>ERZ772960.2457-NODE-2457-length-13391-cov-5.223080_pt1 | contig 13391 bp, 13 predicted proteins | sample MGYA00580678_ERZ772960 | MGnify/ENA primary metagenome ERZ772960 (study PRJEB29015, sample SAMEA2737930) | human oral metagenome | biome: human oral; feature: human-associated habitat; material: dental | place: China | collected 2059 ... | reverse complement strand
TTTGTAAGGACAAATTTAAACGAGGTTTATAGCCTAGAAGATGCGCAAAATTTAGACTTTAAGACAAGAAAGCTAAAGCAAAACTCTAAATTTAGCAAAAATGACGAGGCGAGCGCCCCTCAAAAGGTAAGAGAGTATGCTGAGCTAGAGGTGCTTTTAAGCCTTAGCGAGCTTAGCAGGCAAAAGCTGGAGCAAATTTACTCGCTAGTTTTTAGTAAAAATGCGCCAAATAATCAAAAACGACTAATTTTGAAGATAAAAAATGAAACGACAGGCGAAATTTTCATCTATAAGACTGAGTTTATCGTAAGCGATGATGTGGGCGAAGAGATAGAAAAGCTCGCTGCATCAGCGTAAATTTAAGGACGAGAAATGTTTGATATTTTTAGAAAAAAGAGCCATTTTTTAGACGAGCTTGGCATAGATAAAAGTAACTGGAGTGAGCTTTTTAGCGCTTGCCTTGGCAGAGCGATGCTGCTTCAAAAGAGATTATTTAAGCAAGTGGTTGAGGCTAGCAAGTGGCAGGCTGACTTTGAAAGTGGCAAAATTTGCTTTGACAAGCAGGAGTTTGATATGCAGTTTATCGGCTCTGAGAGCTTTTCGTCAAATACTTGGCTTTGGGGCTATGAAAATGTAAATGGCTTTGATGAGCGCTTGCTTGCTCTTGCAAACAAGGCGCGTGAGTTTGGTGAGAAATTTGGGCTTGAAGCGTTTAGCACGGCGCAGTTTGAGCTGGACGAAACTGTAAATGGTCATACGCTCAGCATGGTTGCTTGCGTGGCGCTTGGCGAGGAGCTAAGCTATTATAAGATCGATTACGACGGTGGTGCTGCGTACGTGGCGTTTAGGGCGGAGGCTATCTTTAAAGAGCCAGTTTTAGCAAGCGAAGTAGTTAGCGTAGTAAATGAGTGTATAAGCGCCTATGAGCTAGACCACAAGCTTTTTATAAAAGGGCTTTTGCTGGGCAGCGAGATAAAATTTAGCAAAAACAAAGATGAGATAGTAGCTAAGTTTAAAGATGAACTTAGTTTTAAATTTGATGATCTAAATAGACTGACAAATATCTTCGCGAAATTATAAGCTTATATTTTGGCTGGGTTATTAGGCGCTTAGCTTAGTAACCCAGCTCTTTTCTTAGTAAATCTATCTCATCTATTACCATTTGGGGCTTGAGATCTTTCATGCAAGCGTGCGTTTTCAGCGGGCAAACTCGCTTCATACAGGGCATACAAGCTAAATTTAGATGCACTATCTTTGCAAATTCATTACCCCAGGGCGAGGTTTCGCTAAATTTTGTCGGTCCAAAAAGAGCGATCGTTGGCACATGAAAGGCGGCAGCTACATGCATAGGACCGCTATCGTTTGTGACGAAAATGCCATTTTGGCTAAGTCTAGCTATGCGTTCGCAAAGCTCTTTGACACTGGTTTTGCCAGCTAAATTTTGGCAAGCTACGCCATTTTCTTTTAAAATTTGCTCTATTTTTTCACAAATTTCTTGCTCGCCTTTGCCACCAAAGATAACGATCTCAAACTCATCTTTAAAATTTAAAGCCACCTGCGCAAAATACTCCGGGTACCATCTTTTCGCACTTCCGTAGCTCGCACCTGGATTTAGAGCTAGTGTTTTTTTACTTGAAATTTGAGGTGTAAAATGTAGCTTTAGCTGAGTAGAAATTTCGCTTAGGCCTAGGGCATTTTTTACAAAATTTGCATATTTTAGCACCTGATGAAGGACGGTTTTACTCTTTTTAAAGATGGCTTTTTTCTTAGCGTTTATAAAAAATAGCAAAAATTTACTAGCAAACGAGCTTCTAAAGCTAAGCGCTAGATCAAATTTGCCAAGACTTTTTGCACTTTTAGCAAGTGATAAAAATCTAAATTTAGCTTTTTTGCTCTCATCAACTACCACTTTTTCGCAGTTTGGATGGCTTTTGTAAAGCTCGCAAGCTACAAATGAGCCAAAAAAAACGATTTGTAAATTTTTCTCATTTTGCACCAAATTTTCGATCGCAGCACTTGCCATCACGCTATCGCCAAGCCAGGTTGGAAGCTCGATAAAAACTCTCATCTTAAAAGACTTTTTATCACATTAAGAGTGAGCTCGGCGTTTTTTTCAATGCTAAAATTTAAAGAAAGCTCGTAAGCCTTCTCTTGCTGGCTCGCCATGAGCCCATGGTTTGTGAGAATTTCATCTATAAACTCCAGCGCGCTCTCGTCATTTGGGCTTTGAAGCACAAATTTATCTTCTAAAATCTCGCTAGCTCCATTTTGAGCCGTTGTAAAGACCACGTTTTTAAAGCTAAGTGCCTCTAGCACGACATTTGAAAATGGTTCATAGTGCGTTGGAAAGATAAAAATATCACTCGCCTCGTAAAATTTAGCTGTGCTCTTTTGCTCGCCAACAAAGTAGGCGTTTAGCCCAAGTTTTTTAGCTAGGCGTTTGTAGCTTGAGATGTTTTTGTCTTTGCCGACAATGAGCGTATTTACGGGCGTTTTTAGCTTTGAAGCAAGGATCAAAAACTCTTTTAGCCCCTTTCTTTTAAAGCCATTTCCCACAAAAAGCAGGGTCGCAAGCTCAAATTTAAGTCCGAATTCCTCACAAAGTGCGAGCTTTGCCTCAGCTTTTTGCACCCTTTGGGGTAAATTTACGCCGTTATAAATGGTTGTGATCTTTTCAGGCTCTATGCCGTAAGTCGCGATGATCTGCTCTTTGATGAAATTTGAGTTTGTGATGATCTTTTGGGAGTTTTTAAAGCACTTTTTCTCTAAGTATGGATAGACGAAATTTAGGGGGTTTAGCCACCAAAAGCTCTTTGTCACCCTATAAACCTTGTGCACGCCATCTCCTGCCCTGTAGATATCGGCGCAGCTTACTCGCTCTAGGCTAAAATAAAACTCGTCCTCTTTTTTTTGGCGTTTTACTTGGCGGTTAAAATTTAGGGCTTTTTTCCAAGAAGATATACCAGCATCTCCAAGATATGAGCGAATTTCTGTTTGGATACCAAGCTCATTTATGGCCTTAACAAGCCTTCTTAAGTATCTTTCAGCACCTCCAACTGCGTTTGGATTAGTTCTTAAAAATACTATTTTTTTCATCTATAACTCCACCAAAGACATTTTTAAATAATATTAAATCGTTTAATAATACAAAAAAATGCCTTAACCTAAAAATTGGCTTGTTTTAAAATAATCTTAGATATAATTTGCCATTTTAATGAAGGAACATTTTGAAAATTTTACTTATAAGAAATGACAACATAGGTGATTTAATTTGCACTACGCCAGCCATTGAAGCGTTGTGCAAAGCCTACGCTCAGGCTCAGATAGATATCGTAGTAAATAGTCTAAATGCTTGTGTTGTTAAAAACAACCCTTTTTTAAACAAAATATACACATATACAAAGCCAAAGCATGTGAGATCCATTGCCGCGAAGGTTAAAGCTTTTTTTGGAAAGTGTAAAATTTTATTTCAAATTTGGCGTGAGAATTATGATGTAGTTGTTATTTTTAGAAGCTCCTATTCGCCATCTGCCGCTATATTTGCAAGAGTGGCTCGTGCTAAAAAGATAATAGGAGCAGTCAAACAAAACGAAGATAGACATCTCATAACAGATAGGTTAAATTTTGATCAGTCCTTACATGAAACCATGCTATGTTGTCAATGCTTGACACCACTTGGGGTAAATTTTAAAGATGAAAAAACACTTTACGTGCCAAGTGAAAAAAATGAAAAATTTAAAGACTTTGTATTTTTTCATATCTCATCACGAGTAGAACAAAATCGCTTAAGTGAAGGTAAAATCTTAGAAATTTTAGAATTTCTAAAGCAACGATTTAAAAATATTGCCATTAGTGCAGAAGAGGCTAACTTTGGTAATGACATATCTCATAAGGCAGATGTTGTTTTTGCTAGAACAAAAAGTTTAGATGAGCTAGCAAGTTATATCTGGGCAGCTAAATTTGTTCTTACTCTTGACGGAGGTGTAGCACATTTAGCCCCAGCACTTGGTGTAAAGACGATCGTTTTATTTGGAAAAACAAATCCTTTAAGATGGGCGCCAATCTACGGCAGCGGTGAGTGCATAGTCTTACAAAGCCCGAACAAAATAGCAGAGGAAATCAAAAATGATGAAATTTTTAACAAAATATTACAGTTTGCTTGAAAATTTAAAATATATATTTTTTACCATTTATCTCTTTTCTTTGCCAGTGGCAAAAGTAGCTTCTATACAGTCTATATCTATGTCATTATTTACTCTCTTAGTCGTTGCAACAGAGTATAAAAAATGGAGCTTGAAAGATTTACTAAAAATAAAAGCTCCACTAGCTCTACTCTTTATCATAACTTTATTAGCATATATATCGCTTTTTTTTACCATAGATATAAATGAAACACTAAAAGAGGTTAATAAGGGTGTTATAAAAAATGTCGCTTTTATGATCGTTTTGTTCTATTATTTTATGAATTTAGGATATGAGAAAATTAAAATTTATATTTATATATTTTTCTCTTCACTTTTACTGCATTCTGTCATAAATATAATAACGTGGGCTAATATTGGCTTTGATTTTCGTTATAGAACTGGTGGGTTATTAGATGGATATATTTACGATGGTGGTGGCGAGAGGTTTGGAATTTGGGCAGTGTATGCCTTTGGATGTGCCATTTCTCTTTTAACATTTAAAAAAAATAAAGCATTCGCGGTTCTTTTTTTAGTAATATCACTAGTTAGCATCATTTCAAACAATACAAGAGCTACTTATATAGGTGTTATATTTGTGCTAGTAGCTGTTTTTTTTATTTTTATACGATCAAATAAAATTAGAATATTATCTTGCGCGTTAGTTGCTATATTTATCTTTGGCTTTTATGAGATTTCTCATCACATATCTCCAGATAGATATAATTTGACTTTAATACCAAAATATATTGAGCTTATGAAAAAATCTCCAAAAGAGATGGGGACATACTCTGAAATGGGGCTAACTGAGTCAGTTCCTTCTAGAATAGCTTCGTGGAAGTCAGTCCTTATTTATAGAATGCATGAGCCATTTGTACCGACTGGATATGGTAGATTTTTATATGGAAAAACTATTAGAAAATTAAATAGCGAGCAAGATGTGCCTTTTTCTGATTATTCTCAAGTTCATAATGAATTTTTAGGAATGTTTTTTTCGCTTGGCATATTTGGGCTTCTCGCATTTATTGGAATTTGGATAAGTTATTTAAAAACTAGCATTCAGGTAAGTAAAAATAATGATGTGCTTTTAATGGTGTTTGGATACACGATTTTCTTTGGCGGACTTGGTTTTATTGCAAGCTTGCTATTTGGTAGTTTTTTTGGAAGTAGCGAAGCAAAACTTTTCTACCTTACATTAGGCATGGCACTTGGTATATATTATAAAAAAGGCCCTAATAACGATGATAAATATACTAGAGCTTGAAAGCTCTCTTGGTTTTGGCGGGCAGGAGCACCGCACGCAGCGTGTGATAAACGGGCTAGATAAGAGCAAATTTAAAGTTTTTTATGGCCTAAACCCTGGCTCAAAAAGTTTTGAAAAGCAGATAGAGTGTGAATTTGTCGAGTTTAACCTTAAAAGGTCATTTAATATCCTTGAAATTTTAAAAATTTGCAAATTTGTAAAGCAAAATAATATAAAAATCATCTCAACTCACTCTGGTAAAGATGGAATTATAGGTGCCATAGTTAGCAAAATAACTGGTGCAAAGGTAGTTCGCACTAGACATTTGCAAACACCAATTAGGTCGCCATTTAGTTACAACATAAATGATAAGATCGTTGCTGTTTCAAACGCCGTCAAGACTCAGCTTGTATCTCAAGGAGTACAAGAAAGCTTAATGGAGACTATCTACACTGGAGTCGATACTGATAAATTTACTCCACATTTTAAAAAAGACATAAGAGACCAGCTTGGCTTACCAACAAATTCCATTATAGTGGGCATTGTGGCAGTGTTGAGAGCTGCTAAAAATCACAAAATTTTATTTGAAGCATTTAATGAGTTAAATTTATCAAATACTTTTTTGGTTGTAGTAGGTGATGGCCCACAATATGAAAATTTGCAGAATATAAAAACCTCAAACATTTTAATGCTTGGCAATAGAGCCGATGTGAGCGATTTTTTAGGTAGCTTTGATCTATTCGTTTTGCCATCAAAAATGGAAGCCCTTGGCACAGCATTGCTTGAGGCTCAGTCTTGTGCCGTGCCTTGTATAGGTAGTGATGTAGGAGGCATTGGCGAAGCGATAAAAGATAATGAAACTGGACTTTTATTTGAGAACGACAACAAAGATTCTTTAAAAAATGCTCTAAAAACTCTCATAGAAGATGCCAATCTTCGTGCCAAATTTAGCGCAAATGCTAGAGATTTTATAGTAGAGAATTTCTCGATCCAAACAATGGTGAGACAAACGGAAAAAATGTATGAAGCTCTTTGAAAACTTTATGCGTCTAATTTTAAATTTTAAAAAAATACAAAAGACGCAGCTGGTAACCGAGCCTTTTGAAACCGTTTGTTTTTTTAGTAACACAGCACTGGGCGATACTATTTTTAACACACCAGTATTTCGAGTGTTTAAGCAAAATTTTCCGCATGTAAAAGTAGTTGCGCTACTAAATCCATCTACTGCGTTACTTTTTAAAACCGATCCAAACATTGATGAAATTTTATTATATGATGGTAAAAAAAGTGGGTTTTTGGATATTTTAAAAAAAATAAAAAAACTATCACCAGATATAGTTTTTATTTTGCACTCAAATGAACCGCAAGCTACTCCACTAGCTGTTCTTAGTGGGGTAAAATATCTATTTAAACTGCCAAATTTAAATAATAGGTTTAGCCTCTTTCACTCAAATGCTTCAGAGCCATATGGAGATGATAGATATGTGGTATTAAACCGTCTAGAACAGCTTAAATTTATAGGTATTCAAAGTCGCGACACGCGTCTAAATTTATACCTTGAGGCAAGTGATTTTACTAATGTTGATGAGGCGCTAAAAGGCTATGAGAGCCGTAAAATTGTCGGTTTTCAAATGGGTGCTAGCACTATTTCTAGGCAGTGGTTTATTGATAAGTGGGAAAAACTTGCAAGGCTTGTTTTACAAGATAGAGATACTGTCATAGTCTTAACAGGAAGTCCTGCTGAGCGTGCCATGACTAAGCAGTTAGAAGAAAGGATAAATGATCCTCGTCTTTTAAACCTTGCTGGTAAATTTAATATCAGAGAAGCAGCCGCACTAATTTCAAGGCTAAATATACTAATCACGCCAGATACTGGTCCTTTGCATGTCGCAGCAGCCCTAAAAACTCCAACTATTGGTCTTTTTGCGGTGGCATCACCTATAAATTCAAATCCAGATTTTGATATAGATATTCATAAATTTATTAAAAAACCACGCACTTGCTCTCCATGCATAGGCAAAAAGTGTAAATTTCAAAAATGTATGTTGCAAATTGATGAAAAAGAGGTTTATGATATGCTCAAGGAAATGATTTGAAAAAAATTTTGTTTGTGGATACTGGACATGAATATGGTGGTGGAACAAAGAGCTTTATATATCTCTTAGAAGGTCTAGAAAAATACAAGAAATATCAATTTAGCGTTTTTTTTGAAAATGACTATAAAGTTGGTGAGCAAAATATATCTGAAATAATCAATAATCTTGGCGTGAACTTTATAAAATTTACGCCAAAGAGGCAGCCAGCAAAAATAATAAAAGAGCTGTTGCGTATATTTAGCAAAGAAACTTTAGCTAAATACCTTTATCAAAAAGATTACAAATATGCCATCGCTATGCTTTCAAATGAAAAACCAGACATAATTCATCTAAATAATCACTTTTCAACAAACCTTGCCTATATCGAAGCCGCAAATGTTTTAGGCATTAAAGTTATACAGCATTTAAGAAAGAACTCTCCCATAGAACCATTTAAACTTAAAATTTTAAATAAACAAAAATTTATACCCATTTGCGTTTCAAACTCAACTTATGAATTTTATGCCAAACAGATAGAAATACAAAAAAACATCATATATAATCCAGTGATAGTTAATAAGGAGACAACAGTTATAGACAATATAAAATTTGATAAAAATAAGATCAATATAATAATGCCTGCAAATTTTCTAACACTCAAAGGACATGAGCTGGTCTTTGATGCGCTAACTATTTTAAAAAGAGATGATGTCGATGTTTATTTTGCAGGCAGTGGAGAGCTGACACCTGGTGCAAAAGAGAAATTTGATATGCTAATAAAATCTGGTAAAGCACAATATTTGGGATTTGTGCAACAAATGGGAGAAATTTATAAAAATTGTGACTACGTACTAGGCTTTTCAAGTGATGAAGGCCTGCCAAGAGTCGTTATAGAAGGGCTTAGTTGTGGTCTTGGTGTTATTTACTCCGACATACCAGTCATAAAAGAAATTTATAATATATCATCAAAAAAAGAAGATTTTTTCATAGTCCAAAGAGAATCAAAGTCGCTTTTAAAATGTCTTGAGAATTTAACTAAACCAAGCTCAAAAGCACCAGATAGTGCAGTCATTGATACTTTTAGTTTGGATAATTATATTCGCAGCGTTGATGCGATATATAGTGATCTTTGACAAATCGTTCAATCTTTTCTAGATCATCTTTGCTGAGCTCAAAAAAGGAACTTGCATCTATATTTCTAACAGTTTTAAACACCGAACTAATCGGGTATAAAGCGGAATTTATAATAAGCGAATCAAATACTCCCCTTTGCTCACTTGCAAAGCATGGTCCCATTAAACATATCGTTGGAGTGTGCACACTGTCAGCCACATAGTAGTTTCCAGTATCAGAGCTTATGTATATCTGCATCTGCGATAGATAAAACGGAAGTTCTTCAAGTTTGATCTTATCTATCATCGATATAAATTTTAATCCCTCAAAACTATTTCTTTCACTACTTTCTAAAATTAGTTTTTCCAGCAGTTTAGCCTCATCACCAACACCAAAAACATAAATTTCACAGTCAAATTTAGAGAAAATTTTTAAGATCTTCTCCCAAGTTTGATTAGGTGGCGTTTTCATTTTATTGCCAGCACTAAGACTTATACCTACCTTAAATTTATCGCTTTTGATAATATTTTCTGATGGCACAAACAGTGGTTTTTGCAGTTGTTTTTCAAATTTTAATTCATTAACATTTATCATCTTTAGGTATGTTGATAGCGTTAAGTCGTTTAATGTATGTGAAATTTTTTTCATACCAAAAGCTAGCAGTTTAAAGCTACTAGAAGTAGCGTAATGTTTGATAGTTGCTATGTTTTTGGATAAAGTGCAACGTGCCAAGAAAAGATTTAGACTATTTGGCATAAGAACATAAACATCTTTATAGTTTTGTTTAAAAAGTGCAAATGCTAGTCTTAGCTTGGAAGTTTTTTTCTTTTTTATATCATTTATTATAAAAATTTTATCTATCCTATTGTCATGTTTGGCAAAAGCAATATTTATCTCATCAAGCAATATATCAAATTTAGCCAAAGGCTCAAAAATAATAGTCGAATTTGCATAGTCGCCAATCTTGGCAGTTTGTATGATTAAAATTTTATCAGATGGTTTTCTAAAAAAACTTATAAATTTAAATATGGGATAAAAAAGTAGATATTGTAAAAGGTAAAACAAAACAAATTCCTTTAGTTTGATTTAAGGCATATTTTACATAGTTTTTAATAAATAGGTTGTTAGAATACAAAATTAAAAAATAAAACTTTATAAAAAGGCAAAAATGAGCGTACCAGTTTTAATGTATCACCACGTGCTTGAAAAGAGCGGATTTATCGCTAGTAGCGTGGATGAGTTTAAATCGCATATGAAATTTCTAGCTGAAAATGGCTATAAAACGTTAAGTATAAATGAATTTATAGCATATAAAAAAGGCGAGCTTGAGGTGCCTAAAAAGAGCGTTTGTATAACATTTGATGATGGCTGGATGGACAACTACATCTATGCCTATCCTATCGTGAAAGACTTTGGACTAAAAGCAAATATGTTTATAGTCACTGGCTGGATAGAAGCAGCACAAAAAGCTAATAAAATAAGCCGTGGAACTTTCTTGAATGGTAGCCATAGTGAGTGTAAAAAAGTGGCTCCAAGTAGGCCGCAAGACGTGATCTTAAATTTAGAGCAGATCGAGAAGATGAGTGATTGTTTTAGCTTTCACTCGCATACGCATGGGCATTTTGATGGATATTTTGGGCGGCTTAGCTTGGATGAAGAATTTGGTCTTTGCCGTGAGTTTATGAAGAAAAATTTTGGCTTTGAAGATGAGTCGCTTTGCTGGCCAAGAGGCAAATATAATGACGAGTATCTAAATGCTGCTAAAAAGCATGGCTACAAGGCATTTTTCACGACAAAGCGTGGCATAAACAAGGCTGATGGCAACTTAGAGGAGATAAAACGCATAGTGACAAAGCGCGATGAAAAATGGCTTAAAAAGACTATGTTCATCTACCAAAATGACTTTTTGGGCTCGATATATGCTTTTCTTAGGAGTTAAAACTAATAAAACATTATTAAATTTTTCAATTAATTAGTGAGATCAAAAAAGATAAAGAACTTTTTTGATCTCAAAATATAGCAATTCTTTTTTATTATTTAAAATATCAGTGAATCTTATCGTAAATTTATCATCTCCAATTCAAAAGCCAAAATTTCTTTTTTATAGTGTTTTCTGGGATGTTTTTTCTAAACTGTTCGCTTAAAACATGCCAAGTAAAATTTAGAAACATTCTTGAATGTGCTACTATTGCACCATACTTTTTCATTTTTTCTATTTTCTTTTCATAAATTATTTTATTTTGTGAATCATCTCTGTTTAATGAGTGATATGAGCTTTTACGGTTAACATCATTATCATCTCTTTCTCTGCAAAAATATTTTTTCTTTGTAATATATTTTCTCTTAAAACCAAGTGCATCAAAATATTCAGCACAAAAGTTATCTTCATAGCCGTAGTTTCCAGCAAATTCTTCATCATAGCCAAAATATTTTAAAAAATCACCTCGGCTCATTGCAAAGACGTTTCCATGAGATGGATAGTTACCTGATATAAAGTTATTTCTATGGATATGTGTTCGTCTAAATTTATAAATTTCATGCTCCTTAAAGGCGTGGTTTGCCATAAATTTTAATGTATCTTCATAAAAGATATGATCTAAATCTGTGATTATCAATTTATCACTTTTTGCGCTTAGAACTCCTAAATTTCTTGCTCCACTTTGGTTCCATTTTATGTCTTCATTGATTTTTATCCAGCGTAAATTTAGATTAAAATCTGGTATTTCATATTTTAATGGCGAGCCGTCATCTATTATGACAAATTCCATAATATCCAGCAATTCCGGATCATATTTGGCATAAGCATTTAATAAGTTTAGGACAGAGTTTATATCATTTTGATCGCAATAAAAATGCGTAACGTAGCTAAGTTTTATGTGAGAGTAGTCTCTAGTGATAAAATGGGGGGGGGGTAATTAGTGATTTCATATTTCTCCTTTTAAAATTTGGTTTATCCTCTCTTTTATCTCTGGCATTTCATCGCTAAAGTCCATTAAAGTCTTCTCGATGCCATGCTCTTTTATGCCCTCTTTATCACATGGCACAAAGTCCCACTCCTTTTGATAGAGGGTGTGCTTGCCCATGCTTTGTATGCCATTTTGCGCTGTGTAGCCATTTTGCATCAAGCTATTATCCCATGGCCCCCACTCAAAAGCTCCACTTGGGCCAAAAAGGGCGATCACTGGCACGTCATTTGCAGCGGCTATATGCATGATCGCAGTATCGACGCCGATAAAGAGACTTGAGCGCTTTGAGAGAGCGATCGTTTGTTTTAGGCTTAGCTTGCCACCTAAATTTATAGGCTCGCTTTTGCAAATTTTTAGCACGTTTGCAAGCTTATTTAGCTCATTTTCTTTGTTGTCGCTTGTTAGCACGACCTTTATGCCAAGCTCGTTTTCGCAGTAGTCTATGAGCTCTGCCATGCTCTCATCGTTTGCGCATTTAAACATCCAGCGGCTTGTTAGATGCACGTGCACAAAGCGTTTTGGTAAATTTAGATACTCCACGCTCTCGTCTGAAAAAACGCTCACTTTTTTACTAACCGGCTCAAAGCCCAAAGCTCTTAGTGCGTTTAAATTTAGATCAACCGTGTGTGAGAAATTTTCGTAGTATTTTGCCTTTACGCTTAAAAGCTTATTTATCGCCTTGTGCTTGCCTAAAAAGCCAACTATCTTTTTGATCTTGGCGTATTTTGAGATGATGACGCCGCGGTCTCCAGTGGTCGTTTGCACCGCCATATCGTACTTCTCTTTTTTGATCGCTCTTATAAATTTTAGCTCGGTAATTAGCTTTTTAAAAAAGCCAGAATTTGCACTTTGCCTATCGTAAATGTGGATTTTATTTATGTAGGGATTGCCTTCTATCATCGCTTCTGTCCCTTTGTTTAAGGCAAAGTCGATGGTCGCGTCTGGGTAGTAGTGGTGCAAATTTTCAATGAGCGGCGTTGTCAAAAGTACGTCGCCGATGTTTCTAAATTTAATCACAAGTATTTTCATTTTATATATTTCCAAAATGTGTACTGGGCGTAAAGTCTAGCGATAACGTAACCCACAAAGCCCTCTTTAAAGCCACCTTTTAGCACATAAAGCTTAAAAAATGTCCAAGTTGGGCTTGTAAGCGCCTTTAGCAAATTTCTTTTTGCGCCCATGCTCGAGTAGCGATTTTGCTTGGCGATAAACTGCTCGATGCTCTCATACGCGTAGTGCAAGAAGTGATTTTTAAGCGCTCCAAGCCTTTGTGAGCCGTCATTTAAAACAACCTTTTCATGCACAGCTCTGCCATCAAATTTGGCAAAATTTTTGTTAAAAAGTCTCACCGTGTAGTCTGGATATAGCCCCATATTTTTTATCGCTTTGCCAAAGAAAAAATTTAGCCTAGCAACGTTGTAAGCCATAAACTTAGGCTCTTTTAGCACGCTAATGATCTCATTTTTAAGCTCGTCTGTTATCACCTCGTCGCTATCAAGCACAAAGACCCACTCGTTTTTGGCTAGATCCACGCCCTTTTGCTTTTGCGCGCCAAATCCAAGCCAAGCTTGCTCGTGAAATTTCACATTACTAAAGCCATCACAAATTTGCCTTGTGCTATCTTTTGAGCCGCTATCAACCACGATGATCTCATCAGCAAATTTAGCGCTCTCTAGCACCTCTTTTAGGTACTTTTCGCTGTTAAAAGTCAAAATGACAACGCTTAGCATTTGTACTCATTTTCGTAAAATCTCTTAAACCTTTGGTGAAACCAAAAGTACTCCTCAGGCCTTGCTCTAACCATCTCTTCGCA
>ERZ772960.2455-NODE-2455-length-13401-cov-3.194740_pt1 | contig 13401 bp, 11 predicted proteins | sample MGYA00580678_ERZ772960 | MGnify/ENA primary metagenome ERZ772960 (study PRJEB29015, sample SAMEA2737930) | human oral metagenome | biome: human oral; feature: human-associated habitat; material: dental | place: China | collected 2059 ... | reverse complement strand
TGGCAGAGCAGAACCATTAACAATGAATATCCTCTTTTCGCACACAATCTTGACACCAAGTCTACCTCCCGCAAGTATACGGGGCACGCGTTAGCCCCCGTTTTCCCCTCGTTCCAGTTTGCATATAACTGGGATAAGCTCTCATTCCAGGCCGGATTCGGCGTAGGAGGCGGTGGCGGAAAGTGCACTTTCGACGACGGCCTCGGCAGTTTCGAGCGCATTGTATCCGAAACAGCCCTCGCCGCTTCGGGCCTGGCACAGACCATTGACGGCGCCATCGGCAACGGTGTACGCCTGTTCTCAAGTGATGTGGGCTTTGGAACACTGGGCAACTACCGCGCCACGAGCTACATGCGCGGGCGCCAATACTATTACGGTCTCTCGTTAGGTGCCGCCTATAAGGTCAGCCCCAGCTTCAGCGTCTTTGCCGGTGTGCGTGGCGTTTACGCGCAGGCCAACTACTACGGCTACGTGCGCAACATACAGGTTGGCAAGACGGCCCTCTACACCGTGCTTGATCCGTCAAAGACAAACTCTGCCGACATCGAACTTAACTGCGACCAAAGCGGCATCGGCTTTACGCCAATTATCGGCATCGACTACAAAACGGGCCGGTGGAACTTCGCTGCAAAGTATGAATTCAAGACGCGCCTGCGCATGAAAAACTCTGCCGTCAACAGCTTTCCAAGCATTGGTGTCATCGAGCAGAACGGGCAATTGAGCGGCCATCTCGTCGATAACCTCAAGGCTCGCATGCAGACTGTGCTCCAGCAACAGCTGATGCAGCAGGGCATGTCTGAAGCAAGAGCACAGGCCGCAGCCGCTGCAACGGCACAGAACGTGATGAGCAACCCCCGCGTTCAGGCTACTATGGCGGCACTGAAACAGAAGTTCGACCAGGGGCTTCAAGAAGCAACCGGCGAATATGCCGACGGCAAGAAGGTTCCTGCCGACCTGCCGGGCATCCTCGCCCTGGGCGCAGGCTACAGACCCACCGACCAATGGCACCTCACCGCAGGCTTCCATTACTACTTCGACAAGCAGGCAACCGCCTACAACCATAAGGAAAAGAAGCTCACCCGAGGCTCTTTCGAATACAGCTTCGGCACCGAATATGATGCCAGCAAAACCATAACCGTGAGCGCAGGCTATCAGCGAACCAACTACGGCCTTACCACATCGTATATGGACGACAAGTCATTCGTCGTCAATTCCAACTCTGTAGGCGGTGGCGTACAGGTTAAACTGAGCCCGAAGATGAGGCTGAACCTGGCCTATATGCACACTTTCTACGGAACGAAAAAGACCTCGGTTACCTCTCCCAACACTGGCCTGGCCTATACCGCCAACTATACCCGCAACAACAACGTTGCAGGAGCCAGCCTCGACATCGACTTCTAAACAATACCTTTACAACGCCTGCAACGGTGTATAACACAAATATAACAAAGCTGCGCGCCCGTATCCATTGAACATCAGGCGTGCAGCTTTGTTATTATTATATCGTTTCTGCACTCTATTCCGGCTTATTCCTGAAGAAGCCCGTAAACTGTTCAAAGTCACCTATAATCTGCTGAAGATGCGGATTATCCCGTTGAACAATCACCGCAGCATAGTTATCCACGCCCTCGGCCACTATCTTTGACACCTTAATAAAGAACTTTCCACAGTCGTTATACTCTTCAAACCAGCGTAAGAAGAGCCGATCGCGCATTGCCTGCCGATTATCTCCCGTCTCACACTGGTAAAGAAGAATCTCCGGATTGCATCTGAAAAACTCTTCTATAACAGCATAAATTGTTTCGCGAAGCTTACGGTCGTTAGGCGATGGGTGCCCATTCTCGTTCACAATACCAAATTCATAGGCACCGCTCTGCCAGATAGTATGGTCTTCTATAAAACCAATGCGATACTGAACACCGTATGCAGTCTTCAGACCATAAGAATATTTCCCCACCAGCCATATAGAATAGGGGGCAATTACATTCAAACGATTCAAGTCGAGTGCTCTCATCACGACAGCAAATTCACACGTTGTGCGGCTTTAATTTAGCAAGTTCTGCAAGCTCCTGCTCTGCCTTTTCCACCCACTCGCGCTTACGCTGAACCATCTTCTGCAAAGCCTTGACGGCTTCTTCACGACTGTGATATTTTACAGGTTCGTACACCATTGGTTACATTTTTGTGGATTATATGAGCAAAGATAATACTTTGACATCACAGTTCCAAATTTACAGCCCTGTTTTATAGAGTGTAATGCTACAGGCTTTGTTTGCATGGCCCTGTGCCATTACCTCTTCTGGTCAATCTTCAGGCGGCCGCAGTACGAGTTGTATCACGGCCGCAGTACGCGCGTACGGCGACCGCCATACGACTTGTGCGACGGTCGTCGTAACCCGACGAAAATCAAGGGAAGAACTTGCCGGAAACGGGGAAAGGGAGCAGGGGCTATCCGGAAACACACCGGCCAAAACCTGCAAAAGCACAATTATAAACAGAGAAAGGTGCTGCAAAGAGCCTTGTATCAGGCCACTACACACCTATTTTAGATACTTCGAAAAGAAGCGCCATACCTCTTCTCCCGTGTCAATGTCGGCATCATGCCACGAGTGTTTTCCGCCCACAACCTCGTAGAGCCACACCTCGCAGCCGCTATCGCCGTCAGGAAACCGATGGAGAACCACTGAACGGCCATTGGCAGGCGTTCGGCTCTCCATGCGCGTTACCTCCTCATGCGTACAGCGGTTCAAGGCCACGATGGCGTTCACAGCCGTCGGCACGGGCAAATAGGCGCCCCATCCTCCCCTGTTCACAAGGTCTCCGGCCCATTCTGACGTACGGTCTTCGGTGCCGTGCACCTCCATGAACGGCACCGCGCGCGTGGGTTTAAGCTCCTTGTACATCCACATCAGCGTGAGACCCGATATCGATGCCAGCGCCCGGAAGGTGGTCTGATTGCGGTAAGCCAGCAGGTAACACATCTCGCCACCGTTCGACATGCCCGTGAGGAACGTGTTCGCACGGCTGAGGTGGTACTTTTTCTGCACATGTGCGGCCAGGCGGCACACGGTCTGCACATCGTCCATCTTCCAGCCTTCCTGCTTCGGATAGCCCACATTCCAGCTGCGTTTGCCCGCAGGGTCTTTCAGTCCGTCGGGTACACACAGTGCAAATCCGTGCGCCTCGGCAGCCTTATCCATATAGGTTCGCTTCTTCAAATAGGAGCTGCTGTAGCCGTGAAGCACCATAACCATGGGGGCGTCAGCCTTTAATGTCGTAGGCAGAACCATCTTGAAGCGGCGCATGTGCCCGTTAATCATCACGGAATCAAGTCGCTCGGTCTGGGCAAAAACGGTGCTATGGCAGAGCGACAGCGTCAAAAACAAAAGCAGGTTAAAGATTTTAGGTTTAGTCATTGTGTTTATAAATTAAAATTAAATGGGGTCAACGTCAAAATAAATATGCAGTGCGCGGTAGGCTTTTTGGTCGAGAAGCTGCTGACGTACGTGCATAAGCTGCTCGCGGACACGGTGCTGGTCGATGCCGTTTTCGAGCTTGATGACAATCTTTCGTATGCTCATCGCCTTTACACGAGCCACTGAAGGCTTGTCGGGACCGAGCACACGGTCGGCAAAAACATGCCTGAGCTGCGCCCCCATCTCCTGCGCAGCCATCTCAACAAGGCCGTCCTGCTTGTGCTTCAGGTAAATATACACCAGATGATAAAACGGCGGATAGCGGAACATTTCGCGCTCGGCAAGCAGGTCTTTGTAAAAGGAGGCGTAATCGTTATGCACTACCTGTTGTATAACAGGCAGCTCTGGGCTTCGCGTCTGCAGGATAACCCGCCCGCGCTTGCCGCGTCGGCCTGCCCTGCCGCTTACCTGACTCATCATTATAAACGCCTGTTCGTAGGCACGAAAGTCGGGATAATTCAGCATCGAATCGGCATCGAGAATGCCCACTACCGCCACTTTGTCGAAGTCTAAACCCTTGGTAACCATCTGTGTGCCGATGAGCACGTTGGTGCGTCCCGCGCCAAACTCGCCTATCAAACGCTCATAGGCATTGCGCGTGCGCGTGGTATCGAGGTCCATCCGCGCCACACGAACTTCGGGGAAAAGCTCTGCAATAAGGTCTTCTATTTTCTCAGTGCCGTATCCGCGGCCCGAAAGGTTGGGGTTTTCACAGTTGGGACACACATGGGGCACGGGCATGGTGTAGCCGCAATAGTGGCATGTGAGCACGTTCAGACGCTTATGATAGGTGAGCGACACATCGCAGTTTTTGCACTTCGGCACCCATCCACACACGCGACACTCAACCATTGGTGCGAAGCCGCGGCGGTTTTGGAACAGAATAACTTGCTTACCCTCACTGAAAGCCTCGCGCATAGCCTTCAGCAACTGGGGCGAAAAGGGGCCGTTCATCAGCTTGCGGTGTCGCAAATCCTTGATGTCAACCACCTCTATTTCGGGCAATTCTACCCCACTAAACCGTGTAGAGAGCGACACAAGACCGTATTTTCCAGTCTGCGCATTGTAGTAACTTTCCATCGACGGCGTAGCTGTTCCCAACAGGGTTTGGGCGCGAAACATCTGCGCCAGCACAATAGCCACGCTGCGTGCATGGTAGCGGGGCGCGGGGTCTTGCTGCTTAAAGCTCGACTCGTGTTCCTCATCGACAATGACAAGACCCAGCTTTTGGAACGGCAGAAAGACGGCACTGCGCGCCCCCAGCACCACATCGTAGGGACGGGCAGAGAGCTGACGGCGCCATATTTCTACGCGTTCGGCATCGCTGTACTTTGAATGGTATATGCCCAGACGGTCGCCAAACACCCGGCGCAGGCGCTGCGTCATCTGCACGGTAAGCGCAATTTCGGGCAGAAGATAAAGTACTTGTTTGCCCTCATCGATGGCCTTCTGGATAAGATGTATGTAAATTTCGGTTTTTCCGCTCGATGTTACCCCGTGCAAAAGCACCACGGGGCGGGTTTTCCACTGCTTTAAAATGGCGTCGTAAGCCCGTTGCTGGGGCTCGCTAAGCGGATGGATGTTTTCAGGATGCGGCTGTCCTGCATGGTTCAACCGCCCTACTTCTTTTTCGTAAACTTCGAGGAAGCCCTGCTCTGTAAGGCGTTTTATGATGGCAGAAGTGCATCGTGCCTCGTTCATCAGCTCCTCACGGGTTACCTCTTTGGGCTGCCAGGAGGCATCGGCAGAAGGGGAAGCCTCATCAAAGCCTGCCAAATGCAGATAGCATAAGAACGTTTCATGCCGCTTAGGCGAACGCGAAAGCATATTCAACGCTACGTGAAGGGCCCGCTCTGAGCGGTAAGAGGGTGCAAGTTTCAGATAGGTTTCAGTCTTTATGTGGTAAGCCGTATCGGCCTTTAAGCCTGCTGGCAGTGCGGCATTGAGCACTTCGCCGATGGGCGACATGTAGTAAGAGGCTATCCATTGCCACAGCCGCAACTGATGAGGTAGCAGTACGGGCGACGCATCAAGCACGCTCAGCACCTCTTTCAGCTTGCTTTCGGCAACAGGTGCACCATTGTCATGCACGCGCACAACAACGCCGGCATACGTCTTCGACTTTCCAAAGGGCACCAGAACGCGCACGCCCATGGCACACGCCACGGCTATTTCATCGGAAACAGTATAGGTAAAGGTTCCCTCAAGAGGCACAGGAAGAATGACATCTACATACTTCATTGCCTGCAAAGATAAAGAAAATAATCGGTGATTACGGCGTAAAGGCAAACCGAACTACCGCTGAAAGTACAGTCGAAGCTGAAAAAAGGGCTTACCCGTTGGTAAGCCCTTCATGCGAAATATGCTTTAGAAATAATAAGCCAAGCCCAGTTGCCAGGTGTTCGCACGACCGTGGAATCCCTTTCGCAGATGGGTAAAGACGGAGTGTTCGCCCAGCTCGCCCGTCTTTCCAATACCTATATTATAATTGGTATTGACCTGCAGACAGCCCAATAACATCACACCGAGACCCACATTTACCGAGAAATCGGTGTCCTCCCACTTCCAATCGATATCCTTTATCTTCCCACCTACGTTGAAAGAAGCCTGCGGACCTGCAAAGAAATAAATGCTGGCAGCGTCGCCAAGGCCCACATCATAACGCAGATTCACGGGGATTGAGATAGCTTTCTGGGTAAGAGTTTCCGCTTTATCCGTAATAATTTGCTCGTTTCCCTGCTCTGCTGTCATCTTGCTTGAGCACTGATTGTAAAGCGCCGAGGCATCAACGCCAAGGCCTACAAGAGGCAGAGTAAACTTCACTGTGGGCCCAAAATAGAAGCCTGTACTATTAGACTTGTCGAGAACATGGCGGTTAAACTTCATGGTTGTGACGTTAAGACCACCCTTTACACCAAATTTTACCTGTGCATGTGCCTGTGACACCAGCATCAGCATTACGGCAACAAATGCCATTGACAATAATCTTTTCATACTCATATCTCAAAATTAATAAAGAAATATTACTCGTATTATCCTTCTTTTTACGCTAAAGGGCAGATGCTACCACAAGTTTTGTCTACCCTAATGGCGTTGGCGGCGAACCGTTACGCGGGCAGTGCCCGACGAAGAAGACGGGGAAGACGAACGGGCGCGGCGGTTACGGACAGTAGTTTCCGTGTCACCTGCACGACGGTTTCGGCGTATCTTGCGGTCGGCCTTGAGCATTTTGGGGCCGAGTTTGGCAATGCTGTCCAATGAATCCTTGCGTGCAGCATCGCCCCACATGCTCTTCTCAAACTGCTCTATCTCACTCTCAATGCGGCGTTGCTCACGTGAAAGTTTCACGCTGTCGCTACCAACAACCTGCGAAAGCGTCTTGCCGAGCATGTTTGCAGTCTTGTAAATCTTGCCTTTATAGGCGTTCATTGTAAAATAATCGTCAATACTCATCGTGGCTGCATTGTTAAGATTGCTGGTCATGATGGTTTGCTTGGCGAGGAAAGGCGCCAGATCGTCATACTTCACCCAGAAGAGGGGATACTTGGTAACGCCGTCGCCAAAGTCATCTTCGCGGTACATTACCGGGCAAAGAGCCTGAACCCGGGTATGGAATGTAGCCGTATTCTGGTCATAATATGTGCTTTCCTTGACAAAATAACCCTTTACTTCGGCCGAGGGAATGTCGCTGTCGTCGATATGTACGCCCCTGTCGGTTCGCTCATAAAATATGTGATAGTCGTCGAGAAACTTGAGAGGGTTAACCCGTAACGACTCAATGAAGCGTTCGTTACCCGTGTTTACATCATAGCTGTAAGCAGCCACACCGCCATGTTTCGGGCCCAACATCACCAATTTGAACAAATAAGTAAACAGACTCATTTGCGAACCCAAAGGCTCTACGGGGTAATAGAGCGCAGCATTAGCATTATCGTTCAAGTTGAGTTCGCGGTAAACGTCGCGCCGCCACACCACATCCTCGTTCATCTTGTCCTCTGTAGGGAACGACAATTGCGAACGAAGAGTCATGTTATTCTTGTTACTCTGAGGGGCTGCAGCCTCTTGTTGCTGGCGCCTTGCCTTGGGCTGTGCTGCGGCCGTAAGGCTAAGACCACCTATTAATAATATAAATAATATACGCTTCATAAGACTTTCTTGTCCTCGTTATAGAATTTTATCTGTTTTACCTCACCTTAATTTCCATAGCTCCGGGCAGTGAACGTGCTATACCGTCAGGCCCAACGGCTTTGATTTCGGTAATATAGAATCGGCGTCCGCGAGACAAATGGCGGAACTGCTCACGCATACGGTCGGTAAAACTGTCGCCTGACGATGCCATTTGCACCGCATTTCCCATGTTGTCATAGAAGACAGCCGAAAACGATGTCACCCTGAACTGTATGTCTAATATACCATCATCTATGGCCGCACTGAGCCGACTGGCACCCATTAAGCCTGCCTTGGAAAGGTTTCCACCCTTATAGCGGTCGGAGCCTAAGGCGATATATGCCGTAGGATCGGGAAGTTTACGAACCTTAAAAGTAAAGGGAGGAAATGAGCGCACCTTGCCATTATCACGCGCCGTAATGCGGAATGTGACGTCATGACCTACTGCTGATGGTACGGCTACATAGCGGCCGGGGCCTTTCGACGTAAGATGACCGCCACTCATACTGACGCTTACACCGTTCTGTGGAACACCAGGAACACTGACGCTAATAGGATTGGTGTAGCCCGCATAGAGTACATTCATGAGGTCAGCAGCGACAGTGGCGTTCCCCGGTACCGGAATAACATTATATTTCTGCAGGAAGTTGCGGCGAAGCACGTCGCCATTGGCATTGCGCATAAGGATATATCCGCCGAACTGATGCTCACCAACGCCTCCCGCCATGAAGCTATATGTACCGTTCGACGTATTGACACGCGAACCATTTACATATATTTGCGGTTGCTGTGTGGTGTCGACGGCAGCCATTACTATATTGGCTGTAAAGCGCTCGCCGGGGTAAAGGGTGGTTTTTTCAGGAACCACGAAAGCCTGAAGCTTATTGACACGAATATCTTTCATATCGATATTCGATACCAATGTATGAAGAACTTCGCCCTCTGCATAGCGCACATCGTTCTGCAATTTGGACAGAAGCGTTACTGCTGCAGCCACAGGCATGTTCTCAAACATATATTCCTGCCAGTTCTTTCCGAGCGTTCCGGTACGACGTGGCACCGCTGTTGAGAGGTTACTGGCTATGATTCGGCGCTGCCGCGGGTCGGTAACATAAGTCAATACACGCTCACGAAACGAGTTGATAGCTCTGAAAAGCTGTCCACCTTTTCCAGAAACAGGTGCAAGCATCACCGTTCCGGCCGCATCAAGATTGTCTGCATTGTCAAGGTTTCTTACATCACCGTCCTCTCCGTCCGCCTCTTTTACGATGGCAATCTTCAAAGACTGTGCAAAATTATAGAGCGAATCGCTCATGTTTTTCACTTCAGTAGCCTTTGCAAACCAAGCCTTAACTTTCTCTGGATTCGATGCCATCTGGCTTCTGAAATCACCATAAAGTGCATCATTCTCGGCCGAAGAGTTGGCCGTTGTGCGGTTCAAGCCCTCCTCAACTATGGAGAAACCATGAAGTACCTCGGTTGACACGTTCAGTGCCAACATCGCCAAAAGGACGATATACATTAAGTTTATCATCTTTTGACGGGGAGATACCGGTCGTTTCTTGATTGCCATCGCCTATTCTTCTTTTAAAGGAGCAGCACCTGGCGCAGCGACATGCATGTTCACTGTCATAGCCTCAATCATGCGAGCATATATTTTATTGAGCTGGTCTATTTGCTGGGCCATCTTACGTGTTTGCTCATTAATCTGGTCAATGGTGCCTACTTGCTGGCTGGCTCCCTTGAGCTGTATTTCGTAAACTTTGCTAATACCGGTCAATGTGCGGTTCAAATTCTCCATTTCCTCGCTGTCGCGGGTCAGGCGCAAGCTCTGTTCGTTCACGCGTTTTAAGGTTTCAACCAGTTCCTGAAGTTCAGTAACATAATTACCCTGCGCCTCATTCAGCTTCTCTGCTTCCTCAGCCGACATCTGCGGAACATACGAAGGCTGTGGCTGTTCCGTGAAGTTAGCAGGTTCCCTATTATTATTTGATGCCGCCGCTACAACACGCTGCACGCCAGAAGCAGGACTAACCGTTTCTGCCGGAGCCACAGCTTTCTGCCCTTTGCCATCCGTTTTCTCGTTCGAATAGGTCACAATACCTTCGGCAAGATACTCTTCTGTCAGGCGCGTTGGTAGCTCACGACCCTCCGCTGTCTTGTCAAAGGGGCGGTCGAAAGCCGATATGAAGAACACGAAAACCTCGGTACCCATACCCAAAAACAACATGATGTTGGCTCCGGGAAGATGGGTAAGCTTAAACAATGCACCGCAAATTACAATCGATGCGCCCCAGCTGTAAGCATAATTCAGGAAAGTCTGGCCTGCGACGGTGTCCATCCACTTCTGCAAGCGATACACAATGTTATATTTACTATATTCAGACATAGATCGATTTCTTTAATGATTTACTTACGTTTCTGCTTTGCCGTAGTGCTTGTTGCCAGCGAACGCACGCAACGGAAGCCGATATAGGAACGGGGTTGATTCTGATATTCCCATGTTCGCCAGGCCGAACGGATATAGCTTTCTGGGTCTTTCCACGAACCTCCACGCACACTTTTCTTCTTCAGCTTGTAAGGGTCTTCCGGCGCCGCCTTATATTCGAGCTGGGGATTCAGGTCGTTCATGGCATCAACGCCAGCCTCGGTATATACCGTGCTCGTCCATTCGGCCACGTTCCCAGCCATGTCAAACAAACCATTCGAATTGGGAGAATAGCTGCTTACTTTGCTCGTTATCAGGTTTCCATCCTTGGTATAGTTACCACGGTCGGGCTTGAAGTTGGCATAATAGCAACCATTGCCATTGGCAACATCCTTGTTTTCCCAGGGGAATTCGTTCTGGTTCTTTCCCCTTGCCGCATATTCCCACTCGGCTTCCGTCGGCAAACGGTAGCGCTGTATGTAGCGCGCTTCGCCTCCAAGGCCTTTCAGCAGGTAATCTGTACGCCATGCACAGAAGGCGTTGGCCTGCTCCCAGGTAACGCCTACAACAGGATAGTCGTTGTAAGCAGGATTTGAAAAGTAGTTGCGAAGGTAAGTTTCGTTGTCTGAATTACGAAAATCGTTCACCCAACAAGTGGTATCAGGGTAAATGTTTACGATGTAGGTGTTGAGGAAGTCCCACGGTCCTGTCAGCTGACGGTTGATGGTTTGACGCACAATTTTCCCGTTGTCGTCAACGTATGCCGTATCTTTGCTGATCATTACCACCTCATTGGGGTCAACCGTTTCGTCGGTATTCAGACTACGTTCCGACACAGTCAGCCGGTTACGGCGCAGTGCAGCCGTTACGTAATCGTAAACCTCATATTTATAATTCATCTGTTTGTAGTCCAGAAGCTTCTCTCCCGTAACAGGATTCGTGACGTAAAGACTCTCTATAGCGCGCTGTTCGTCCTCGTTAGGCTTACGTGGAAGGCGTTTGTTCCAGTTAATACGGGGCGTTACGGGATTGCCTTGTTTGTCTTCGGTTATCATGTAGGTTTCGTCGCCTCCATACGAAGGGTCGGCCAGACGTGTGCGCAGAATAGAATCGCGCACCCAGTTTACGAACTGCTTATACTGCGAATTCGTAATCTCTGTCTGGTCCATCCAGAAACCATCTACTGAAATATCCTTTACCGGCGTCTTCTTACCCCAAAGACTATCCTGCCCTTCAAGCCCCATGTGCAGATAACCCCGATTCACCCGTACCATACCATAGGGTGCGGGTTCTGAAAAGCCTTTGCCTCCCACGCCAACGACTTCGCCTCCACGTCCCGACGTAGAGGCACTCTTCGCACTGAAACATCCCGAGAGCATGATTGTCAAACTAAGCAGGCATAAGCCCGTGATCAAATACTTCTTCATTTAAAGAATCCTTACACTTTTATGTTTATTCTTTCCTTTTTTAACCAGATTGATATCGTGCTGATACCCCACGAACAGCTCATGGCTTCCGTTTCCCGGATTCAATCCCGACGTATAGAACTCGTAACTATATCCCAGCACAATGCCGTGAAAGCTGCCACCAAGGAGCATCGTCACCGAGTTTGTGGGGCTATAGCTTAGTCCGCCATACAGCAACTTGTCGTCATGGGTATACACCAGTCGCCCCGTGACATCGGCACGCCAGCCTACCCAGTCGGTCTTTACGAGCATTGATGGTTTTATTGTAAGAAACGGATTGCGAAGCTTAATATTGTATCCTCCTGACAAATAATACGTTCTGTCAATCTGTAACTCATTGGTTTCGCCCAAACTAACCAGCGGAGCCGTAACATGCTGGACGGCAAGTCCGGCATAAAATTCTTTCAGGGTATAATAAATGCCCGCTCCCAGGTCAACCACATTGCCCGAAAGCTGCGACGAACTGAAAGCAGGGTCGCTCGAATCGCCCAGATCAGCCCGGCTACCGTCGAACTTTTCGCTAATCAGCCCTGCCTGAAGGCCTGCGCTCATCTGCCCTCCGAAGAGTCTGAATTTGTAAGCATACTGCGCCGCCAGCCGTGTATGGGCAAACAGTCCCAGCTTATCATTCATAAACTGCAAGCCCACACCATGATAGTTTTTCAGGGCATAGAAAGGCATGTCAGCCGCTGCATAAGCTGTCTGCGGGTTGTGTTCGAACCCCGCCATGTCAAGAGCGTAGGCAGCCGTAACATTGATTTTAGGCTGCTTGCCTGCTGTTGCGGGGTTAAACGACGTCTCCATGTCGAAATAATGACTGAACGACGGGTCATACTGGGCCTTTACCACGCCGGCAAGGCTCGCCAGCAAAAACGCTGTAATTAATCTGCGTAAATACACAAAAAGATAACGAAGCACACGCCACCTTTATTTTATCGGCAAACAAAAAAGCCGCTCTTATGGGTAAGAACGGCTTTATATGAGTGACTTTACATCAATATTCGTCTTCATTCCACAGGAAATCCTCCTTGGTTGGATAGTCTGGCCAAAGGTCTTCTATGCGCTCATACACGTCACCTTCGTCTTCTATCTCCTGAAGATTCTCTAATACCTCATGCGGGGCACCGGAACGAATCGCATAATCAATCAGCTCTTCCTTTGTTGCTGGCCATGGAGCGTCTTCGAGCTTTGAGGCTAAATCAAGTGTCCAATACATAATTTTTCCTTTACTTTATATAGTGTGGCGCAAAAATAAACAATTTATTGGTATTCACAAATATTTTACAAACTTTTTTGCGTTACGCTGCCAACAAAGGCAAAAAAGAGGCTTGAAACGAGACGAACCTACGGTATGGACGCCGTTAAAGGCTACAAATTAACCTGATAGCTCGTCTTGAACTTCTTCAAGTCAAAGCCTGCAACGCCTGCCTCATACATATCAAAGCATACCCCCGTGCGCCTGTCGGCTACCACTTGCCGCCATTTCCTGAGCGTTCCGGCAGAACGGTGAATGCCCTCTATAATAAGCAGATTGGACGCAGAAGCCCGTGTCAGAATCTCGTTGACGAGCTGCACATCGGCCGCGTCAACCACATAAACCCCGCTGTCATCCAATACCGACGACACCTCCGCTGCCCTACATCCCGCACAAACATTCACTCTCAATATGTCAGATGCCAGTTTTTCACTAACAAACCAATGCTTTGCCTGTGTAAAATTGGCCACACGGGCATAGAATTGAAACAGCCTGAGCCGGTTCCTTTCGCTTGCTTCATTTGTTCCGGTTGGCATATCAGCAACGGCATAACGGCCTTTCGATGAAACCACATCGCGCAAAAAGCGATACGCCGACGGCGACTGCACA
>ERZ772960.2453-NODE-2453-length-13408-cov-3.871639_pt1 | contig 13408 bp, 10 predicted proteins | sample MGYA00580678_ERZ772960 | MGnify/ENA primary metagenome ERZ772960 (study PRJEB29015, sample SAMEA2737930) | human oral metagenome | biome: human oral; feature: human-associated habitat; material: dental | place: China | collected 2059 ... | reverse complement strand
CTTGCTGGTGAACTGCTCGAGGTTCTCGGTGTGGGGGTGTCCGTCATCGGCAGAGCTGAGCCAGAAGACCGGGGTGGAGGTCGTCTCACCGCTCGCGTCAGTGCTCGTCCGGCCGACCACCACCCCGGGTCCGGTGGGGACTCCCCGATCGCCGACGATCATTCCGGTGACATCCACGCTGCTTCCCGTGGAGACGTTGACGACCTGCCGCGTCAGGCCCTGCAGGGCGGCGTTGAGAGAGGCCGGTTTCTCCTTCTCGCCTGCCGCTGCGAGGTTGGCCGAAGCATTGACGGCCGCCGGGTCACTGACCTGTGTCACCCAGCCGCCGGGGTGCACGGCCTCAACACCCTTGATGGTTGCGCGGACCTTCCCGGAGGTATCCACCTGGGTGACCGTCGATGCGCCGGAGTTGCTTTCCAGCCCGTACGGGGAAGGCGGCTGCGGTGACAGCAGCAGCGAGTCGGTTCCGGCCCCCGCGAGCCACTGATCGGTGGCGAATGACGAGGGTGGGGCGGACGGGTCGTCCAGCCCGAAGACATGGATCTGACCTTCCCCCGTACCGCCGGGGAAGTAGTCGTTGGCGGTCTCCACGGCCAGAGCTCTGTTCGTCAGACCCTGCCCCAGGATCACTCCGTTGAGCTCCTCCGTGCGCACCACGGCGCCGCTGGTGGCGTCCAGGATGACGACGTAGGACTCCTGCTCGGCGAGCCTCTCCTCGAGCTGCCCGTGATGCGGGGTGAGGATGAGGGAGACGCGGCGCCCGTCGGGGCTGATGACGATCTCTCCGCTGGTATGGGACGTCATCAGGTCTGAGACGTTCTGCTGCGGGGCCTCTGTCACCTCCAGCGCATTGAGCGAGGCACCCGGCGGCGTGATCGTCACCGCCCACTTCAGGGCGCCGTCTGATCGGTTCCGGCTGACGAGGGTGGTTCCCACGGGCTTGCGATATTTCTTCTGCCAGTTGATGAGCACCGTGATGGTGCTGTTGTGAGCGGGAAGCGTTGTGAAGTCGACGTCCGGGCCCGTGTTGGCGTCGGCCTCCATGCTCGTGACCTGCTCGGCGCTGAGTGCAGTGGCCTTGACGGTGACCTCGTGTGTGGTCTGGATCGGGGCTGAGGTCAGCTGACCGGTGCAGGCGCTCAACGGGAGGGCCAGCAGTGCTGCGGCAAGGAGCAGCCGGGAGGATCGATGTCGACGGTGCGTAGGTGCCGTGGACGTGCGATGGGGGTACCGGGCGGCTTGCTGGCTCATGACGATGCTCCTACCAGTGGCTCTGTCAACTTCGATTGGCCCCATGGTGATGGTCTGTTCTGGCCCCATTTCTACCCGGAGACCGGCTTGACCGAATCTTCACATTCCCTTGCCCCGACCTTGGTGTGGGGCTTCGAGGCTTGTGGCCATGACCTCGAACGAGAACTCTTCCCGTACCGTGCCGCTGGTTGCCCTGGGTGTCGGCACCATCGCAGCTGCCGCCCTGGCCCTGGCCGCCCCTGACCTGACCTCCGGGTCGGGGATGGAGGGCATGCCGATGACCCACTACATGGGGCTGTTGGCCGTGCGTCAGCCGTGGAACCTGCTGTTGTTCATGGCGCTTCCGGTCGTGCTGGCCGAGACGCTCGCGATCACCGAGTTGGTGATGCTGTTGGCTCGTCGGGGTGAGCGTCCGGCGCCGGGATGGGTGACGAAGGTGGGCCACTGGGCCGGGTTGCTGGCCGGGCCGGTGTGGGTGTTCATCGGCCTGCACCTGCTTATCACTGCCGTGGTTCCGCTGACGGTCAATGGTGGCTGGCGTGGCCCCGCGGACGTGATCGCTGTCCTGTCGTACCTGGCCGGTGGCGTGCCGATGCTGGTGATCAGCCTGCTGGAGGCCGAGCTCTTGGGCCGCGACGAGACCGGGCGCCTGCGCCTGCACGTGGCGATGGTGGCGGTGTTCCTGGTGGTGGCCCACGTCGCGATGATCTTCGGCATGCTCGACCCTGCCGTCATGGGCTATTCGCCGAAGGCGCCGGCCTCGGTGCAGCACGACATGGGCAGCATGTCCGGCATGAACCACGACATGGGTGGCATGACGGACATGGACCACTCGACGATGATGCCCAGCTCCGCCCCGTCGAATTGATCCCCGGCCGGGTCCGTGGTGAGGTGGTGTCATGAACAGCGCTTCTGTTGCGGTTGTACCGAGTGTCCTGGTCGTCGACGACGAGCCGGTGCTGTCGGGCACAGTGAAGAACTACCTCGAGCGGGCCGGCATGTCGGCCCAGACCTGCGGGGACGGGCTGGCCGCGCTTGACCTTGTCCGGGCCACGGCCCCCGACGTGGTGGTGCTGGACCTGGGCCTGCCGGGCATGGACGGGGTGGAGGTGTGCCGCCAGCTGCGCACCTTCAGCGACTGCTACGTGTTGATGCTCACGGCCCGCGCCGACGAGGTCGACAAGCTGATCGGGTTGTCGGTCGGCGCGGACGACTACATGACCAAACCGTTCAGCCCGCGTGAGCTGGTGGCTCGCATCCAGGTGCTGCTGAGACGCCCCCGCGCCGGAAGTACGGGCGCCACGGCCGCGGTGGTGCACCGCATCGGCGCCCTCACCCTGGACCCGTCGTCGCGTCGGGTGGAGCTCGACGCGTCACCGGTGGAGCTGACCCGTACCGAGTTCGACCTGTTGCAGGCCCTGGCGGAACACCCCGGCTGGGTGCTGAACCGCCGCCAGCTCACCGACGCCGTGTGGGGCGAGGACTGGGTCGGCGACGACCACCTGGTCGACGTGCACATCGCGCACCTGCGCAAGAAGCTCGGTGACGACCCCTCCCAGCCCCGGTTCGTGCAGACGGTGCGCGGCGTCGGCTACCGGATGGGCCAAGGGCAGTGATGCCGCGCAACCCGCGCGGCAGTTGGGGACGCCGACTGCTGTGGACCCAGATGGCCGTGGTGGCGGCGATGGCCGCCACCACGGTGCTGACGGCACTGCTGGTCGGCCCGGCATGGTTCCGGATGCACATGCTCGAAGCCGGCCACGCCCAGCCCGATGTCGTCGAGCACGCTCAGCAGGCCTTCCACGACGCGGGCCTGGTGTCACTGGCCGTGGGTCTGGGCACCGCGATGCTCGCCGCCCTCGGGGTCGCCACCGTCCTCAACCGGAACCTGTCGCGCGGGGTCGAAGCCCTCGTGGACGGCGCCCAACATGTCGCCGCCGGACACTACGACCAACCCGTCATGATGACCTCGGCCAGCCCCGAGCTGGCCCAGGTCGCTGACGCCTTTAACCACATGGCCAGCCAGATCGCCTCCACGGAGCAGACCCGACGACGCATGCTCACCGACCTGGGCCATGAGCTGCGCACCCCGCTGGCCGCCACCCAGGTCACCCTCGAAGGACTGCAGGACGGTGTGGTCGACTTCACCCCCGCAAACGTCGAGATCCTGCTACGGCAGAACCAGCGGCTGGCCGCCCTGGCCGCCGACATCTCTGAGGTCTCCCGCGCCGAGGAAGGCCGCATCCCACTGTCGCTGAGCCACCAGGACCTCGACCAGATCGTGACGGCCAGCGTCGCCGCAGCCCGGCACGCCTACGACGCCGCCGGGGTGACGCTGCACGCCCAGACCGTTCCCGGCCTGCGCGTCGACGTGGATGCCGCTCGCATCGGGCAAGTCCTGGACAACCTGCTGCGCAACGCCCTGCAACACACGGTGGGCGGCAACCGGGTCGAGGTCGCGATGAGACACGAGCACGACCGGGCCGTGGTCCGCGTCACCGACAACGGCGTCGGCATCCCCACCGAGGCCCTCACCCACGTCTTCGAACGCTTCTACCGCGTCGAGGACACCCGCACTCGCGACGTCGACGGTGGAACCGGTGTCGGCCTGGCGATCTCCAGGGCCATTGCCCGCGCCCACGGCGGTGACCTGACGGCCCACAGCGACGGCCCCGGCCACGGCGCAACCTTCACGCTGACCCTGCCCACCGTGACTTCTTGACCAGATCTTGACCAACCCCTGCCGGGGGCTTCATCCGGGCCCGACAGGCTCAAGGACATGAACACACTTTCCCGCCGCCACGTGCTGTTCACCGGTCTCGGCCTGGCCTCGGCAGGGGCCTTGAGCGCCTGCGGCGCCAAGAACACCCCGGCCGCAGCACCCGCCGCGCCGAACTCCCCATTGACGATCCCCAGCCAGACCCCGCTGGTCGCAGCCCCCGGCACGAAGACCGTCAACCACGTCCTCACGCCCCGGCCGGTCACCCTCGATCTGGGCGGCGTCACGGCCAGGACTTGGGCCTACGACGAGACCCTCGACGCCCCTGTCCTGCGGGCCCGCGCCGGAGACCTGCTGCAGGTCCGCGTCGAGAACAAGCTTCCCACCAGCACCTCCGTCCACTGGCACGGCATCGCGCTGCGCCAGCCAAGCGACGGCGTGCCCGGCGTCACCCAGCAACCCATCGAGGCCGGCAGCAGCTTCACCTACCAGTTCGTCGCCCCCGACCCCGGCACCTACTTCTTCCACCCCCACACCGGGGTGCAGATCGACCGCGGCCTGTACCGGCCGCTGGTCATCGACGACCCCGCTGAACCCGGCCGCTACGACCACGAGTGGATCATCACCCTCGACGACTGGGCCGATGGCGTGGGCACCTCACCCGATGACATCCTCGCCGCGTTCAAGGCCCAGAACGGCACCGTGTCCAGCGGCATGAACCACGACATGGGCGGCATGGACCACGGCATGTCACCCTTGGGTGACGCCGGGGACGTCACCTACCCCCACTACCTCGTCAACGGCCGCGTCCCCGCCGCGCCCCGCACCCTGACCGCCAAGCCCGGGCAGAAGGTACGACTGCGCGTCGTCAACGCCTCCTCCGACACCATCTTCAAGCTCGCCCTGCAGGGCCATCGACTCACCGTCACCCACACCGACGGGTTCCCTGTGACCCCCACCCAGGCCAGCGCCGTCTACCTCGCGATGGGAGAACGACTGGATGCGACCATCACCCTCGGCGACGGCGTGTTCGTGCTGCAGGCCGCGCCCGAGGGCAAGAAGGGCACCCCGGCCCGCGCCATCGTGCGCACCGGCTCCGGCAACGTCCCGGCCCCGGACACCCGCATCGCAGAACTCGACGGCAAGGCCCTGCTGACCACCCAGCTCAAGCCCGCCGACAGCGCCCGACTGCCCGACCGCAAGCCCGACACCACCCTCGACGTGGCACTCAACGGCCAGATGAAGCCCTACGCGTGGGGCCTCAACGGCAAACGCTTCGGCGAGGACACCCCACTGGCGCTCAGCCGCGGCCAGCGCGTGCGGCTGCGGATGACGAACATGACGATGATGGCCCACCCCATGCACATCCACGGCCACACTTGGGCCCTGCCCGGCAGCGACGGGCTGCGCAAGGACACCGTCCTGATCCGCCCCATGGAGACCGTCGAGGCCGACCTGCAGGCCGACAACCCCGGCACCTGGATGCTGCACTGCCACAACATCTACCACGCCGAACTCGGCATGATGACGACCCTGCGCTACTGACATCTCCCGGCCGATGTCGGCCACCCACGCCTGCCCTGATGGCGCGGCTGCCCCCTTGCGGCAGCCTCACCATCGCCGTCTGCAGAGCTTGACCAGACCTTCACCAAACCTCGCGAGCTCATTGACCTCGCCCCGTCACCGTGGAAGTGGAAGGAAAACCCCTTCCCCGAGCAGACAAGGACACGCCATGTACACGAGCCCCGACCAGGCCCCCCGCTCCTTCGGCGAGGCCCCCCGCCAGCCCCTTACCGGCCCAATGACCGACCAGGACCCCACCAGCACCACCCACCAGCACGGCAACTCCCACCAGCACGGCAAGTCCCACCACTGGATGCACCTGCTGATGTGCGCACCGATGCTGCTCGTGGTCGCCGGCTACCTGTGGGCCGGACGTGCCAGCCTCGCCGCCGGCGGTGTCCTGGCCGCCCTCGTGCCCGCCATCAGCTGCATGCTCATGATGTGGCTGATGATGCGCATGATGGACCACGGATCCCAGCACTGACCACCGCCCGCCATCCACCGGCAGCACCGTCTCGAGGAGCAACCCATGAACCACCCGGCAGCCACCGCCACCCACGACCACACCACCCGCTACACGTGCCCGATGCACCCCGAGGTGACCAGCGACCAGCCCGGCCGCTGCCCCGAGTGCGGCATGTTCCTCGTCGATGCCGACGCTGCACCCGCCACCCACCAGCACGGACACGGCCGCCAGAACGGACATGCCCAGCAGCACGACACCCACGACAAGGGCACGTGGCTCTGCCCGATGCACCCCGAGGTGACCAGCGACCACCCGGGACGCTGCCCCAAGTGCGGGATGTTCCTGCAACCCGCCGACGGTGGGGACGCGCCGGCCGCACAGCACCACGACCACCAGCACCCCACCGGCGAGCCGGCGGTGGTGGCCGGTGCGGTCGCTGCAGGGGACTGGACCTGCCCGATGCACCCCGAGGTCCGCAGCGACGGCCCCGGTGACTGCCCGATCTGTGGCATGGCGCTGGAGCGGGTCTCGGCCGGGCTCGACGACGGCCCGAACCAGGAGTTCGTCGACATGCGTCGCCGGTTCCGGGTGGCGGCGGTGCTGAGCGTGCCGCTGGTGGCGATGGTGATGGTTCCCATGGTGCTGGGGCGTGCGCTGCCCGGCAGCGTCGCGCCGTGGCTCGAGCTGGCCCTGTCGACGCCGGTGGTGTGGTGGGCTGGGTGGCCGTTCTTCGTGCGCGGCGCGAAGTCGGTGGTCAGCCGTCACCTGAACATGTTCACCCTGGTGTCGTTGGGTGTCGGTGCCGCGTGGCTGTACAGCGTGGTCGCGGTGCTGGCGCCGGGGTTGTTCCCGTCCGGGATGCGGGCGATGGACGGCCGGGTCGGCACCTACTTCGAGGCCGCGGCAGTCATCATCACCCTGGTGCTGCTCGGCCAGGTCCTCGAGCTGCGGGCCCGCGACCAGACCTCCGGCGCGATCCGCACCCTGCTCGACCTGTCACCGGCCACCGCGCACCGCATCGGGGCCGACGGCACCGAGACCGACGTGCCGGCCGCCGAGCTGCAGCTGGGCGATCGGTGCCGGGTGCGGCCGGGCGAGAAGGTGCCGGCCGACGGCACCGTGGTCGATGGTCACGCGTATGTGGACGAGTCGATGATCACCGGCGAGCCGGTTCCGGTCGACAAGAGCCCCGGTGACCGGGTCATCGGCGGCACGATCATCCAGGGCGGCAGCCTGGTGGTGGAGGCCACTGGCCTGGGCGCCGACTCGACCCTGGCCCGGATCGTCGACCTGGTCTCCCAGGCGCAGCGGTCCCGTGCTCCGATCCAGGGACTGGTCGACAAGATCTCGGCGGTGTTCGTGCCGGTCGTGATCGCCGTCGCCCTGGCCACCTTCGGGTTGTGGCTGGCGATCGGGCCGCAGCCGCGGCTGCCGTTCGCGATCGTGGCCGCCGTCAGCGTGCTGATCATCGCCTGCCCGTGTGCGCTGGGTCTGGCCACGCCAATGTCGATCATGGTCGGGGTCGGGCGCGGCGCCAGCGAGGGCGTGCTGGTCAAGAACGCCGAGGCCCTCGAACGACTGCAGAAGGTCGACACCCTCGTCGTCGACAAGACCGGTACCCTCACCCAGGGCCGCCCCAGCCTGGTCGACCAGCAGGGCGTCGACGGCCACGAGCATGCCCGGACACTGCTGCTCGCCGCGGCTGTGGAGGCCGGCTCCGAACACCCCCTCGCCAGGGCGGTGGTCGATGCTGCCCGCCAGACGGGACGCACGGTGCCGGCGGCCAGCGATTTCGCCGCCCACCCGGGTGGCGGTGTCAGCGCCACCGTCGACGGTCAGCACGTGCTCGTCGGCAGCCCCGCCTTCCTGGGCAGCCAGCACGTCGACACCCATGCCCTGGACGCCGTGGTGGAGGCCTACCGTCGCCGTGGCGCGACCGCGATCGTCGTGGCCGTCGACGGCAGGCCCGCCAGTGTGCTGGCCATCGCCGACCCGCTCAAGGCGACCACCGCCGGCGCGATCGAGGACCTGCGTCGGCGCGGGATGAAGGTCGTCATGCTCACTGGCGACAATGCCACCACCGCCCGGGCCATCGCCGACGAGCTGCGCATCGACCAGGTCGTCGCCGACGTCCTGCCCGACCAGAAGCACGGCCACGTGCAGGCCCTGCAGGCCCAGGGCCACACGGTCGTTATGGCCGGCGACGGCGTCAACGACGCCCCCGCCCTCGCCGTGGCCGACGTGGGTGTGGCCATGGGCACCGGCACCGACGTGGCCATCGAGAGCGCCGACGTGACCCTGCTCGGCGGTGACCTGGCCGCCCTGGTCAAGGCCCGCGACCTGTCGGTCGACACGATGCGCAACATCCGCCAGAACCTGGTCTTCGCGTTCGTGTACAACGTGGTCGGTATCCCGCTGGCCGCCGGCGCCCTCTACCCGGCCTTTGGCTGGCTGCTGTCGCCCGTCATCGCGGCCGCCGCCATGGCCCTCAGCTCGGTCAGCGTGATCACCAACTCGCTGCGGTTGCGCCGTCACCGCTGACCCCAAGAGCCCAGCCGGTCGTTGTTCACCCCATCACAGATGCCCGGGCTCGGGTGTGGGCGAGGCGGTAGGAGTTTGTGCCGGTTTCGATGATGGTGGCGTTGTAGGTGAGGCGGTCGACGATTGCTGCGCACAGGCGGGGGTCGGTGTCGGTCCAGGCGGAGAAGGACTGGTTGGAGGCGATCGCGATGGCGTTCTTCTCCTCTCGTTCGGTGAGGACCTGGAACAGCAGTTCGGCGCCTCGCCGGTCGAGTTCCAGGTAGCCGAGCTCGTCAATCACGAGGAGGTCGACGCGGCCGTAGCGGTTGATGGTCTTGGTGAGTTGTTTCTCGTCGGCGGCTTCGACGAGCTCGTTCACGAGCCGGGTGGCGAGGGTGTATCGGACGCGGTAGCCCTGCTCGGCGGCGGCGGTGCCGAGCGCGATGAGCAGGTGGGACTTGCCGGTGCCGGAGCCCCCGATCAGGCACAGCGGGTCGCCGCGGCGGATCCAGTCGCCGGTGGCGAGCTCGTTGATGGTGGCCGGGTTGATGTTGGGGTTCGCGGTGAAGTCGAAGTCGGCGAGCCATTTCTCGCGGGGGAAGCCGGCGCTCTTGATGCGACGCAGGGTGGAGCGGCGGTCGCGGTCGTCGACCTCGGCCAGGAGGAGTTCGGCGAGGAAGCCCTGGTAGGTGAGTTGTTCCTTGGTGGCGGCCGTCACGGCGTCGTCGACGACGGCGCGGATCGTGGGCAGCCGAAGCCGGCGGCAGGCTTGGTCGATCGCGGCCTGCGCGGCTTGCTCGGTGAGGCCCTGACGACGGCGAAGGCTCTCGGGACGGCTGGTGCTGGTGGTGGTCATGGGGTTCCTGTCGGGGTGTGGTGGTGAGTCTCGGCGGGGGCCGGGGCGGGATCGGGTTGGCGTCGGCACAGGAGTTCGTCGTAGGCGGTGACGGTGGGCAGGGGCCGGGTGTCTTCGGGCAGGTGCGCGATGACCTGGTGCGGGTTGGTGGGGCGTCGGGGTGGCAGGTTCACGACCGTCCCGCCCCTGGTCTGGCTGGCTGGGGCGGGTGTGTGGGTGGTGGCATGGCGGCGGGCTTCGACGGCGACGACGTCGGGGCTGATCGCGCCCACCGACAGGGCCGAGGTGATGCCGGCGATCACCGCGTCGGACGGGAGGGATCGGTGGAGCAGGAGCACGTCGATCAACGCTTGGGTCCCGGCCACGTCGCCGCTGGTCTTGCGGGCCGCGGCCCAGAACGCGTCGTGGGCCGCGGTGAATGCTCCGGCGGCGCGGGCCTGCGCGAGGGCGGTGGAGCCGGGGAACGCGCCGGGCTTGTGCCGCAGCACTTCGAGGTAGTGGTCCAGCTCGACCCGGGTCACGCCACGGGTGCCGAGGCGAGGGTGGGTGGCGAGGACGGTGCGGCCCTCGAACACGACCACGCACGAGGCCCGCAGGGACACGCGGACGCGTTGGCCGATGAGGTGCGCGGGGACGGAGTACTTGACCATGCGGACGGTGATCAGGGCGGAGCGGTCGACGCGGGGGTGGAGGATCAGGCCGGGGTCGAAGTCGTCGGCCGGCAACGGTGCCAGGTGGGGCAGCTCGGCGTGGTGGTCCTGCCCGATCGTGTTGGCGTGGCCGGTGATGCGGCGGGTGTTGTCGTCGTGCTCCCAGGCGCGGATCTTGTCGTTGAGTTCGTCCAGGGTCGCGACTTCGGGCATGGGGGTGAGGTGGTTGCGGCGGAACCATCCGACCTCGCCCTCGACGCCGCCTTTCTCGTGGGCGCCGTCGATGCCGGGCTGGCAGTAGAACGCGTCGAAGCCGTAGTGGGAGCGGAACAGCACTCAGCGTTCGTTCTCGTCGCGTAGCCGGTCGCCGCCGTGGATGACCTGGACGACGGCGGAGGTGAGGTTGTCGTAGCGGATGTGGCGGGTGGGGATGCCGCCCAGGGCGTGGAAGGCCTCGATGTGTCCTTCGAGGAAGGCCTCCTGTCCGCCGGTCGGGTAGACGCGGTGGATGGCCTTGCCGGAGTGGGACAGGCGGTAGACGAACATGTGGCACTTGGTCTTGACGCCGTCCAGGATGACGTAGACCTCGCCGAAGTCGACCTCGGCCTCCGCGCCGGGGGCGTGGTCCTGCGGCACCATCGCCTCCACCCGGCGCCCGGCCTCCAGATCGATCTGCGCGCGCCTGACCCGGACGTAGTCCCGCACCGTGGAGTAGGACAGGTCGGTGGCGCCGTGCTCGTCGCGCAGCCGGGCCAGGATCCTGGTCGCGGTATGGCGCTGCTTGCGCGGCGCGGTCAGGTCATAGGTGAGCATCTCGTCGATCGCCGGCTTGTACGGGTCCAGGCGCGGTGCTGTGCGGACCGGTTTCTTGCGGGGTGGGGGTTCGGCTGCGGCGAGTGCCTGGCGGACGGTGCGGCGGTGGACTCCGTGTTTGCGGGCGAGCTCGCGGATGGACAGGCCATCGACTCGCGCGTCGTGGCGGATGTCGGCGTACAGCTGCACTCGTGATCCCATCTTGGCTCCCTTGCCCTCGCGACTGGTTCCCAGTGATGGGGACCAGCGTGAAGGGGTGGGGCCAGTTCAGACCGTCAACACCCCGGCAAGTCGCACGCGGGGCCAGATCAGGCCGTCACAACGGGGCCGAACCAAGTTGTCACAACCATACCAGTCCGTAGAGACGAAGGCGTGTGCCGGTGGGCTGGCTCTCATAGGTGGGGCGTAGAAGGACGACTGTGACGCCCGGCGCGCTGAGTGCGCTAATACCGCCGTTACCTCCTGGTTCATTGACGAGGAAGTCGTCAAGGCCGGCGTTGGGACCGCCTGCTCCTGGAACGAAGGAGAATGTACCTTTCTCCAGGGGGATGGAGGTGGCTTTCGACTTGTCTCCCGACTGAAGGCTGATGCGTCCCTGCCCGTCGTCGGCCCGGGTGACCCCGACGGCGGTGACGAGCCCCGGGTCCTGGGGGGCTGCCAGCACGGCGCGTGTCCTGGGGTTGAAGGTGGTGGCGACTGTGGACCGGTCCTTCCAGCCATCGGGGCCGGGGGTTGCGTTCGGCTCGACCGGGGTGGGCGCGGTGGCCGGTAGGACGGCCAGCCTCCCGGAGAGAAAGGACGCCATTGGGGCGATGCCGAGGGTCTGGCCGAGGTCGTAGGTGTGGGTGTCGCCTCCGGGCACCTTCGCCAGGGCGTCAAGGGAGACGGCCTGGGCGCGGTGAGCCTTCGAGTAGTTCCAATCGACATCGTCGAACTCATCCTGGGTGGCCTCGGGGTAGGTGACTGTCCAGCCCTCGATGATGAGCAGCTCCCGATTGGCGTAGGCGGCCGGAACGTCCCTGACGACACCGCGGGGGTTGGTATCCGGGACGAGTGTGAAAAGGCCGATCCCGTTGGTGCTACCAGGGATTTTCTCCGCGAGAATGAGGCTGGCGTGCCCCGCTGTACCTGTGTACGGGGAGCCTTCCTCGGAGAGATCGAGGTCGACGTCGCTCAGCCGCCACAGGACGGAGTCGTCAGCCAGTGAGTAGACGGTGCTGCCGGCCAGGAGCACGGAGTCGGTGAGCTGGACGGCCTTACCGTCGTGGAAGTGCTCGTTGGTCACGCGTCCGGTCACGGTGTCCAGGACGATGGTGAGGGCCGGCTCCAGACCGTAATCGCCGTCGGAGCTCTTGCCCTGGAACTCCCGCTCCCCGAGCGTCAGGGCGACGTGACGCTTGTCCGGGCTGGTGATGAGGTAGGGACGCTCACCAAGGACACCGTTGACATGTCCCCCGTACTGGGTGAACTTCTTGCCTTGGCGGTGGTAGTCCCAGCGGATCTTCCCGGTGGAGGGCTCCAGGCTGATGAGGCTGTCATCGGTGAGGACGAGGGGCCCGGCGGCCCCCGCATTCACGTCCAGCGCGGAGGGGATGTCGTGGGTCCAGGTCACCTGAGACGGGAAGGAGGTCGGGTAGGTGGGCAAGGTGGCGGGGGCGGCCACAGGGGTCAGGCGGGACCGGTCCCAGTTGTGGGCGAGGTAGGCGCTTGCGCTGAGCACAAGGGCTGGGGCCAGGAGGATCACCACCAGAACGATGCGTGAGCTCCAGGAGTCGGTGCCCCGGAGGTGGGTGGGCAGGAAGAGACGAGCGGACCTGGCACGCAGCCGTGAACGGAGCGAGGAGGCCTGTGCGACCTCGGGGAAGAAGGAGCGGGTGACGCGCAGAAGGAGGTCGAAGGCGAAGAAGGCACCCAGCCCCAGGGCGGCCATCGCGAAGGCGAGCAGCTCGCCGGCGCTGGCGTCCAGCGGCATGAACATGTCATGCCACAGGCCGAGCGCGCCTCTGGCGCTGAGCAGGCCGCAGGTGGCCACCCCGGCAACGGGCAGGAGCCGCTTGATGATGCGCCGGCAGGACTTTGCCCGATACCGCCAGTCGACCCAGTACTCGGCACGCTCCTGCCAGGCGAGAATGCCGATCCCCCACAGGACGAGCGCCGTGACCAGCGGCGCGAGACCGAGGTAGAGGAGCACCCACCGCATCGTCAGATCAGCGCGCCATGCCAGGTAGAGGCCGGCCGCCACGAGGACGGTGAGCATTGAGCCGGCCCTCAGCGCCCAGAAGAGGCGCTCGAACCGCCGCGACCAGACCTGACGGCGCTCCTGAGGCGTGCGGGGGCGCCGACGGCGGGCAAGGGCTGATAGCGAGGAGTAGGGATTCTCTGAGGTGAGGGGAGTGGGAGCCGCGAGAGGCTCCGCGTCCTCGCCCGTGGATTGATCGGTCATTGTGCTGTCCTTCGTGCCGCTACTTGTTGGCGATCTGCTCGAGGTTTTCGGTGTGGGGGTGGCCGTCGTCGTCGGCGCTGAGCCAGAACTGTTGGGGGCTGCCGTTGCCGTCGGCGCCCTCATGGCT
>ERZ772960.2452-NODE-2452-length-13412-cov-2.555888_pt1 | contig 13412 bp, 15 predicted proteins | sample MGYA00580678_ERZ772960 | MGnify/ENA primary metagenome ERZ772960 (study PRJEB29015, sample SAMEA2737930) | human oral metagenome | biome: human oral; feature: human-associated habitat; material: dental | place: China | collected 2059 ... | reverse complement strand
CGGCTCTTCAGTTTTTTGCGCAGCCATAATGCGTCCGCATTCGTACCGGAGCTGCACGCCGGCAAACGTGTGAATGCAATTGTCTATGCAAGTATGGTTCGGAACATAACAGCCGGTCATTGCGGAATTCGCAGCGTTAACGATTGCATCGCATCTTAGAAGTGTAATATCACCCTGCCAAAGACACAATTTTTGCCCGCCGGATAATATTACGCGCGTTGCCGGCTCCGAAGAATCCGTAATGCCTTTGCTTTCTATTTCATTTTGCAAATATTCGTCTTGTATTCGGAGAAAGTCTTGCGAAATATTTTTAGCTTCGCGGACATTCATCAATGCTCGTAGAAGCCTTTTGCGTTCTTCTATCGAATCTGGTAGCGATAAGTTCGAATAGGCGGGATTTTCAAGTTTTAAGAAATTTATCAAATAGTTCAGCCGTTCTTCCTGCGTCATAATTCCTCTCGTTTAGAACTATTCTAGCGGACGGACTTCGATATTGTCTATCTACAGTTTTGTGATAAATCCGCTCACAATTCGATTTACATCGTCTACAATTCGTAGGATTTTATAAAAAATTCACCGTCCGCAGCCCTTTGGAATCCCGATTTATCCGCATATTTTAAATCTTTAGGTAAATAGAGAAAGTCGACATTCGGGCGATTAGGTGTTTTAGGTAAAAACTTGATTTTCGCTTATGACATGACCTCCGAGCATCCCGTATCGCCTTGTGCGAGCATTTCGTTAAACTCAATACGAACCGCTTGTCTCTTTCGTTACGAGACTTTCGCCTGATTTATGTGCGCTTTCAAATGTCGTAATGGCAGGAAGACTGCAACCGTTTCCCGCATATAAAAAACGCCGAAGAAGAAATAATCTCCGACGACTCTATAGGTACGTCCGCACCATATTTTCTGCCCGATTGCACCTTTTATTGGGCACAACAAGGCAAGTTTTATGCAATTTTGCACCGCAAAATTGCAGCGGACGGAAGACCGATAAAGTCCGTAAAACCAAATTTACGCCGTCCGCCTGTCCGCCGATACGCTCATCCATGTTCGGTTACTATTCATACGTTTTGCCCGCAGGCAAAACGTTAAGTGGACGGAAAACCAATTAAGTCTGTCAAAACGAATTTATCCTGTCCGCCCATTTACTTACTGAGCAGATTGTTCATGTGGCGCACGAAAATGAAACGGCGGGTTCTTTTATTTCTACGCCGGCAATCAGCAGGGCTTGATCCAAAAGGACTTCGGAAATGTCTTTACTGATTTTGAAATGACAGAAGCAATTCGTCTTGTTGAGGGAGACTGTGCGATTGTTCAGCCATGTGGAGGCGGTGGCGCAAAAGATCCTCCAAAGCCAGTTCCTACAACAGTGCAGGAAATGGTCAGTCGCATTAATACACGCTTTGGAACTGATTTTACAGATGAAGATATTGTGTCGGCACTTAGTGCTTTCAAGAAAAGTTTCGCAGCGCACAAAACTTTTTGCAATACAGGACTCTTAAAGCAGTATCAAAAGTATGAATTGAAATACAATGGAAATGAAGGTCTTAAGGTATTTGTAAATACCTCATTATCATCACTGGAAATCACTGATAAAGTTTGCGATGTGCTTACATCAAACGAAGAGTTTTTGTATTCATTCAAAGACGAAATCCGAATGCCGGTTTACGAGCATCTTAAACATAAATTTACACATATCATAAAGACACGGTGGTTGAACTTGTCGAAACCACCTGCGAGGAAAATAAAAAATGTCACTTACATCGAATGTTACTGAAAAAGCAAATCTCCTTTGGAACATTGCAGAAAAACTAACCGGCTCATATAAACCACATGAATACGGACTTGTAATTCTTCATCTTACTGTAATCCGTAGTTTTGACTACATTCTTGAACTAACTCACGATAAAATTCTGGCAAAAGCAAAAGAAATAGAAAAGATGCCCGAAGCAATTAAGAGCGTACAGTTTCAGCAGATTACAGGTCATCCTTATTTACAATACTTCAAACTTTACTCTAAAAGAAATTGTAAAAAATCCGAATCAGGTGAACAAGAATTTTGAAAACTATCTGGATGGTTTTTCTGCAAACATTAGAGATGAAATAATTTCCAAATTCAATTTTGGAGAACAACTTAAACGTTTTACACAAAAAAACTTTTGCTTATAGTTCTTCATGAATTCGTAACAGAAGAAACTGATTTCAACCCGGAAAAAATCAGCAATACCGAAATGGGATATATTTTTGAAGAGCTGATTCGTAGATTCTCCGAAGCTCATAACGAAGATGCCGGACAGTATTACACTCCGCGCGAAGTAATCGAACTTATGACTGAGATTTTATTTATTGATGATGAAGATATCAGAAAGAAAAAAGAATGTTCAAAATCAATTTACAATCCCGCATGGGGAACAGGTGGACTGCTCAGTGTTGCAAGCAAATATATAGAAGCAATCTTCCTGTAACGCTCGAAAGTTACGGTCAGGAAATTAATGACGAAACTTATGCCATCTGTAAGGCAGACATTCTTATAAAAAGCAAAGACGGAAAACAGGCAGAAAATATTCGTAACGGAAGCACACTAAGCGATGAGAAATTTCCGAAACTTACTTTTGATTATATCTTGAGTAATCCGCCTTTCGGACGCGAGTGGAAAACGAAAAAGTTGCAGTAGAAAAAGAAGTAGACTTAGGCGAACACGGACGCTTTGGACCGGGACTTCCAGAAATCAGCGACAGCCGGATGCTTTTTATGATGAACATCATTGCCAAGATGGATAAAGAAAACGGCAAGGCAGCGGTCATTCACAACGGCGCTCCGCTTTTTACTGGAGATGCGGGAAGCGGAACCGGCAATATCCGAAAGTACATTCCTGAACATGATTTGCTTGATGTAATTATCGCGCTTCCAAATGATATTTTTTATAATAAAGGAATTGCAACTTACATCTGGATTTTCAACAACCGCAAAAAAAAGAAAACAGAAAGAATAAAGTTCAGCTCATAAATGCAAGCTCACTTTTTGAAAAACGCCGCAAAGCTATCGGCAACAAGCGGAACAATATTTCACAGGATAATATCAAACAGATTGCAGGGCTTTATCATAAGTTTGAAGAAAACGAGCTGAGCAGGATTTTTGATACAAAAGATTTTAGTTACACAACAATTATAGCTGAACACCCTCTAAAAGATGTAAAATGCGAGCTTGTTCTAAAAGCCTGTTTAAAGTCAAAGAAATACGGGCGGATACTTATTCCTGAGTCTTGAAATTGGCATTATATGATCAACATGTTGAGAAGGATTGATTGACTCTGTAATGGAAAAAAATTGAGCAATATATTTTATAAATGCCTGTCTATACTTCTGATATTTACTAATGTTTAAGAAATTTCGCTATATTCAATTTATCCCTCTTTTTAGTTACGTAAATTGCGATTATTATTCGGTATCAAACTAGTCTGCGTGTAAAGAAAACTTCTACAATTTCAAACAAACAGCATTTGTACGACAAGCATGGAGATTGCTTTGAAAAATCTCTATATTATTTATTATACGGATGTCATAAACCACATATTATCCCGTGTCAACAATCTGCTTACCAACTGAAGTTTTTAGGCTATAATGAAAGTGATGAAAAACTTGATTCTTATTGATGATCACAAAATGCTTAGAAAAGGAATTTCCGCATATTTTACTGAAAATTCGCAGTGGAATGTGATTGCGGAAGCGGAAAGTCTTGATGATATGCCTGATATTCTGAAAAAAATCAAAGAAAATCCCTACATAATGGAAAAAAATGACGAGGACAGAATACAGGATATTACAAAATATCCAGATTCTGGTAATGAAGAAAATTGCACGCTCGCTGTTGTTGACATTCAAATAAAAGGTAAAGACGAAAAACTTTCAAACGGATTCGAAGCGGTCCGTCTTCTTAGGCGGTACGGAATCCAAAGCGTTATTTTTTCCAGTCACGACACAGGAGCGTGCATTGAACGCGCAATGAGCGATGAAGTCGGAGCAAGAGGATTTGTCTCAAAACTCAGCGATGAAAAACTTCTTTTGGATGCGGTAAATGCCGTTGCGGAGGGAAAAACTTTTATCCAGCCGGATTTGGTTACAAGCCTTTTGAATACACAGAGTATTTTTTCCGTACTTACAAAACGAGAAAAACAGATTGTAAAGCTGATTCAAGACGGGCGTTCAAACCATCAGATTGCACAGTTCCTCGAAATAAAAATCTCCACGCTTGAAAATTACTTGAGCCTCATTTACGACAAAATCGGCTGCGAAAACAAAGAGATGCTGCTAAAAAAACTTTCATAGAGGGTATCTGATGGATTTTTCTTCGGCAGAGGTAAAGATTGCGGTTTTCCAGTTTATAGAACTTCTTATGGTGATTTCAATTCTTTGCATTTCTTTTGTAATCATACTTTTGTTTTATATTAAAAAAAATGAAAAAAACAGGCAACTTGAAAAAAAGAACAAGGAAGAAAGACAGAAAGCAAAGGCAATAATTCAAGTTCAGGAGGATGAGCGAAAGAGAATCAGCCGGGATTTACATGACACTGTAACTCAAGATATAAGAACCGCCCTTCTTTTTTGGCACAAAATCAGCTCTCTGCCGGAAGCAGCGAATTTTTCAGAGCAGCAAAAAAATCTCCTATATAAAATACAGTCAATTGAAGAATCGAATTTAAAAAACATCAGGACGATTATCAGAAATCTTACTCCGCCAGAGATAGAAACTTCGGATTTTGTCCGGCTGATTTCAGACTTCTGCTCAAGCCGTTCGGATCAAGAAAAAATTCCGTGTAAATTTCATGCAGAAAAAAGTCCTCTTTTTAATGAACTGACGGCAACGCAAAAACTGCATATTTTCAGAATCATACAGGAAAGCGTGAACAACAGTCAAAAACACTCTGACGCCCGGGAAATCTGCGTTGTTCTGCGTGAAGAAAATGATAAAAAAAAGGGACGTTCGACGGGAAATCAAAAAAACGGCAGAAAACTCGTTTTCCTTGTAAGCGATGACGGTCACGGATTTTGTCCTGAAAAAATTGAAAATACGGAAAACTCGGGCACGCACCTCGGCCTAAGCGGAATAAAAAGCCGTGCAGCCTTGCTCAATGCGGAACTCAATATAAAATCAAATGAAGAGACAGGCACGCAGATAAAATTAATTGTAAAGATTTAGTTTTTATTAAAAAGCCATTTTACCCTTTAACTTCTACTTTCTTCGTGAAAATTCTGAAAAGTCCTTTGTAGCAAAGCCAGCCGAATGTCATGGCAATTGCTTTATCAACAATATTCGCCGGAATTCTTGGCAAAAGAGCAGAAACAAAAACCGGAAGATTTGCGCTTTTTAAAAGCGAGTACATAAATCGGACTTGGGATGTTTCCTTATAGTTTGCTAATATATTCATAACAGTAAAAATAGCGGCTCCTTCAAAACTGATTATGAGGGAAATCAAAAAAATAAGAAAAACAATGTCAATCAAACCGATTTTTTTGTGGCGCAGAATATAAAATCGGATTATAAAAACAATCGAAAAACTGCAAATCGACCAAAAAAGCGAATATGGCGAAAAATGATAGGCAAATACGGAAACAGTGTGAAAGACAGCCGCACAGACAATTCCCGAAGTAAGTGAAAAAAATGCTGCCGTAACGGTAAAAATCGTGTCCATATAGAACGGAAGTTGGAAGTGCGAATTAAAATAATGAGGGCCGAGATTCATAAGTCCAAAAATAACGCCCAAAAGGATTTGAAAAAGCATATTTAAGAAAGTTGGGCAGCCGTTGCTGCCCTCAAAAATATTTTTAGCTTGTGAAGTTTTTCTGTGCATGGCGGAATTTTAGCATGAAAAGACAAAAATTTCATCTTTATTTTCGGAGAAAAAAGCAGACAAACTGGATTTTTAGTAATTTCGCTGAAAAAAAATCTCTCCTGATATTTTATCAGGAGAGATTATAAAAGTTTAAATTTTATTGATTAATCAAAAGCGTGGACAACTAAAACGCTAGAGACATTAGAAGGAACAACTTCGCGAGCACATCCTCTGTAGAAATCAACATCCCAAACACCTAGAGCAGTATCCTGTTTTGGGCTTGAACTCCAGTATGATGTATCAGGAATTCTAACTTGGTCGTTATATGAAGACGGACATCCTGCACCAGCGCGGCGTACTGCCGAAAGTGTTTCCGTCTGTGTCTCCTTTGGCGACAGCATTTATCGCTTCAAGAAGGATTTGCTCATCGCTTGATTTTGAAACAAACCCCTTTGCTCCTGCTTCCGCGCTGATTGCCTTGTCAATGCATGCTCCTGAGTTGTGGCGTGAAAAAATCACGCTTGGAATGTTGCCCTGCAAAAGCATTTTTACAACATTGTAGCCTTCGTTAAATCCATCTTTTTCGCCTTTCAGCTGCATATCCACCACGGCAACTGTGATAGAAGCGACAGCCCTGCCAGCTTCTTTTATGATTCCGTGAATTTCCTCCGCGCTTTCTGCCTCCGCAAAAATCTGCCTAGTTAAACTGTCCAATAATTGGGGTGCAGTTCATTTTATGGTCATCAACTAAAATAAGCCGCTTCATAAAAACGAATGTAGCACATATTTCCCTTTTTGCGATTATAGAATTTTACGTAAAATTCGTGAGTCTGCTCACGGAAATTTCTAAAGCACTATAACTATCATTCTCCGCATAAGAAACTTATAATTAAAAAAAATTGTCGGCGGACATTCGCACAAGCGATAAAACGCGGAGGAAATTTATTATGGCAATAAAAGAAAATTGGATTTCGCTTAATGTAAAAGCGAAAATTGGTGCTGTTTGCATGGCATTAGCAAGCATATTGAATTTAGTTTTTGTACTTGCTTTTATGGATGCGGTAGGAGAAAGTTTTGATGCTATATCAGATATTCTGCCTTTCGACATTGAAACATTTTTGGTATTGTATGCAATTTTCTTTACAGTGCTTGATCTCTTGATAGCTTTTTTTGTAGTCTGCCACAAAAAATGGGCACGTACTATTGGTATATGTTGGGGGATTTGGGGAATTATAAGCATTGCAATGGCCGTAAGATCACCTTCTGCAATGTTTGCGGTTTATGGACTTTATGTTATTGCTGCAATATGCTTGCTTTTGACAAAAAAAGCAGAATTTTAACTTTCAAAAATTGTTAATTGATGGGGACTATGGATATGAAATTTAGAAAATTACTTACAACGTTTTTAACAGTCGGTATTTTTTTCAGTTCAGCACTTTTTGCAGGCAGCAGGAAAGATATTGATAAATTTTTAACATCATATGAAAAATTTGTTGTGGAAGCAGAAACTGCTGCAAAGAAGAATAATCTTTCAGCACTTATGAAGCTACAAGTAAAATCAATTGAATTTGTGGAAGAGGTGGAAAAACTTGACACATCAAGTGATTGGACATCTAAAGATTTACAAAAATACACTGATTTGACGTCGCGTTACTCAGCTGCTATGTCAAAGATGGCAGGTGGCTTTTAACGACTTCTAAAAGAATAAAAACAAAACAAATTGGCGGTGAATATTTTTGCCGCCAGTCTTTTAGGAATTTGTTAATGTAATGTGACTGACAAGATTTTGGAAACGGGATTTCAGAACAATCCGTAAATTCCGAAGTGAAAAATTAAAGGACACAACCGATTCTCTTACGGTATTACGAAGATGAGGAAGTACCCTGCACCTCAACGGTTTAAAATATCATAAAAAGACATATTTTTTTCTTCAGGGCGGACACAAAAGCGTCCAAAAAACGCTCAAAGAGAACCTTTAAAGCCTTCTCTCGCAAGCGAATCAGCGGAAACATGAAAAATAACGAGCCGAACGAGGTCCTTGAGTTCGACATGAAGCACATAAGGATTGCAAACAACGTCAAAAAATACGCGATGGTTGGAATCGACGTATTCACGAAACAGACGGTAATCCATGTGTCCGGCACTTGCACGGGCGCGGCTGGAAAAATCGCATACCGGAAGGTTGTCGCAAAATTCGTCAAGCAGGCGAGCTACATAAACGCCAACGGAAGCGAAAATCAGGACAAGGCGGAAAGATGGCTCAAAGACGAGGGCATCACCCAGCTTTGGGCAAGAGCGAGTACTCCAAAGGACAAGCCGTGCGTGAAACGGATGATTGAGACGCAGCAGAGGGAATGCCTTGACTATCTTACATGTTCGATGAACGTGGCTGAGCTTCAGTCGGAAATGGATACATGGCTCAAAAAATATCACGGCTATCGCCCGCACGAACCGCCGGTATATCTTGAAATAGCCGGTATATATGGATAAAATAGCGAATCATGAAAACTTCTCAAACAATCATCTCAACATTAAGGGATTCTCCGGCGGATGCAGTTATTGCAAGTCATAAATTGATGATGCGTGCAGGTTTAATCCGAAAGCTCGGCAACGGACTTTATTCATATATGCCGATGGGCTTACGCGCGCTTCGCAAAGTGGAAAATATAATCCGCGAAGAATTTGATGCTGCAGGTTGTCTTGAGATAAAGCCGACTGTCGTTGTTCCCGGAGATATTTGGCGCGAAAGCGGTCGCTGGGATAAGATGAATAATGAAATGCTCACCGCAAAGACGCGGACAGGGCAGGATATGGTAGTAAGTCCGACAGCGGAAGAAGCGTTTACCGCTCTTATGCGCGATTCTCTTACCAGTTATAAGCAGCTTCCGGTTATACTTTATCAGATAAATACGAAATACCGCGATGAAATCCGTCCGCGTTACGGCGTTATGCGAGGTCGTGAGTTCATTATGGCTGACGCATATTCTTTTGATGCGGATGAAGATTCTCTTGCCGAGTCCTATAAAAAACTTTCCGACGCATATAAACGCATATTTAAACGCATGGGACTTTCTACGATTTCCGTAAAAGCGGATACCGGTGCGATGGGCGGCTCGGGGTCGGAAGAATTTATGGTAGAAAGTGAAGTGGGCGACGACACTCTTATGCTGTGCTCAAAATGCGGATATGCCGCCAATATCGAAAAAGCTTCCTGCCGCGCGGATATTGCGCACGATTTAAATGGAAAAGAGCTTATTCCTTCCGATAAGACGATTGAAAAAGTTCCTTGTCCGGGCGTTGAAACAATCAAGCAAATGGAAGAATTTTTCAAAATGTCCGCCCAGCAGTTTATCAAAGTTCTGATTTATAAAGTTGTAAACTGCGCGCTTGATTTAACGGCGGCACCCGGTGCAAACGCTTTTAAACGGGAAACAGGCGGCACACAATCCTATTATCCGGTAAGTTTTTTTGCCGTTGCAATACGAGGAGACCTTGACGTAAGCGAAACAAAACTTGCCGCAGCTCTAAAAGCAAGCGGTGCGGAACTTGCCGCAGAAGAAGATGTTATCCGCTATTCCGGGGCACCGCACGGCTTTGTCGGTCCCGTAGGGCTTACAAAATTGCCTCTTTTAGCGGATGAAAGCGTTGTGCGTAAAGACGATGGCGGTTTTAAAGCCGTTTTGCATGATACGGTAACGGGCGGCGGCGAAAAAGACGTAGACTTTATTCACGTGGAGCCGCTCCGGGATTTTGTGCCGTTTATGACGGCGGATGTACGTACTGCGCGCGCCGGAGATAAATGCCCCGACTGCGGAACCGAGCTTTATTCAAAAAAGGGGAACGAGCTGGGACACATTTTTAAGCTCGGCGATAAATACACCGAAAGCATGAACGTAACGTTCCTCGATAAAAACGGTAAAAAAGCCGTCCCGATTATGGGCTGCTACGGTATCGGCGTTGACAGAACGCTTGCTTCCATTATAGAAGAACATCATGACGATAACGGCATTATATGGACGATGAGTACTTGCCCGTATCATGCGGTAATCGTTCCCGTAAAATATGAAGGTGAAATGAAAGAGATTTCCGACCGCATCTACTCGGAACTTGAAAAAGCCGGAATTGAAACCTTGCTCGACGACCGCAACGAACGCGCCGGAGTAAAGTTTAACGATGCGGACTTGATAGGAATTCCTGTGCGCATCGTCGTCGGTGAAAAAAATCTTCCGAACGTGGAATTAAAGCTCCGCTCGGAAAAAGATCCGCGTCTCGTTCCCGCTACCGATGCCGCAAAAGAAACGGAATCCATCGTAAAAAGCGCGCTTGCGGAGTTGAATGCGTAAAAACTTGCGCCGGATTTACAATGCGCGGTAGCGCATGAGTACAAAAATTACTTAGCATGACCGGCGCGCGGTTTGGAGAGATTTGATTTGCGGTTGTTCCGCTGCAAAACGGAGAAGCCGCAAATGACGGAAGATAGATCTTGCGCCGGATTGTAGGCGCGGCTGAAAGCCGTTCGCGGTTTGCCGCGAATGAAACGCCGAAAAGCCGGTTTACAAAATCGGGTTGCGCCCATCGGATGAGAGAAACGTTCAGTAAAAACTTTTTATGACGTCAGGGGAATCTATGAGTGCATTTTTGAAGGTTTCAAAGGTTTTTGCCGCTTTCTTTCCGGCGGTTTTGTGCAGCGCGGCGTTTGCGCTTCCGGGTTTTACTCCGTCAATAGCGGATGTTTCCGGCGAGTATGTGTATTTTTGCGATAAGACTTTTTATCGTGATTCTTATATCGGTTTTTTGGCATACGATGCCGGTACGTTTGCGGCTCGTTATTTTGCGCCGAAAGATGAAAAAACAAAGCTTCCGGCAAAAAGTGTTGAAATCTATGTTACGGTGAATCCCGATTCCGATCATCTTGAAATAACGGGCGAAAAAATCGGTGCGGCTGCTCCCGATGACACTGAAATAGTAAATTATTTGCACGACATTATGTATGAGCTTTCCGCGCGCCGTATAAAGGCGGGTGCTGTTGAGCCGGTTATTTCCGCAGGGAAAGGCGGTTTTTTACGCGAAGGCGCGATAAAGAAAAATGAAGATTTTATGCAGTTCGGCGGCAATGTTACGGTATTTTACGATGCGCTGATTCCTCTGTTCAACATAAAACTTATTGAAGATGCCGCCGGTAAAAACGTATTTTACGCGGTTGCTGCAGGCAGGTTGCGTTCGTCGGAAGACCGCTCTTTTGCGGATTTTGCGGGCTTTCCGGCAAAATATGCCGACAATCGTCATGTTTTTAAGAAGTCTTCGGGAGATAAAACCGAATATGCGATTTCCGACGGACAGAGCATTACGCTGGATAAAAACTGGACGCAGCAAATGGCAAATGTGTGGTCTTGCAAAGATGCAGCCGTTCTTTCTGCCGGCATTATAAATAGTTCTGCTAGTTCTGCGGCAGGCAAAGATGCGGACAAGGGCGGAATTCCGTTCGCTACGGTCAGGCAGCTGCTTTTGAGCATGGACGGCGCGTATATAAATCTTCCGGACGTAAAAATCTCTTACTCCGCCGATTCTTGCTCCGTAGAGTCTATTTTATTTCAGCCGGAAACCGGAAACGTAACGAAAAACTTCAAAACGCTTACTCAAAGGGACGGCGGATTCTATCTGTTTACGATGTCCGTTTTTTATAATATTTACGCCAAGCACAAAGCATATTTCGACTCGGTTAAGAATTCTTATTCCGTAAATATGGGCATCAGATGAATTATCCGATAAATACGTTTATAAAAATCTGTACGGCTCTTGCGTGTTTTATTTATTCCGCAGTTATTTTTTCGGAAAGTAACTGCGAAATTTCCGCAAAGTATTTCGGAACCGCAAATTTTATGATGGGAGTCTGTGCGATGCTTGACGTCATGCAGGCTATAATATCGTCGCCGCGCCGGATAATTCTTGTACAGTCGTTCAGTTACATATCTCTTGAAATTGCAATATGTTCTTTGTTTTTGTTTTCGATATGTTTTTCCAAAATAAAATGCAAAAGAACGCTGTTTTCATTTATGTATTTATTTCCCGTAGTCTTTTCGATTTTGACGGTCGGGTTTTATCTGCTTTCAAAAAACGATTTTTTTCTGCAATTACCGGCTGCAGAGCAAAGCAGAAGCTCCTTTATGCCCGGTTATTTTTATCCCAAGCGTTTGCCGTATTTCATTCACGCATTTTATTCGTTCGGTACTGCGTTGGGACTTACGGTAATCTTTTCCGTGCGCGGAATAAAGAACTTTTCCGAAAACAAGCATATCTTTCTCATGTTTTTTGTGGGAATGTCCGTATATTTGATTCCCGGTGCGCATAAATTCATAATCGAAAACTTTACGGTAAAAAACTACACGCCCATACAAGAATATTTTAATTCTCTTTCTCAATTTTGTATGCTTACGACGGGATTTTTAGCTATTTATACCGACGACAATCAGAGATGCATAAGTAAAGCGCGGCAGGTTTTATATGAGATTTCACCGCAACCCGTTATTATCTTTAATTCAAAAAATAAGTTTTTGCAGATGAATAACCGCGCGGCGGATTTTTTTGATGCGCATGACGTAACGATAAAAAAGTTCGAATCGTTTTCCGAAATCTTTTCGGAAAACAGTTTTCAGATTCTCGGAATGACGAATCCGTCCAATCCTATGAAAGAATTTTATATTTCGGGGCTTGCCGATAAAAAACTTTATTACGTTCAAATGTCTTCCGTTTTGAACGGTAAAAAACAATTGGGTTCCGTTATGCGCTTATTGGATTTGAACTTTTATGACGGAATCATAAAGACTCTGGAACAAGCCGCATATACGGATGAATTGACCGGCATACGAAAAAAAGATGCGTTCGTAAAATATGCGACTAATCTTATAAATAAATCGATGGATCCCCTGTTTATGCTGTGTTTTTCAATCGACGGATTGGAGAATCTAAACGAAAAACTCGGAATCAGAGCTGCGGATTCATACATAAAAAAGTTTACGCAGATTGTACAAGCATCGATGCGGAATATATTGACCTCCGAGTCCGGCAATAAACATAATTCTCTTGAGCTGTTTAGAATTTACGGTTCCACTTTTGCCTCAATCCTCCCCGATATGGCGGAAGAAAGACTTTTTACCTTGCTCGATGATATAAAGCAAAGGTGCTCTGCAGTTGCCGACAAAAAAGAAGGCGCAATATCCTTTTCGTTCGGATACTCGGTAATGGAACATCAATCGCATACCGCATGGCAATTTTTTCAGGAGAGTTACAGAAATATGCTCTTGAACAAAAAGAATAAAAAACCGACTTAGACTTAATTTCGAGTTTTATAAAACTCAAAGCTCATGTTTTTCTAAGGCGAGCCTTAAAGTTTTTCTTTCTTCCATATTGAGATCTTCAGGTGGCAAGCCTTTTTTTATTTTAAGAAGACGCTCTAAAATTGTTTGAAGTGTCTGTTTTACAGCTGAAATAGATGAAGCCATAACCTTTCGAATTACCAAAGTAGTAAGATGTTTTTGCGAAACCGGAATAGCATAACTTTCTTCCTTCTGTATTTACTCACG
>ERZ772960.2451-NODE-2451-length-13412-cov-6.040952_pt1 | contig 13412 bp, 13 predicted proteins | sample MGYA00580678_ERZ772960 | MGnify/ENA primary metagenome ERZ772960 (study PRJEB29015, sample SAMEA2737930) | human oral metagenome | biome: human oral; feature: human-associated habitat; material: dental | place: China | collected 2059 ... | reverse complement strand
ATGAAGTCGGCATAAACGATAACGGCACATATAAAACAAAACCGATTACCGCACCGGCCGACTCCGACATATATATCGACTTTGAGCTGAACAAGTAATCCGTCAGTGATCAAAGACATTTTCCCCGACTAAAAAGCCGCCTCGCAAAAGGCGGCTTTTTTTGAGCGGTCGTTTTTTTTCTCGACAGCCCGTCGTTTTTTTCCTTATTTTTTTTCGCCTTTTTGCATAACCGCAACCAATGATTTATGATTCTCCGGCAGCAAGGGAATCATCTCTCGTATATCAGCCATATCGTATACGACGATATAACTGATATACAATTCTCCGCCTTTTTTATAAACGGAGCCTTTTTCAAGGGCGGTCTTTGTACTCACCACGTGTCCTTGTTGGATTGTCTCAGTCGGTGAATCGTGCATACGCAATTCACCGCCGGTCCCGCTGAAAAAATACGCTTTTCCGTCCGCTGCGGGAACAAGCGTAATTTCTTTAAATGCATAACTCAAACCCATGTTATGCATAATCTTTTGATACGGAGTTTGCTCTCGGGTTATAAACGTAATTGTCGGAGGAGTTTTCGACAATTTTTTTATCCTTATTTTTTCCTGTACGGCATTCGGAAATTTTATACCGTTCATTACCGGTATAACGGCTCCGTCATAGTCGCCCAAAATATCGGCTTCGGTTATAGTTTCCCGTTCGGCGGCGGGCGGAAGCGGCGGAAGAAAACCTTCATCGTTCTGTTTATTTTCTTCAACGATGTTCGGTCCTCCGCATGCCGAAAAACAAAACGCAGCAAACACGGCCGTAAAAAATGCGGCGATCAAAAAAGACGTATGCTTTTTCATAATTACCTCTGAAAAAGGGCTGCCGCCGGCTCTTACCGTTTCGGCAGCCCTCATAATTTTGCGCTATTTGTACTGTTGAATACCGCGCTTATTGGGGACTTTTCAGCTCAACCGTACACGTATTGTTTGTTCCGCCTGTTACTTGAACTTTTCCGACGCCGGAATACAGCAGTACATCCCTGTTAAGCACTCGCTCGTATACATATACTTCCACGCGGCATTCGGCTCCCGCCCTTACACCGACAATCGGCATATTTGTGGGGAACTGTAAAGCGCCGATCGGACTTATCGATTTGCTTGCATAGACAACGTCTTCGCCATGAGCAAAAAACGCTTGATCCAAAGCGATAATACTCATCGATGCGTTTGCAGGAATGGGCTCGGTAACGGTTGCAGCCTTTTGTATCCTGACGGTAAGCGGAGCAGTTGCAACGGTGTTTCCCGTTACGATGATCGGCACACGGGTTACGGCAAGGGCGCCGCCTGCAAGGTTAAAAGCCCCCGCTTTTATATCGCGCAAACCGTTCGGAAGGTCTTTCAGCGCCTCCGGCGGCAAAACAGCGGTAAATGTGTTACCGTTTATTGAAGCTTCCACCCATTTGCCGCCTTTGTCTTTTTGTATCGGCAGCCCCGAAGACCCGACCCAGATATTATCGACAGCCCCGGAGGGATCTTCAAACTCACCGGTTACGGAAAGACCCGACGGCAGCGCCTGCAAGTCAATAATCTGTTTTTCCGCAATATTATTGATCTTTACGGTCGTCTTCGGTTTTTGTTTAACCGTAATCTCATACACTTTTCGCGCACCGTTTTCGGCAATGACGGGAATCCGTACTTTGTCGAACGGAGCAAAAAAAGCATTTGTACCGCTTCCGCTCCAGCCGTCTATATACGCTTTCGAATCGTTCGGCGTCGCGGTCACTCTGATATCCGTAACTCCGAACGGCAACGTTATCGAATAGTCGGTCGTACCGGGCACAAAAGTTTTATCCAGCTCGGTCTTATAAAATTTAAAGCCGTTTCCGTAGTACTGCACTTCAAGGTTTTTGAGCGTATTATCGTCGCTTCCCCCCGCCTTTGTTTTATTCAACGACAAACGGTACGTATCATCCCAACCGCTTGTTACGGACGACTTAAGCGTTATTGTCAGAAGTACGCTATCCGTAAAATCGATGTCCTTCGTGCCGTTAAACACTTCTTCAGTTCCGCTACCGATTTTGATTTTCATCGTAGTGGTTTCAGGAAATTCAGGTTCCGCCGTTACGGTTACCGGAATTGCCGTTTCGGGAACATTTATCTTATCAAAAAATTTTGAACCGAAGCTGCCGGTTTTTTTATACTCTTCGTAACGTTCCGTATAAAAATCGGGCACCCCGCTCACCGTAAAGGTTTTCAGTACAAGGCTGCCTTCTTTTTTTTCAGCCTTTATAGTATAGGTTTTTACGGCGGAAGCGTCTTCGGCGGTAACCGTAATAACAAAGGTGTTGATGCCGTTTATTAAAGGCGCAAACTTTTTATTTTCGCCGGACGTCAAGGGAACGGCTGCGGCACCGTTTGCTTGTACCGTCATAACGGCATGCGCTTCATTGGGTACGGCTTTAATAAAAAATTCGTCGCAGTGCGCATCCATCATACACGTGTACGTATATATTTCTTTAGCGAATTGCGCGGGAGCGCTCTTCCAATCTCTATGCTGACCTCCCCATTTGCTGTCCAAAGTTAAAGACTTAAGAAACGCATCGCTTGAAGCGGCAGTTTTAGCTTTTTGGACTTGTATTTTGTATTCAAACGCATTGACGGTATTTCCCGTCTGTACCGCTTTTACCGTTATGCTGTTGTTGCCCACTGCAAGCGTATGTTCCGCACCTCCGTCAACGATAACATCGATACCGGGTTCCGCCACGGCTTCCACTTTTATTTTATTTACGCTGTTCGGAACCGAAATTTTATACTCGGTATTGTACGGAATAAATCGGGGTGCAAGCGCAAAGGTTTCGCTTGTATTTTCCGCATTTTTTACGGTAATGCTTTTCAGCACCGGCTCTTTAGGCACGGCGTTCGGATCGCTGTAGATAATTTTTACCGTATAAGTTTCTTCGTTGCCTTCGTGAGTAACGTTTACCGTCAACGTTATCGGTTTGTTGTCGGCTTCGAATTCAACTTGTTTCGTCTTTGTTTCTTCGCCGTTGATTTTTACCGTGTCGGCAGAATCGAAGGTTTCAACGGCAACGGTTGCTTTTTTCGTTCCGACACTTGCCAAATAACTGAACGCATCGGGAGAACTTACCGATACGGGCTTGCTTTCTTCGTCCGTAACCGCAACCTTTTTTATCGCGCCTCTGTAATAACGAATTTTTACCTTATAATTTCGCGAAGTACCGTTATACGTAACGGTAATATCGGCTGTTTGTTCTTCTCCGTTTGTCGTAAACGTAAGTTCTTTAGACCGCGTCGCCTCACCGTTTATTTGTACTTGTGCGCCGAGAGGAATGCCGACGGAAACCGTAGCTTTTTCGGTTTTTATCGTTGTAAACCGTTCGTTTCCGCTGTCGGTCAACGCAGCCGGTTGATTGTTCCCGTCCAGTACGGAAATTTTTACTTTTTCCCAGCCGGCGTTACCGGGATTCGGTTCCTGCCCGCCCGGGGACGAGATGCTTTGATTACAGCTCATCGCTATACCTGAAAAAAGTAAAATCGCATAAAAGAATTTTTGCAATTTTTTCATATATGCTCCTATTATATAATCCTTGCAGCTCATTGCTCGGCAGCAAGCTGCATAATATACATTTCCTTACAAAAACTAATTATTAATCAATAAACGTCCGGTATTTTTACGCTTCAGTAAAAAACACCGCCTGAAAAAGCATTCCTTAAAATTCAAAAGTCGAACAAAATATCAATTTTGGAGACTGTTGAATTGGTGCGCGTAAGCGCACACGTTCATCCGCGAGTTTTTGAGAAGAAAACTCGAAGTTAAATTGAACGGCGCTATTTCAGACGTTCAATTTAAACCTTCGCTTTTTCAGGCAAACGTATGATGCTTACGGAAAATATGAAAGCAATATCTTACCGTATATTCAATGACGGAGTATTGTTTCGTACATAAATTGCGCAGTCATTCAATCTCCCGATTTACCAAGCTGCGCGATTTTAAAAAGACCTTACTCCGTCTTTTTTGCGGCACAGCGAACGTATTCCCTCTATATTATTTTTTTTCAAGTTTTGCCCAATCTATAGTAATTTTTCCGACATACTTTGTGGATTTATTCGGTTCGTTCGGTCCGGCATTATCAATATTCGCGCCATCGCAAAACTGTACACCCATTATTTGGGAATTGATATAAATCCATAAATAATATACGGATTTGTCTTTGCTTACGGGAAACGTCATCGAAGTAACGTAGTGAACATCATTACCCTTGGGATCTTTCGCAGTATCATCGGTACTTACGGTAGACGTCGCATCCTGTTTATTCCCATCCATATCGTAATAGCCGGGCGTCGAATTGCGCGCGTCGATAAATACGTCTGCATCCGTGCCGTAGATGTTTACTATGGATTTTCTGAATTTCGCCGTAAGCGTTGCATTACCGGTACCGTCAACCGTTACAGAAGCGTCTTCCAGTAATGATTTGTATTTAGTACCCTTGTCCGGTTGTCCCGCACCGAAATCGATGCCCCCCATGCCTGCAACCCAACAACTCAGTTTAACATCTCCTTTGTACGATGTGTTTGGCTGGAAAGCTTCTCCCGTCCACGTAAAACTTACCTTCACGTCTATGTCGGAAGAATCGACTTCCACCGTTGCCGTCGTATTACCGTCAGTTCCGCCGGTTTTAAATGTCCCGCCGGTAATCGTCCACTTATCAATTTTATATTTTGTTCGCGGTTCCGCCGTAAATTCAACCGTTTTGCCTGCTGCCAGCCGTATTGACGATATAAACTCTTTACCACCCTGCTTTGCCGTAAGCGTGCCGTTTCCGTGAACGGCGGTAAAAGTAACGGTATACTCTTTTGCAGTCGGTGTATTGTCGTCCGACGAGCCGTTGCTGCATGCGCCGAACCCGACAAGGACGGCCGCTAAAGCCGCCAAAACAAACAATGTTTTTTTCATAAAAACCTCCTTTCACTTTTTATGAAGTTCTTATACGATTATGCAAACGGAAAGTCCGCCCGCCCGATTCCTTGTACGGTAAGCATCATTCGCTTTTAAATCTTTCAATAACGGGAAGCGGCATCTTACCCGGATTAAACGAAACGCGCAGCATCAGTTTTCCGCCTTCAAGTTTTCCGCGGACCGACAGCTTCATCAATTTGATAGTCGTTCCGTCAGCCTTCTTTACGGGAAGACCTCCGCCCTCTTCGGGCTTAGGTTCGGGATCAGGCGCATCGTACTTGAGATAATAATCGCTCCCGTCTTTAAACACTTGCACGTCGGGAATATCATAAGCTTCGATCGTCATCACCGCCCCGTTGGCAAAGCGGTGCATGCCGAGCGTTACCGTATGTGTACCGGCGGCACCCGGCTTAACGGTGATTGTCGGCTTACTTCCGTCGCCGCAGGTTCCGTGCCCGCGTGCGACATTTTCCCCCGGCCCGACCAAATAGTCGAACGTTCCGGTATACGAAGTTGTCCCGTTCCAGTCCGCTTGCAGTGCACCGGATGGAACTTCAATAACCGGTTCATCTTTAATATTGGGATCAAACGCTATTGTAGGCGCATCGGTATTGTGCGGAATATTCTTTTGCTTTTTCATGGTAACGCGTGTGTTTTGCATAGGTCCGATGCCGGTAAGTGCGTCGCCGGTAAGCAAAATGACCACTTCATCCAAAGCGTTTATGCCGAGCTGAACGGTCATCGCAGCTTTTGACTTGTCGTGAGATTCCGCCGCCGCCAGATCCGAGCCGCCGAACCAATACATCGTGTAGTTGCTTTTGGAATTCTTAACGGTATAATAATAAAATTGAACGACATTCATTCCGTTGATGCTCATATTCCAATCGGCCCGCTTATCGTTATATAAAATAAGCGACGGCGTTAGAGTATTGCCGCCTGTAGCGGTAATGGTTCCGTAGTACGTATAACCGTACAGCTCGCTGATGTCGTAATCCTTAAGCTCGTCCTCGTTTTGCGAGCAGGAAACCGACAGCAACATCAGCACCGCCGAAATCGCCGCAGCCCCTCCCTTAAAAAAATATCGCATGTTTTTTTTCATAAAACCTCCCATAAAAACTTTTGCAGGAAATCGGCAAGCGACGCTTACCTCACTTCCCGAAATTATATTTACCGCCGATACGCACACCGATACCGTCGGCAAGCCCGTAATATTTTTTTTGCGTTTCTCCGTTCGTCCCTTCTACAAAGTGAATATTGTTCAGCATATTGTCCACGCCGACATATACTTCGAGTTTTTCATCCAAAAACTTTTTCGAAACGTCGAAGCCGACCATAAAATAATCGGGCGTGTAGTAACCGCTTTTCGCCGTCAAAAGCTGCGGCGAATTCCACTGCACGTTCAAAGCGGCCGTCGTTTCGATGACGGGAATGCGGTAGGCGACGTGTGCGGTGAGGCGATGCGGAACGCGCAGCGCGAGGTTTTCCCATCGCCCGTTGTCTTTATCAAAAAACTTCGCTCCGGTGTATGCGTAGCCGACTTTTACGTGCAGCCTGTCCATATCCGAGCTTATTAAAATATCGCCTCCGTAGGTCATCGCCTTGTCCACGTTTCGATATTCGCGTATCTGCGGCGAAGAGGAAGCATCGGTGACGACGCTGTCGATGAGGTCGAGTATGTAGTTGAAATAGCCGCCGGCGGAAATTTTAAAAAGATTTTTTACGTTTTGCTCGACGCCGATATTGAAACTGTGCGATTTTTCCGGAACGAGATTCGGATTTCCGTAGAGGATAAAGTTTCCGGCGCCGGGTGCATAGCTGTGTCTGAAAATCCAATACTTTTCTTTCAGCGTAGGAATTTTATACCCCATGCCGTAGCTGAGCCTGAGCGCCGTCTTTTCGGTCGGATTGTATTTTATGCCGAACTTCGGCGTCGCCATAAAAAGCGCGCGGCTTCCTTGAACGCTCGGTGAAACGTCGAAGCGGACGCCGGGAACGAACGTCAGCTTCGCGTCGAAAAGAGAAATACTGTCCTGCGCGAAGAACGCGGTTTCCAAAGCGTATTTTCGCTTTTCGAACGACGTACCGCTCATCGATTCGAGATCGACGTTCGCCCCGAACGTGATGTCGTTAATTTTATTCGGCTTCCAATGCGCCCTCGTATCGCTTTCCACGTCGAAAGAATTCGAATGCGTCCCCGTCGACGAAGAGTGTGCGCCGGCCTTTACGTTGTAAACGGTATCCATAAAATACAGTTTCCCCGCAAGGAAGCCGTCGACGTAGAACTTTTCACTGCAGATATATTTTCCCGTAAAACCGAACTCCCCTCGGTGAGCGGTATACGTCATATCCGCGCCTTTATCGAGCCCCGTTTTCGTATAATTGCTTATTTGATGCGAGCCGCTGTATACTCCGTATGCGCCGACGGAACCCCACGCATCGTTCCACGCAAACGTATCCCGCACAAAGCCGAGTATTTTTTTTGTATTTTCGTAATACTTAATTTTTCCGGCGAGGGCGTCTTCGGTCATCCTTTCCTTGCCCGGATTAAAATCGAAACTGCCGATCAGCGTATTCGAAATATGCTTTCCCGAAACGGTAAGGTTTCCCGCCGCATAGTTTTTCCAACCGAGTATGAGCGGCATAAAACCGACTTCTTCGGTAATACCGCCGCCGATTTTAAGTTTCGCTTTTTCCGTACCCTGCGCGTCTTCCTTTTCGGAATCCGCCTTTCCCCGCTTCGTTACGATGTTGATGACGCCGCCCATCGCATCGCTGCCGTACAAAACGGAATCCGCGCCCTTGATGACTTCGATACGTTCGATATTTTCGACGGGAATCTGAAAGATCGGCGTGGAACCGGATATATCGGTCGAAACGCTCACGCCGTCTATCATGATCTTTACGTAGCCGTTTCCGAGTCCCTGCATCGTGACGGATTCGTTGGCGTTTCCGGCCGTAGCGCCGCTGACTGCAACATCGGGAAGCGTTTTTAAAGCTTCGCCGACGGTCTTCGATCCGGACTTTCGTATGTCTTCTCCGGTGATTGTCTTTTTTTGTTCGACCGACTCATCGATTTTCTGTTCGATCTTGTCCGCATCGACGACGATGACATCGTCTTCCGCTTCCTGCGAAAACAAAAGCTGTACCGAAAAGAGTATGATACAGAAAAAAATACACCGTTTCAAAAATATACCCCGATTTTAGTTAGATATTGCTAACAAAATATTTAAAGGATTTTTTTACTTTACGCAAGAAAACCCCGTCTTATTGAGAAAAAATATCAATAAAACATCTTTTTGCGCGATTACGAAAACGCATCCGCTTCGCCGGTCTGTTTTATCAATGCAGTGAAAAATCCATAATGAATGAGAGCGTCATTGCGCTCGCCCCGCTCGTCATTTTTCTGAACGGAGCCGATTTTTTAATCGCGGCAAGACAGGCATTGTTCAAAACTTCGTACTCCGACGGCTCGAGGATGACGGCTTCGGCAAGCGTTCCGTCGGGATTGATGACGATCCGCGCGCGCACTTTGCCTTCCAAGCCGCTTGAACGGGCGGCGTAGGGGTATGTTTTTTTCGATGCGATACGCCCGAGCACATAGGATTTATACGTTGCTGCCGCCTTCGCTCCCTGCGTATGAGAAAACGAATCGACTGTGCCGCCCGCATTCGCCGCATCGCTTGCCGCACTTTCGCCCGCATCCGCCGACGAGCTTTCATCAACCGCTTCGGCCGTTTCGTCGGACGGTTCTTCCGGCGCTTCGGTTTGCTCGGGTTTTTCGGCAGGCGCTTCCGGTTTCGGAGAAGGGATCGTTTCGACCGGCGTTGCCGGAACTGCGGGAGCGCTTTTATTTCGCACGGCTTTCGGCGCTTTTTTTGCCGGCCGCTGCACGATACGCACATTCGACACCGTCATATCCGACACGATAGACGCTTGAGACGACGAAGCGCTCCGTATACCCCAAAAGGGCAGACAAAACAGCACTGCGACGATCGCGAGCGTACACAGGGCGGAGCTAATCCAGCGGCTCATGCACGATACCTATGCGGCTGATCCCCGCGGCCTGCACCTTTGTCAATATCTGCACGATCCGTTCGAACTCGACCGTCCGCTCGCATTCGAGCGAAAGCGCAAGCTCCGGTTCCCGCGCATACATGGACGAAAGCGTATCCTCGAGCGCTTCAAGCGTTACGGCGTCTCCGTCCAATTCCATTCTGTCGGCGGTAACGGCAAGCACCTTCGTCGTATTGCGTTCCTGCGTCGCGTCTTCGCTTCTCGGCAAGTCGAGCGGAAGCGAGCTTCTTTTAAATTGGGTCGATACCATAAAAAAAATGAGCAAAATAAAGATGACGTCGATGAGCGACGTGATGTTTACGACAAGCTCTTCGTCGTAGCGGGAAAAAGAACCGGGAGCGAACATCATTTACCCTCCGTCGTTTTCCGATCGGTTTCTTCGCCGTACAGCTGCATAAACATCATGCGCTTTTCGATGATGCGCTTGAACGTGCGATAACACAAAAGCGCGGGTATCGAAATGATCATGCCGAATGCCGTCGTGAGCATCGCTTCCCAAATACCGCCGGACAGATCCTGAATATTCACCGCAGCGCCCACTTCCGCCATCTTGGAAAACGAGCCGATAAGACCGGTAACCGTACCGAGCAGCCCTATCGAAGGCGATACCGCGCTGATAAAATTGAGCAGCCACAGTCCGCGGTTCATCTCGTAATACAAAAGCGTGCTTTCTTTTGTAAGCTCGGCATTGCGCTGCGCCTCCGGCAATGCGGCAACTGCAGCCGCCTTTTCCTGCAGGCGCTTGACTACGTCGTTTTTCGAACCTTTTCGCGTTTGAAAAAAATATATGCAGCGTTCGAGACACTGGCAAAAACAAAAACACAAGATTACGGCGAGCACCCAGTTGATCGGGCCTCCCAAATTAATAAATTCAACCAATCTCATAACAACACCTGATTTTCCTTATTGTTAAATTCGCTTATGTACACTGCATTTTAAGGAGAGCTCGATGCGGCGATCCGAGCATCCGCGTTTCGTCGTTTCGGAATTATTTTAACATACTGCTGCCGAACATACCCGAGCTCTTGCAGCGAACGTACCATTCTGTATACGGTCGCCCGTCCGATCGAACTGTCTTTTTTATGCGCGAGGTAAAACAACTCTTTCGGCGATATATCGGGGTTTTGCAGTATGAGCGAAAGCAGCTGCCTGCGCTGATTCGTTATGCGCATCCCCCTTTCTTTGAAAGATGCGAGTATTTCATCGAACAGATATTTCATACATATCTCAAAAAATTATTTTACAATTATGTCCCGATCAGTGTGCAAATCTGTCGTCGTAATCTTCACCTTTTCGGCAATCGGGAAATTTCATAAATCCCGCATCCGACATAAAACGTATCCACACTTTGCAGGACGCGGGATTTTCGGCAAGGTTTATCGTAACAGTCATGCGCGGTACGGGCTTTTTTTTATTTTCCTTCGCATTGTAACAGGAAACAAGCCACGTACCGTCTTTTTTATCCGTATATTTTATAAGCGGATAGCTTCTGCCTCTTTTATCGCTGTGTATTGCGACGGAGTTTTTTTCTATGACAAGACACATATCGTAGGATTTTCCGAATACTTCCATCGTGCCCCAATACGAACCGAGCAGTTCCTGCGGCGGCATATCGTCGGCATCAGCGCCGGCGGCACTCCCTGCAAACAGCATCGCTGCAATAAAAGCAGCGTATATGCATAAAAAAATCGATTTTTTTATAAGATGCCTCCTGAAAATCTTTACAGAATATAAAAGACTGTCATTCCTTAAAATTATACAGCGAGTAAATCCATACAATGAGTTAGCCTATGCTATCCCATTATCTTTTTCGTGTCAACAGAATTTCCTCTTTTTTCACGGAAATCAAGTTTTGCCCAAAAGCGGTAATAATGCTTGAGGATTCATAAGAGCACGGAACATAATACCGTTTAAAGGCAGCTTCGATTGTGTCTCTCGCTTGTGTATGCGGATTATGTTAAGCGCACATTTGTGCAGCATATTGAGATTCTGCTGTACGTTCTTACTCTGCACCCTGCACCTGTCTTCATCAAAATGGACATCCAACAGCCAATGCATCGTTTCTACCGACCATTCCGTTCGTGCATGATGTAAAAGCTCTTCCGCACTTAACGCTTTACTTGAAATATAATAATGCCATTCCTCCGTCACGCCTTCACTCGTCTCAAATCGCGTATGCACTGCTCCAATACATTTGAGTCCCGGCCATACCCTCCCGCCCGGCTGCCATTCGACATCATTGCTTGTATACGCACTGCGTGTTTCTTTCCGCCCATGACCTCTTTCCGTTCGGGAGATACTGTCCATCTTCACTCTCAGCTTTTTATCTTGAACATACTCTGCGATATCGTTCATAAGTGTTTCCTGATTGGCCTTCGCACTCAATAAATAATCCGCTTTTGCCTCAAGTATCGCCTCGGCTGTCTCTATTTGACAGTTCATCGCGTCTGCAACTACCATACAGCCCGGAATTTTAAGCTCTTGTACTAATTTCGGGACTGCAGGGATCTCGTTACTCTTTGATGCGACCGTTCTTTGTGCCAATGTCAGTCCCAATTCCCCTATCTGGGCACTGATGATATGCAAGGGACTGTCATATTTTTTCATCTTTCCGGTCGAGCGGATCTCTTTTCCGTCTATCGCAATCGTCAACGGCTTTTTCTTCTTCTTACTTTGTTCCTCTTCTTCTTGCTCTAGTTTTGCTGCAAGATTCGGTACGACAGAGGCAACCCATTGCTTCATACACTGATTGAGCGATTCAGGTGTTACCAGTGCAAGCAAGTTTAACAGCCACCAATAGCACGGGAGCCGTTTGATTCCGAATGTTTCTGCCAAGAATGTTCTGACATGTTCAGTCGTTGCCCATGCGTGGATTTTCTTTACGCTCTGCAAATCGCATAGACTTCCCAAAATCACGATGATAACCGCATCTTTTATGCTGCAAAAATATCCATCGTATTCCCTCTCCGTCTCAAGCACTTCCAGTGCATCTTCTAATGTTTCCCACCTCATGCTCTTACTTTAGCATTTTATCGACTTTTTAAATAGGGGGGGGTGAAAATTGATTTCCGTGCTCTTTTTTCGATTGACGTACAAATGTTTATCCGCTAGTATCGTTAGCAATGGATAACTCCATCGAAGCGAAAACGGCGCATGAAAAAGAAATCGTCGGAGAAATGATACGGCTGTATTGCAGAAAAAAACACGGCATGAAAAAATCGTTGTGCTCCGAGTGCGGCGCACTCTATGCGTATGCGCTCGGAAAAATCGACAAGTGTCCGTTTATGAAAGAAAAAACGTTTTGCTCGGCATGTAAAGTGCACTGTTATTCGCAGGAGATGAGAAATAAAATCAAAACGGTTATGCGGTTTTCGGGACCGCGGATGCTGTTATATCACCCGATCCTCGTCATAAAGCACATGATCGTCGGTATGCAAACAAGGAAAACGCATGATTAAAATTCGTTTAATAAAATTGCTGTCGCACGCAAAAAAATTCGTGCTTTTGCAAGTGCTCTGCCAATGGGTTTCGCTGCTCTGCCAAATAGCGATCGTCTTTTTTATAAGCGATATCGTCCGGAGATTGTTCGCACACGAGCCGATCGCAGGAGTCGTTCCGCCGTACATCTCGGCATCGCTTTGTTGTTTCATCATCCGCTTCGCATCCGACCGCCTCTACGTCGCCGCATCGCACAAAGCGAGCGCCGATGTAAAAATAACGCTCCGAAAGCACATGTACGAAAAGCTTTTGCGCTTGGGCGCTTCATATCGAAACTCCGCGCCGACTGCGGAAATCGTACAGCTCGCTTCCGACGGCGTCGAACAGCTCGAAATCTATTTCGGAAAATATCTTTCGCAGTTCGGCTACAGCCTGCTCGCGCCTTTAACGCTCTTTGCGGTTTTATCCTTTGTCAGCGTAAAGGCGAGCGCCGTACTGCTTTTGTGCGTACCGCTCATTCCCCTTTCGATCGCACTCATCATGAAAATCGCAAAATATCTTTTGCGAAAATACTGGGGACTCTATGCAAAACTCGGTGACGGCTTTTTGGAAAATTTGCAGGGATTGACGACATTGAAAATCTATCGCGCCGATGAACAAAAGGCGGCCGAAATGGACAGGGAAGCCGAAAACTTCCGGCGAATCACGATGAAAGTGCTTTCCATGCAGCTGAACAGCACGAGCGTTATGGATATCATGGCGTACGGAGGAGCGGCGGTCGGAATGATTTTCGCGCTCGGCGAATTCGCGCGCGGAGAAATCGCCCTCGGCGGCTGCCTTATGATCGTACTGCTCGCCGCGGAATTCTTTATTCCGCTGAGACTGCTCGGCTCTTTTTTTCACGTCGCGATGAACGGCATGGCGGCGTCCGATAAAAT
>ERZ772960.2446-NODE-2446-length-13439-cov-6.780559_pt1 | contig 13439 bp, 14 predicted proteins | sample MGYA00580678_ERZ772960 | MGnify/ENA primary metagenome ERZ772960 (study PRJEB29015, sample SAMEA2737930) | human oral metagenome | biome: human oral; feature: human-associated habitat; material: dental | place: China | collected 2059 ... | reverse complement strand
AATGAAATTCTTGGCAATGGCGACAAAGCGATTCATACATCGCTAAGCCTCGCGAAAGATAGACAGAGTCAAAGAGAGTGCAGAAATTAAGCATCTATATTCAGTTCAAATATAAATTCTTTGAACACAGATGACACATTAGCAATATTAGGGCACCTAAAGTCATAATATAAAATAACCTCTATCCAAGAAAAAACGAAGAAATTTTGCTTCATTGAAAAACCAACAAGGGTAAGAGGGCTTGTATATTTTCGGATGCACCATCTGCACCGTTAAACGATCGTCTACATTCTTCAAAGTAAAACGTGTACGATCTACAATAATGTACTGTATCTTCCTCTTTACGATATCAGCTAACAAAGAATAGGGGTGTTCTAAATACTGTAGAACACCTGAGAGTCCCCCATACACACGACTCTGATTATCAGCAGATTGAACACCATTCTATCGAAGAATGGGATTCCAATGATTCATTTTCGAAAAGGCGCTTGCCTTCGCCAACAAAGTTTGGTTGCTCTACAATATTCCAGAGAACAGATTTTAGCAATAAAAAGCGCTATACTGATAACAGGTACTACCTAATGAGCCTCCAAAATTTATTGTATTCAGAGAGCCATTATGTCGAGCAGCAATCCACATTAATGCAGCCAACAATTCCCGGCAATATTCTCTCTTATTAAATAAAACAGAATCCCGCTCAAAAAGAGCTTCTCTTCTCTTTACTCTCAACGATGCAGTCCAAACTTGCTACAATATATTATCGGCATCATATCCACTTGACTGTAGTTGCGGGGTCTTCCAAGGCTCAAAAGAGCCTTTCCAGCCCCATTTTTTTCACTGCAACAAATATCCAATCAGGAATAGCCTGTATAATCTCTATTTTCATTTATTCATTCACTAATTATCTTATATTATCTGTAATATCAGTTCATGCAGGATTTGAGTACATGTTTTTACACATCGGCAAAATTGTCAATTGTTGCGAACAAAGCATCTACTACGAGGTTATTGCAATAGCTACCAATCTTATTTCTGTTTAATCAAAGCTTCAATGATCTGTTCGCTAGCATGCCCATCACCATATGGATTTATAGCACGGCTCATTTCCTTATAATATTCCGTGTCATCTAACAAGGAAGAGACTTCTGAGACAATTTTATCATAATCTGTGCCAACTAGCTTCACCGTCCCAGCATCTAATGCCTCTGGTCGTTCCGTTGTATCACGCATGACGAGTACTGGTTTCCCTAAGCTCGGAGCCTCTTCCTGAATCCCTCCACTATCAGTTAAGACAAGATCACTCTTCTCCATTAGGTATACAAACGGTAGGTATTCCAACGGTTCGATAAAAAACAAGTTTCCTTGAGAAACTCCGGGAAAAAACTCTTTGATGGGCTCTCGCACATTCGGATTCAGATGCATCGGATAGACAAAATCGACACTGGTATATGTTTCACTCAACGTCTTTATCGCATGGAAAATCTGGAGGAACCCCTCACCAAAATTTTCGCGCCGGTGCCCTGTGATTAGAACAAGACGTCGAAAACTATTTTCATTCGATAATCTGTCTACATCATAGCCAGCCCTATCCAATACTTTTTTGAGTGATAATTGCAATGCTTCATTATGTTTTATCCTGCCAACAATAGCATAGAGTGCATCAATTACCGTGTTGCCCGTCACCCAAATACGATCGCTGTGTACACCCTCATGCAATAAATTATCTCGTCCTAAAGAAGTTGGCGAAAAATGATATGTAGCAATGCGCCCGGTTATCTGTCGATTCATCTCTTCTGGCCATGGACTGTATATATTATTCGTACGTAAACCGGCTTCGACATGTCCGACTCGGATCTGTTGATAAAATGCAGCCAAAGCAGCAGCCATTGACGTGGTCGTATCGCCGTGCACCATCACTACATCCGGTTTAGTTTGAGAAAAAATATCTCGCATTCCCAATAAGATTCGCGATGTAATGTCGTATAAATCCTGACCTGACTTCATGATATTTAAATCATAATCCGGCACAACATCAAAGATATTCAACACTTGATCGAGCATTTCTCTGTGTTGCCCTGTCACGCAAACTGTCGTCCTGAATTTATCCGGATATTTCTGAAACTCCTTAACTAGAGGCACCATCTTAATTGCCTCTGGCCGTGTCCCAAAAACGAGCATAATATTCTTCCGCATTGTCGTTATCCTTTCCTACCTTGAATCATACACTTTATCCGGTATTGGATCTTATGCCATAGCATTGTATAACGAAAATAACCAATAAATGCCTTCCTCGCATTTATGTCTTCTTCAGGTTGAAGACGTTCAAGCACTATCGGATAATCAGATAGTTTCACATCAAGCGCATTGTCTCCACTGTAGTTAGTGCCGCTTCCATCGCTTCCGTTATGGAAAATAAGGGAACGCCCCGGATAGAGCGTCAATTTGTCTTTCAACAATGCAGAGGCATACCACCGTACTGCCCATGAACTTACAGATCCTTCTGACTGTTTTTTTAACATCTTCATAAAAGGGAAACTGCCTGAGAAGTCAAATGTCCATTCCAGTTTGCGAGCTTTTATTTCATTCAACAATTCGGCACCATTGGGAGTAAATAAATCCCAGCCTCTTTTCCATGTTCCCCATCCTAAGCAATCAGCTCCACGAATAAAAAATGACTCCGGTAACCTCCTTTTTATCGGAAACACATATCCATGCACACTAATAACCTCATCGGCATGTTCATACATCGAAAGCGCCTCGTTCATATATTTCAGGAAGTACGGCGATGTCAACAGATCATCTTCCAAAACAATGATTCGGCCGTACTCATTCACGACTTGAGTTACTCCGTCAATGATGTTTGCTGCCAGTCCCATATTTTCTGCACGCTCGATTAACTTGATTGAACGAAAACCGGTGCTCCCTCTTAAGTATGCTCTTGTTTGGCGCACCCCATCTTCGGCAACGCAGTTTTGGGGAGCGTCCGAAAAAATAATCAAATCGCTTTCCGAGGCATATTCGTTTTTCAACAATGCATCGATTGTTTGGCGAGTATGCACCGGACGATTATATGTGAAGAGTACTATAGGTGCTAACCGCATCATAAAGGACAAATAAATCGATTAAAGTCGCCCGTGGACAAGCGATTTATCGAGGATCCCTTTTACGTCAAATAAGACAGTAGGTTGGTTGCGAACAAAGCTGAAGTCAATCGAACAAAATTCGTCGTGAGCAACCGTCAAAATGACACCGTCATATTGTTTGGGATCAGGCTGCTGAGCGAGTAAATCAATGGCATATTCTGCTTTTACTTCATCACGCAATGCATGAGGATCATACACATCCACATGAATGCCGAAATCCTTCAACTCATCGATCACATCAACCACTTTCGTATTCCGTGTGTCCGGACAATTCTCCTTAAATGTAAATCCAAGTACCAATACACGACTCCCGACTATCCGAATGCCGTGACGAATCATCAATTTAACCGTCTTTGAAGCCACAAAACGCCCCATCCCATCGTTGACAGAGCGGCCGGAAAGAATCACCTGAGGATTATAGCCTAAACACTGCGACTTATGCATCAAATAATAAGGATCAACGCCGATGCAATGTCCGCCGACCAAGCCGGGAGTGAACTTCAGGAAGTTCCATTTTGTGGCAGCTGCTTCAAGCACCTCCTGCGTATCTATTCCCATACGATCAAAAATTAGCGACAATTCATTGACAAATGAGATGTTTACATCACGTTGTGCATTTTCGATCGCCTTGCACGCTTCGGCAACCTTAATCGACGACGCACGAAACGTACCGGCGGGAACGATTGATCGATAAAGTATTTCAACCTTCTCGGCAACCTCTTCAGTCGAACCGGAAACAACCTTTTGAATCGTTTCTAATGTGTTCTTTCGGTCTCCGGGATTGATTCGCTCAGGAGAATAACCACAGAAGAAATCAACATTATACTTTAACCCTGAGGCTTTTTCCAAGACAGGCACACAGTCCTCCTCCGTACATCCGGGGTAAACCGTCGATTCGTAAATAACAATATCCCCAGACTTTAACGCCCGACCTACCGTAGCCGACGCAGCCAATAGCGGAGCTAAATCAGGGGTCTTAAATTTCGTGATCGGCGTTGGGACGGTCACAATAAATACCGTACAATCACTTAACTGCTCATTGTCGTCAGTCAGTGTCAAGCCTTTTCCTTCTGTACTGGATAGGGCACCCTGCAGCCTGTCACGATCCATTTCTTGGGTGTGATCAAGCCCTTTCTGCAATTCGTCGATCCGTTTACGATTGATATCAAAGCCAACAGTTAGATAATGCTCTGCAAACGCTACCGCCAACGGTAATCCCACATATCCCAATCCTATAATTGCTATTTTCATCTTATTCCTCTTCCGATAAAAAGGCCACTACTCCGTAGGCAACGTAATATCATCACCTTCGTCATCTTTCTCCTTTTTCTTGTCCTTCTCTTTGTCTTTTTCCTTACCCTTTTTCTTCTTAGTGCCACCACCGTTTCCCTCTTTCTTCTTTTTCTCATCGAGGGTGTGGCGCATTGCGATAACGGCATTCTGCTCATCGACAGCCTGTGCAACGGCTGCTGCGAAATTAGCATATTTTGCCGCATCGACATCCTTCATCACATCAAGATAGCGAATAAGTTTGGTGTTAATCGTTGTCAACAAGGAGAGTTTAAGCACACTGGCACTCTGCAAAGTCTTGTCTTTAGCTAACGCCTCCAAATATACTACCTGCTTGGTAGTAAACGCAGTCTGCGCCGTGCGTACAGCCGCAATTGCCTCACTCACACCCGGAAGCGCTGTAATATGCACTTGCAATGCCGTTGCGCTCAAATCAGCAAGCAGCGATTCGATCAAAGACGATTCACTCTCATAATTCTCGCGAGTAATAGAGAGCGTATAATTATCAAACACTTTTTTCAGAGGCGGCGTATGTTGACGTGCATCGTCTGTCGGCATATTCGCATACCCATTAAGCACATGACCTAATGCACTGATCGCACTATCTCGAACAGCATCAAGATCTTCTAACTCACTCAGAACCTTAAGCCGCTTAATCGCCTCCGTAATCTGCTCGGATTGGCTTTTCAACGTCGCCATCGTAGCCGCAAGATATGGTTCCGTCTTCAGAGCCGTTCGGGCTTCATACATCATACATCGCAACAATCTGATCAGAAACGGCGTCCACCTCGGTGGTTCGACTTGCCGTGTGTAAATACTTCATTTTTCTTATTCTTTTCATCAAAACATGCTATTTGTCAATTCGTTATGGAAACGTCTGTTGCTCCTTTTCTGTAGAAAAAATCGTTACAGTAACGACACCTGCAATTTTTCTGCGGGACGGTTCGTTACGGCAACGATCACAGCTACATCTATGAATGAGATTTCATTATAATAACGACAGTGACGGCATCACTGCGAGATGATTCGTTGCGATAACATTATCGTCGAATAAATCTCCGCACCCGCTGACGAAAGCGCATACACCTTTCATCAATGACAACTTTTCGATACAGACGAGCAGCTTCACGGCGAGCCTCATGTAATCGCTGCCGATCGATTGCCTCCAGCGTGGGGTCAAATGGGTATGCAGCAAAAAGTGAGGCCAAATCTTCCGCTCGTCTTTTATAAGTATGCTTCTCTATCGCCTCTATATAACCTTGTTCTGCTATCTGTTCTCGTTCTGCGTCGTGCTCAAGAAAATATTGGATCTGACGAATCATATCCCCCAAATCTGTGCACTCAACAAGATGTTTCCGATCGGTAAACGGATTTTCTACAGACGTTTTTTCTGTCAATAAAAAACGTCGGCAACCCAATACCTCAAAAACACGTGTCTCCGTATCCGGAAATTCTTCAGAATGAATATTCAGGACAATTTTCGCGCGATTGATCAATTTCACCATTTCGTCGCCATAAATCCCGACAGCAGTGTGCAGCGAGCAGTTCTTCCTGATTTCGTCTGTCCACTCCTTTCTGCGTTTTAGCATATTTCCGATAAACAGCACGTCTATATCTTTTTCAATAGAAAGTGGATGATGAATCTTTGGATCAAACCCATTTAACAGAACTGTTATTTGAGATTCTTGCAACCAGCCGTTTCTTACAACAGTCTCTTTACACGCATTTGTATGAACAAAAGTATGATCAAACAACCCACAGCTCAATAATCGATCCTGATCTCTATTCCTTGAGACTAACTCGGATGCCCAAAAGAACTTAGGACGGCGAACTGCCCGCAAAAGCTCAATAGGGAAATAATCACCTCGCTGGAGAAACAAATAATCAAACGTCGGAACTTGCAGAATGCACTCCACAATTTCTTTTCTGTATTTTCTAAAATCGACACAGGACGTTTCTACCCCTATTTCATTAAATCCATCGTTTACGAAATGTTCGCTCCCCCAGCCGCGGTTATTCTCATGCACAGCGATGTACAATATTTTCATCGAGTCCACCCGCTTCTCCATTTTTTCCAATAATAAAACGCATAAGGCAGCATGTTGTATTTGCCATTAAGATGCTGCTCATAACTATAGATTCGCCGGCTCAACACCTCATCTATTGGCTCGTGCTTTACCTCTTTGAAGAGGGCGCAAATCTGTTTATATCGATCCTTCCAATTATACTGTTCTTCAGCAGATTGCCTTGCCTTAACTTTCTCAGTCTCAATAGATGAACGATGGAGTAAATAAAACTGTAATTCCGCCTCTAATGAGGAACGCGAAATTTTGCACTGCGGCCAAAAATAACCATCGCTGCGAGCATACAAATAATCAATCGCGACAAGTCGTCCATTCACATCTGGCTGAACAAATTCATTCATCGGTGCATTATCGCTAACGATACAAGGCAATCCGCACGCCAATGCTTCAACAACCGTCAAACCCAAGCCATCCAATATAGAAGGATAGACATAGACATCACCTTCAGTGTATAGCCCAGGGGCTGGTACCGTCTTTTGTACGACGGAGATACGCGGATGTCTCTCGGCTATGCGACACACCTCATCGTCCAAATAGGCAGATAGCCGTTCTTGAGTATGGATAAGTAAACGACTGTTAGGGTCATCTATAGCAGCAAAAGCTCGAATGGTCGAATCCGTTCCTTTACGAATCGGATTCATTCCGGCTGAATGAAAAAAAACTAACGATGAAACATCGGTATCTCTCTTGTTTCGAGGTCGGAACAAATCGATATTGGTACCCCATGGGACGTAATAAGCATGCGCTACCTCCTTAAATAAGTTATAATGCCTCTGTGTGTTACAGATCAGGAAATCATACGCAGCGAAGAAAGGGACGGTCTCTTCCGTGTAATAATCAACATAAGTCCCGGTAATAATCCCCATCTCTTTGCACCAAAGGACTGGCTCCCACCAATTTTGCTCATTGAATAAAACCACGTCGATCCGTTTTTTCTTCAACCAGCCGATAAAATCTGGACGGTCAATACTCGTTACTCCGTAGTAATATCTCTTTGATTTTTTCCCCCACGTCACATTCTCTTTATCCCATCGATCGTTTTTTTTCGCGTAAGCCTCCCCTCCACGCGCATAGACAAACACACGATTTCCCAGATCGGAGGACAAAGCCTCCATATACTGTCGAGACACGTAGGCCGCCCCTCTCTCAAACCATGTAGTAACTAATCCGACGTTCATCAGTAAAAATCACTTTTTCGGAATCAAAAAAAGATTATTGGCAAAATACTTTTGCTCTAATTCCCGCTCATCAAATGGGAGCAATCGCTGTGCATGTTCGTCAAGCAAAAACGCTTCATAGTCTCTCTCCTTGAAAAAACCATACAAAAGAGATAAGTCATAACCCGCAGCTTGGGCCGCCATACGATTAAATTCACATAAAATTATTGGTCTGTATCGCTCTATAGTTTTTTGTGCTCCAAGGAGGCAATTATACTCAGCACCCTCTATGTCAATTTTTATCAACCGAATATCATTCACTCCGTTTTCTGTACAAATTGTATCAATAGTCAGGGTCTGGACAGACTCGATCTCACTATACCCTGTAATCTTGTACATCGAATTATTCCCACATGTATCATTTGACACGTACAATTCTATCAATTCATCATCGGTTTTGTACAAGGCATTATTATAAACCCGAACGTTCTTGATGTGATTTAATGCACATACAGATCGAATAAAGGCCGCATTACTTCCGCTTGCCTCTATTGCTATTATATGATCTGCTTTATCGTACAAATTCAATGTATATGATCCCACATTCGCCCCGGCATCAACAATCGCTCCTTTACTGCTAATCAGCTTGCTACGAACAAACTTCAGAAAGGAATCTTCATATGCTCCATCCACATACATCCAATATTGGATATAATCACCAACGTCGAGTAAAACTTTGGTTTTCGTATATGCCAACATTCTTGTCAGCAATAAAGCATGTCCCTTGCAATATTGATAGATATCAAAATGAAACTTTCGTGGGATCAATCGATAACGACACAATATGATTGCTATTTTTCGCAGGTTCATTCTTTGAAGAAATCTGTTTTTTTATATTCATCGTGGTATTGGGATCACTCGCCCATTCATATTGCTGACCAAATAATCTTCCGGAAGGATTACCATTTTATTCGGATATTGCGATAACCACGCTCCCCACCAACTAAAAGAACTATTGGCTATAATGAAATGATGGCAAAGATTCATCAGTTGCAGCTCGTAGAGTTCATCGTCGAAATTATCGATATAGACACATGAGTATGATATGGACAACCGTTCGCGACACCAAGCCAAATCATCTAAAAAGATGAAAAAGCAAGGCGATGTACAACTTTTCTCTAAAAGAGAAACCACGGCTCGGTAATAATCGAGTGTAAGTAATCGACTGTATTGCACGCGACGCACATGCAAGCAGACAGCCTCCGAGGCCTGAATCTTTACTTTAAATTGCTCAAACACAGAATTCAGGGGAAGATTAAATCGCAATTCAGAAAGCCAATACTTTACGAATGGATAAAAAATTGATGTGCTGCCAATAACCTTGATAAAACAAGGTCTTTTCTCTCAAATTAGAAGGAGGGGTAATTCACTCACATTGGAAATTAGTTGATCCTCATTCTCTATAATCAATCGAGACGAAGGGAAGAAAAAGCGTTTTAAGGGTGGAATTTTCAGCTGAAAGAATAAAAAAATCAACTTTAGCGGTGTTGTGTAAAAACAGTCTAGTTTATAACTGCGATGGTAGCCATCACCACGAAAACCTCTGTATGTTTCCAGCCTAACTTTTCCCCCAATTGAGTGATATACATCGGAAAAAAGCATAAATAAATAGCTGATTTCCGATTCCACCCCAACCCCTTATGTAGATATTTTCTACCATTCAAAGAATATCAAAGAAAGAGGCTCTTCTTTCATCGCTTAACGGAAGCAAATAGTTTATGACGTGTGTGCACAACCGTATAAGCAGGATTAGCTTCTTTAATAATATCCTCAAGCACTTGAGGATCATCTTTCATGTGATATGTGCAAATGGCCAATTTCGGAGCGAATCGGCGAAGCGTATCGGTCGCACCAGTTAGCATATATCGTTCAGCACCTTCAATATCCGCCTTGATAAAATCAACTTTGCGAATTTGATTTTCAGAAACAAACTGATCTATCGTGCTCACTTTAACTAATGGCAAAGCATGACTTTCTATAGCCCTTCTTCCGTTTGTTGATTTGTGTGTAGAATGGAGTCTATTCGACCCACCTCCACTATTATCGAGAAACAGTTCGATCTCTTCACACTTATCTCCTAAAGCCTTTTGTACCGGTATAATTTCCCCTTTACTCAAAGAAGCCGTCCTACATAGCCACTCATAAGTATTAGGCGTAGGTTCAAAAGCATAAACGATAGCTCCCTGCGCCGCAGCCAATGCACTAAAGTCGCCTATCCATGCACCAACATCGAACACGATATCTCCTTGTTCGACTATTACATCAACCTGCTCGCTAACCAATCCGTAAGGGCCTTCTGCCGTAAACTGATCAACTAAAGCGACATTCTCTTGCGAGTAATCGTTGTGAAAATAAATCGGGATCAAATACACATCATCAAAAACGTATTTCAGGCCGAACAATAAATTGAAATCTCCCGAAACGTCCGGAAGCAACACGCCATTAAAATCAAATACAAAATCATCTCCATGACGACGAAGCCATTTTCGTGCAAAATCGTTGTTAGATCGCCTTCTGTATTTCCTATAAAAAAACGATGCTCCTACATTCAGTCGAGAAGAAGCCCGCATCAATATATACCAACAAGTTTCAGGAATACTCCAACCTTTATAACGATGCGAATAAATCGCCTGAGTAATCATTTTCATATTCGTCTGTTCTTTATAAAGCTCAAACTCTCTTTTAGCATAGTTGAATCCAAGAATTTAGCAATAAGCAAATAGCTTCCGACATACAAGAAGGACTTAACAAAGAAAGAAATATATCTGTCAGTTGTAAAGAGAGTTAGAAACCATGCAATTAATACTGACGTTCCGGTAATAGCCAAATAGGGCGCAATGTCTTTTAGGACTTGCCAAATTGATAACGAGATCAATTGACCAGCAACTTTATGCCAATAAAGCAAGCTTAAACACGAAACAGCCACAAAACCAATAACCATACAGTAGGTGCCCAATGGGTAAACGCTCCAAATGAAAAGGAGTTGTACGACACCGGTTAATACGGTCCCCCATAAATACGCAGCAGATTTTCCATGAGCCATCAATAAACTCGTATATAGTATCCACAAATAAGAACCTCCTCCCCATATACAGAGTAACTGTAAATACGGAATGCTGGGCATCCATTTTTCACCAAGAAAAATCCAAATAAATTCTTTCGCGACTAATGCTAGTCCGGCCATAGCAGGCATAGAAGCAAAGGCTCCAAACCTCACCATCTTACGGAAGATATACCGCTGCCTTTCTTTGTTATCAGTAGCTTCAACAAATACCGGCTGTGCAATATAGCTTATCATGCCATTTACGACTTGATTAGCCATTCCCGTCCATTTCTGCCCTTGTGTGTAGAATCCCAGTTGATTAGCATTGTAGAATCGCCCCATTATCACAGAAAGCATGTTGCTGTTCAACTGAAAAATAAAGTTCGTTAGGATCAGTTTTGAACTGAATCCAAACATTTCACGTAGGGGAGAAAAATTGAAATGAAATGCCGGTCGCCACGATGAATAATAGAAACGAAAAAAGACACTGACCCCAACATAAGTCACAGTCTGTATGGCAAGCCCGATAGCTGCATACCCGTTTAGAGCAAGAATTACGCCGAGCGTTCCTGACACAGTAATTGCAATCATATCGCCGATCCCTCGCTCTTTTACCTTCAGATTTTTATACAGATAAGCGTTCAATGAAACCCCCATTCCTCCAAAAACAAACCCAAGAAAAAGAATCCGAGAAAGAGGAATCAAATCGGGTTTTCTGTAAAAAGAAGCGATCAACGGCGCACAAAAAAATAAGATTACATAGGCTACGACACTGGTTAACGTGCTAAACCAAAATACCGCATTGTAATCCTCATGCCTTATTTCTTGCCTATTAGCCAATGCAGAAGTAAAACCACTTTCTTGGAGAATAGTTACAATACCATTGAAAATGGCTAACATGCCGATCAATCCATAATCTTCAGCGTTGAGAATTCGTGCAGTAATTAACCCAAATACGGCTCCGAGCAATTGCTGTACGCTATTACTTAACCCTCCCCAAAAAAGGCCTTTAGCTGCTTTCTCTTTTAGCGAAGCTGTAGATGACATTTTTCAGAAAGAATAAATCCTAGAATAGCGCTATCACTTTTTTATCAATTCAAATATACCACATCCGTATCGACAATTACAGTTGTTGTTAATTAGCTCATTAGTTAATTGCACGTCTGGATAAAAATTGTTTTGGTCATCCACGTAAGAGAACATATCTATCGTATAAAACGGACTTATCATCTCCATAAGGAATGAAAGAGAAAACACCCGGTGTGCATGAAACTCTATCCTTTGTGGCCCTATTGGTACTGAAAAATAGAACTTTCCACTCGATTTCAATAGAGATGTGATGTTTTTTAAAAACAAACCGATATTAAATCCATTAAAATTAATAGTAATCTCCAATATCTTATGTGTAGATCCGTCCAATAATGTCCACGACCTTCATGCCTTCAAGCACGTTCGTTGTGATTGTGTCCGAACTGTTTTCAGAGAGGACATTGATTACGTTACGGATAACATAGTGATGATTCTGAGCCGAACCCTTGTAGGCCCCATAATTATTGCCGGGATTCGTAGGAGGAAGATCTGGCATCGTGTAGTCCTTGACGTGGCAGTATTCAACCTTATCCATGTACTGTCCGCCAATCTTGACGCTACCGTTTTCAGCAATGATCGTCAGGCTGCTTTCTTGATTCTTATCCCATACTGACGTCGAATAGTTGAGCGAACCGAGCCCTCCATTTATGAACCGAAAACTGACAACGCCTGAATCTTCAAAGTCGGTGAGGTGCTCGTGGTTGAAGTCGGCAAAACGCGCTTGTATATCGGTGATGTCGCCAAAAAGCCAATAAAGGATGTCGATGAAGTGGGAGAACTGGGTGAAGAGTGTTCCTCCGTCTAAATCAGCTGTGCCATGCCAATCACCGAGACGGTAATAGCGCGCGTCACGATTCCAATAGCAATTGAGCTGCACCATATACACACGCCCCAGCCGACCTGACTCAATCAAATCCTTGATCCACACAGAAGGTGGCGAGTAGCGATTTTGCATCACGCAGAAGATCTGCTTCCGATACTTCAGACCAGCATAGACCACCTTTTCTGCGTCAGCTGTTGTGAGCGCCATCGGCTTCTCTATTACGACGTGATGGCCAGTCTCGATTGACTGAATCGCCATGTGAGCATGCAACCCATTCGGCGTACAAATGTTTACCACATCGAAGGAGAGATCACTGGCAAGCAGATCGTCCAAGTTGCTGAAGAATGGCACATCGGCATAGGCGTCAATGGCTAATTCCGACTTCAGACGAATGTCGCATAAAGCCACCAACTCGGCACCGTCCTCACGGCAGATCATCTCTGCGTGGCGCTTCCCGATGTGGCCGCAGCCGACGACAGCAAAACGAATTGGTTTCATTGTTTCTGCTTGCTCCATGATACGCCAAAGGCTCGTCACTCCCAGATGGAGTAACCTCAAAAAGCGCGGCAAATATACGAAAGTTCCGTACCGGCGTTTTTTGCATAAAAAGCTATTCTCACCGTGTCAAAAGCCACCTTTTAACGAGGTCGCACCTCTCGAGGCTTTACGTAGTTTTGCCCGCCGATCTGGGATCGGAACTTCCTCGGCATCTAACGCCTGAATATCTACTTTATTACCCTATGATACGAT
>ERZ772960.2444-NODE-2444-length-13454-cov-2.962758_pt1 | contig 13454 bp, 8 predicted proteins | sample MGYA00580678_ERZ772960 | MGnify/ENA primary metagenome ERZ772960 (study PRJEB29015, sample SAMEA2737930) | human oral metagenome | biome: human oral; feature: human-associated habitat; material: dental | place: China | collected 2059 ... | reverse complement strand
AAGTCCTTCAGTCCAACATGCCGTAACCCTTCGACGGCAAGTGCGATAATCTCTGCATCGGATGCCGTGCTCGTGCTTCCCATAAGCTCAACGCCTGCCTGATGAAACTCGCACTGACGTCCGCGCTGTGCCTGCTCGTAGCGAAAGACACTGCTGATATATGAAAGCTTAAGTGGCATCGGGTAATCGCGCAAACGACTCGCGGCGAGCCGTGCAATCGGTGTCGTCATTTCATGGCGAAGTGCGAGCGTGCGGTTGTTACGATCAAAAAGCTTAAAAAGATGCGGCTCAAGCGCACCTTTCGCACCGAGCGTTAGATTATCGAGGTACTCGATGGTCGGCGTGACAACCTCATCATACCCCCATGCGGAAAATAGGCTTGCGAGCTCCGTCTCAACGGCACGCTTTCCCGCTGCCTCTTTCGGCAGGAAATCCCGCATTCCATACGGTATGTCGAGTACGAGCGTTTCATTTTCCATGTTGGTTCTCCTCAAATCCTACGCGTCCGTCACAGCTTCGGAGCTTTCCGTCGAGTCAATGCGATCCAAGACGATTCGATAGCCATCCGCCCCGTAATTGAGACAGCGTTTCACGCGGCTAATCGTCGCAGTGCTTGCTCCCGTGCGTTCGACAATCATGTCGTACGTACTGCCCGCGCGAAGCATGCGTGCAACCTCAAGCCGCTGAGCCATCGCCTTTAGTTCCCCAATCGTACAGACGTCTTCAAAAAAAGCATAGCATTCTTCTTGTGTTTCCAAGGAAAGCATTGCTTGGCACAATTGGTCATTCAATTCATCTTTCAGTCTTGGATTTACCATCTTGGTTCCCTTTCTTCATCGATTCGATCAAGTGGCTTTCATTCTTTATTCCTTTAGCTGATGAAAACACAATGTATTATAGCATAGAGCAGAGAAAAAGGAAAGCCTTAGTTTGCACATGTATCGGAATGTATAGGAACAAAATAAGGCAGTTCTCTTGCATATTTCATGTGATCAAACGTTTCGTTCTTCTAAAATTGGCTTAAGGAATCGTCCTGTATGCGAAGCCGGATTCTTCACGATATCCTCAGGACGACCCTCGGCAACAATCGTGCCGCCCTTATCGCCGCCCTCAGGTCCAAGGTCTATGATATGATCAGCTGTCTTAATGACATCGAGATTGTGTTCGATCACGACAACCGTGTCCCCCCCGTCAACAAGACGCTGCAGGATTTCGAGCAGCTTGTGGATATCTGCCGTATGAAGGCCTGTCGTCGGTTCGTCGAGAATGTAGAGCGTTTTGCCTGTTGAACGGCGCGACAGCTCTGTCGCAAGTTTTACGCGCTGTGCCTCGCCGCCTGAAAGCGTCGTCGCACTCTGCCCGAGCTTGATGTAGCCGAGTCCAACATCTTCGATAACTTGAAGCTTTCGTGCGATGCGAGGCACGTTCTGAAAAAACACTACGGCTTCCGAAATCGTCATGTCAAGTACTTCTGAGATATTCTTTCCCTTGTAGCGGATCTCAAGCGTTTCACGGTTGTATCGCGCGCCTTTGCAGATCTCGCAGGGAACATAGACATCGGGAAGAAAGTGCATTTCGATTTTGAGTATGCCATCACCGCGGCAAGCCTCGCAACGCCCTCCTTTAATATTGAAACTGAATCGCCCTGCTTTATACCCGCGCATCTTTGCTTCTGCGGTCTGGCTGAACAGCTCACGAATTGCATCAAAAACTCCCGTATATGTCGCAGGATTCGAGCGCGGCGTGCGCCCTATGGGCTGCTGGTCGATATCGATGATTTTGTCAATGTGCTCCAGTCCCTTGATTCTCTTATGCTTGCCAGGCTTTCCCTTCGCGTGATAAAGGCGCGAAGCGATACCCTTGTAAAGAATCTCGTTGACGAGCGTCGACTTTCCTGACCCCGATACGCCTGTGACAAGCGTCAATGTGCTGAGAGGGAATTTTACGCTGATATTTTTTAGGTTATTCTCGGATGCGCCGATGACCTCGATGACATTTCCATTTCCTATCCGCCGTTTTGCCGGAACGGGAATAAACTTGCGCCTTGCAAGATACGCACCTGTTATGGATTCGGGCACGGCCATGATTTCCCGCACCGTTCCCTGTGCAACAACCCTGCCCCCATGTGTTCCTGCGCCAGGACCGATGTCGATGATATGATCCGCCGCATACATGGTATCCTCATCATGTTCGACAACGATAAGCGTATTGCCGAGATCACGCAAATGTTTCAGTGTCGCGAGCAAGCGATTGTTGTCGCGCTGATGAAGCCCAATGCTCGGCTCATCGAGCACATAGAGCACGCCCTGCAGTCCGGAACCAATCTGCGTTGCTAGGCGGATGCGCTGTGCCTCACCGCCAGAGAGCGTGCCGGCCGAGCGCGCAAGCGTCAAGTAATCAAGCCCGACGTTGAGCAGGAAACGCAGACGCGCATGGATTTCCTTTAGAATCTGCTCAGCGATCTTCATCTCGCGCTGCGTCAGCGACAGTCCTCCCAAAAACGCATCTGCCTCGCGAATCGTCATCTGCGTGACCTCGTGGATATTCTTTCCACCAATGGTCACAGCGAGCGTTTCAGGCTTTAGTCTTGCCCCGTGACAGGCCTTGCATGGAATATCTGTCATGTAGTTTTCGTATGACTCGCGCATATCGTCCGAATCTGTCTCGTGATAGCGTCGCGAGAGTACGTCCATGACGCCCTCAAACGGCACATGGTACGCCTTGCGTTCGCCGAACATATTCGTGTAGTGAAACGTATAGCACTCCTCGCCCGAACCGTGCAGCAAGGCATCCTGTGTTTTCTTGTCGATTTCATTCCACGGCGTTTCCAATGTGTAGCCACGCGCCATAAGAAGCGCACGCATGACACTCATCGAGTAAGAATGAACATTCTTCGAAAGTGGTGCAAAGACGCCCGCACCGACAGAGAGCGTGCGATCCGGCATGACGAGATCCTCGTCAAACTCCTTATGGCTGCCAAGTCCCGTGCAGACGGGGCAAGCACCATAGGGATTATTGAAGGAAAACATCCGCGGCGTAATTTCAGGCAGGCTGATGCCGCAATCGACACAGGCAAAATTCTCGCTGAACATCAAGAGTTCACCACTTACGACCTGCACATAGACGACACCTCCGCCGAGTTTCAGCGCTGTTTCAAGCGAATCCGCAAGGCGCGTTTCCATTCCTTCACGCACGACGAGACGATCAATGATGACCTCAATCGTATGCTTCTTGTTCTTTTCCAGTGTAATTTCTTCATTTACATCCATCACCGTGCCATCGATGCGCACGCGTACATATCCTTCATGACGGATATGGCCGAGCACTTTTTTGTGTTCGCCTTTTTTCCCACGCACAACCTGCGCCATGATGAGCAGCCTCGTACCCTCCGGCAGCTCCTTGATCTTGTCCATCATCTGGTCAACCGTCTGCTGCGCGATGGGTTTGCCGCATTTCGGACAGTGCGGACGCCCTGCACGCGCAAAGAGCAACCGTAAGTAGTCATAGATTTCTGTGACGGTGCCGACAGTCGAGCGCGGATTATGGCTCGTCGTCTTCTGATCAATCGAAATGGCAGGCGACAGCCCGTCAATATTGTCAACATCCGGCTTGTCCATCTGTCCGAGGAACTGCCGTGCATACGACGACAGTGACTCCACATAACGCCGCTGCCCTTCCGCATAAATCGTGTCAAATGCGAGCGATGACTTTCCAGACCCCGAAAGCCCCGTCACTACGACGAGTTTGTCACGCGGAATTTCCACGTCGATATTTTTAAGATTATGGGCGCGTGCCCCCTTGATTCTAATACTGTTTTCCATATTTTTCTTGCCTTCTTACAGTTGCTTCTTTTTCGGAAGTTCGCCATCTAGTTCCAATATCATATCACGAAGCTCTGCTGCACGCTCAAATTCGAGGGCACGAGACGCCTGCTGCATTTCACGCAGGAGTGTCTTGGCGAGATCCTCTTTCTGCTTTTTCGTGAGCTTCTTTTTCTTGCCGTCCGTCTCGTACTTTGCTGTAGATTCGGCGACGAGCGTCGTTTCGATGAGTGGCTTGATGGGTTTTACAATCGTCTTCGGCGTAATGCCATGTGCCCTATTATATGCCTGCTGAATCTCACGGCGTCGTTCCGTCTCGTCCATGGCACGTTTCATCGAATCCGTCACGTTATCTGCATACATGATGACATGCCCCTGCGCATTTCGCGCAGCACGTCCAATCGTTTGGATAAGCGACGTATCGGAGCGGAGGAATCCTTCCTTATCCGCATCGAGAATCGCGATGAGGCTGACTTCCGGCATATCGAGTCCTTCACGCAAAAGGTTTATGCCAACGAGAACGTCAAATTCGCCTGCACGCAGGTCGTGAATGATTTCCGCACGCTCAATGGTCGCAATATCGGAGTGAAGATAGCGCACCTTGACGCCGACTTCTTTTAGATATTCTGTGAGGTTTTCTGCCATCTTTTTTGTCAACGTCGTTACGAGCACGCGTTCCTTCTTCTGAATTCGAATTTTGATTTCACCGAGGAGGTCATCCATCTGCCCTTTGAGCGGACGCACTTCAATTTCCGGATCAAGCAGTCCCGTCGGTCGAATGATCTGTTGCGCGACCTGCTGCGCTTGCTTCAACTCATACTTTCCCGGTGTCGCAGAGACATAGATGATTTGATTGATTCGCGCAGCAAATTCATCAAAAGTCAGTGGGCGGTTGTCAAACGCTGACGGCAGTCGAAATCCATTTTCAACGAGTGAAACTTTGCGGCTGCGATCACCTGCATACATCGCATGAATCTGCGGGAGCGTGACGTGTGACTCATCGATGACGATAAGAAAATCTTCCGGGAAATAGTCGAGCAAGGTATACGGTGCCTCACCTGCCTTGCGATGTGTGAGATGACGCGAGTAATTCTCGATGCCGGAACAATAGCCCATCTCCTGCATCATCTCGAGATCATAGCGCGTTCGCTGACCAATGCGCTGTGCTTCGAGAAGCTTGCCTTCCTCTGTAAACGTTTTTTCCTGCACCAAAAGCTCCGCTTCAATATCCTGCATCGCAATTTTGAGATCCTTGTCCTCCGTGACGTAGTGTGAGGCAGGAAAAACCATCGAATGGGTACGTTCCCCATAGATTTCACCCGTCACGACATCAAACTCGACAATACGATCAATCTCATCGCCGAACATCTCAATACGAACAGCACGATTATTGTATCCCGCAGGAAATATTTCGATTACATCGCCCCGCACACGAAACCGACCGCGCTCAAATGCAACGTCATTTCGATCATATCGAATCGTGACGAGTTTGCGCAGAATTGCATCGCGGTCAATCTGCTGACCCTTATGCAAGGAGAGCACCATCTCGTGATAGCTTTCCGGTGAGCCAAGACCGTAAATGCACGATACGCTCGCGACGATGATACAGTCTCGCCGTTCAAAGAGCGAACACGTCGCCGAATGGCGCAGTTCATCAATTTCATCGTTGATGGAGGCGTCCTTCTCGATGTAAGTATCCGTCGAGGCAATATAAGCCTCTGGCTGATAGTAGTCATAGTAACTCACAAAGTAACCAACGTAATTATTGGGGAAAAATGTTTTGTACTCACTGGCAAGCTGAGCCGCAAGTGTCTTATTATGTGCGATGACAAGCGTCGGCTTCTGTACCTTCTCGATCACTTTCGCAATCGTATACGTCTTTCCTGTTCCTGTCGCACCTAGGAGCACCTGTGCTTCCTGTCCGTTTTCGATGCCTGCTGCCAACTCTTCGATAGCATGCGGCTGATCGCCCATCGGTGAGAATGGCGCAACGACCTTGAACGGTATCTCCTGGTCAAACTGTGTTCGATTGAGCTTTGGCACCATAGCCATCACATTTCCTCCTCACGTAATGATCATCCGCACGCTTCATTTAGACACGATTTCCCATGGTGCATCTCTCCCCGTTCGTCCTATCCATAAAAGCCGAATATTCCCATGCATGAAAACGATCCATCACTTCGTTTTATTATAGCACACAGTCTTTGAATAAGGTCAGATAAAAATTTGCATCAATTTTCTACTCATTCCATGCGGATAGCGACCTTCTCTTACACCGTATGCCCATCCACGTCAATCAAGGTCTGCTGAATATCGTCACCGCACCAACAAATGCAAGTGGGTCCCTGTGGATTGCTGCATAGTGAAATGCATCTAACGCCCTATTTTCATTGCTTGCCACGAGGGGTTACATTGCGATGCGCAAAAAGAAGATTTGCCGACATGCGACGCTGCAACAACTGTCAACATGATGGGCAGCAAGCGGAAAATCTTGATGGTCCGCAACCTCATCCAGCTACCTTGACGCTTCAATGAACTAAAACGATCATTGGAGGGACTCAGCCAAAAAGTACTGATGGGAAGTCGTCGGCAGATGGAAGCGGACGGCATCATTATGCGCACCGCCTACCCCGAAGTGTTACCACGCATAGGGTATGCTCTCTCGAAACTTGGCATTGCCGCGGCGTGCCGTTGATGTCCTGTATGAGGTGTTTGATGTAGCGCGCCTCCTGCCCGCGCGGCCCCTTTATGTCGCCGGGGTCGGCGTTAAATGAGCCATACCACCGCTCGTACATGCTGATGGCCTGCGGCTTGAATTCTTCCATCGCGACATAGCGCGCGGCGGCATTGAGCGTCCGCGCGCTTCCGACGGTGGCATATGCCTCCTTCCCGTCCTTGCCTTTCGTCACTTCATATACCATGAACTCGTGGAAGAAGTGCGGGAAGTACCCTTCGCGGCCCGTGATCGGCTTGATGCGCTCCACATAGCTCACGGAGAACATGTTTTCCCCATGCTCCCTGGCGTCAAGCGCCTTGACGCCCGTCACGTGGATGTTCCCGTCCTTCTGCATGAGGGCAAGCGCCTCGCCCGTCACGTGCTTTCCCTTGGTGTCATACGTCTTGCGACCGCGCCACGTGAGAAGCACGTTCCCGTCGCCCAAATCCTGCACGGACTGCACGTCCGCCTCGCCGATCCAGTGCGATTCCTTGAAGCCCGGAAGCTCGCTCTTTTTGACCTGCGCCGTGCGCGTGCGCACCTGCATCCGCGCCTCGTTTAGGAGCTTGTAGGCATGGCTTAGCGTCCTCCGCGTCGCCTTGGAGAAGGACGCTCGTCACCTCCTGCAAGTCCTCCTCCCGTTTCGTGAGGCGGGCGAACTCGCGCACGGGCTTATTGAACTGGTTGCGCAGGCGTTCCTGCGTGTGCATGGCCTTCTCGCCGAGGTCATAGATGGCCTTGATCTTCGGATTCGTCCGCGCAAGAAAGCGCGGCGTGTGGAGCTGTCCCAAAGGGCCGAGGCCCTTCATCCGATAGCGAAGGCGCACCTTGCCGCCATCCAGCTCCTCGCGCTCGACGATGTCCTTTGCCGTGAGTCCCCGGTCACGCATGAACCGCGCCTCCTGCCCCTTGCCGACGGTGACGGACGACGTGCCGCGGTAGTCGCGGACAGCCACGCCGCCAATTGGGCGCGTGCCGTTCTTGACGCCGTCGAGCACGCGGCGGATGCGGGAGGCGGAGCCTGCCGGCTCATTATCGAGGGAGGCGGAATACTTGATTGCGTTGGTTTCGTTTTCATTCCCTTCTTTCTGTGGCGTGGGAGCTGCATGGAAGCAGAATATTTCGAGCGATTTGCCGCCCGCATCTTGACAAGGTCTGCGTCCGTCTTTATACTGGAACCAAAGAGGTCGTTGAACCTTCTACCCTCCATGGGCAACTGGAGCCCGGCGGACTGGTAGAGGTCAGCGACCTGTTTTTTATTGACATAAAGTGTGTTTCCTGTATGGATATTGCGCGAGAACCAACCGTAATTCACGCCATGACTCGTACTCCCCTTCCCATAAGTGGAGAGAACCACATTGATTTCGGTATGTGCTTTCCCAGCATCCAATTCGACAGGAACGACAACATTGATTCCGTCCGCATCCAGCAGGCTTAGTCCTACGACAATACGTCCCGGCTTCGTTGCCGACTTGAAAACGATCATGGGGTCGGCAAGATGCTTCGGAAGCTCGCTCAGCACTGCCTTGGTCATTTCGGGATGCTTGCCCCGAATCTTCATGAGCTTGCTTTGCCGCATATACAGGGGAAGCGGCTTTGCACCAGCAAGCTGCAAGGCAAGCGGGGTTTCCATCACCTTCAGCATCTGCGATTCGGGCATGTTGCCTTCCCACGCTTCTTTCAGCGTCTGCTTCCATGCCTTAGCGTCTGCCTTCAGCTTCTCGTCCGCTGTCTGTTCCTTCGCATCAAGCGCAGGAAGCTCGCGCCCGTCCGCCATGCGGACAGACTTTCCCCGCACGCGGAAGAGCGGCTTTCCCTCGCCGTCTTTCATGTTGCATGACGCGGGAGAAGGCCTCTGCCATCGCCGCCGTCTGCCGCTCGCTGAGCCGGTCGCCTGCGCGGCTAAAGTGCGCCACGAAGCGGTCGATCATGCGGCGGATCCATGCGGCGATGCGCGCGGCAAGCCCCGCGTTCTCCCTGCCCATGCCCTTCAGGAGGCGGACGCGCTCCTTCACGTCCTGCATCCGGTCGGCAAGCATCTCCTCGATGACGTCCGCATCGGACAGGCTGGGCCGCCCGATTTTCTCGCGGTAGGCGTCCATCTGCTCCTTCGTGATGTGCTCCGCGCGCTCGATGTGGCGCACCATCTCGCCGTAAAGAGCGGGGTTGTTCGCCCGCATGTAGTGGAACGATTCGTGCCAGAACACCTGCGGCAGGCACATCTCCGACCGGCGGTTGAGGAACGTCACGCCGTCCGAATGGAAGCCGTGCAGGCTCGCATCGCCGTCCATCCATACGACAGGCGTCCCCATCTCCTCGCCGAGCGCGGAAAGGTTCCGCTCCTCTGCCGTCAGGTCGTCCGCCTTCAGGAACTGCGCCGCCGCGAGCATCTGGCGCAGCTTTGCGCCCTCGCCCTTTGCCGAGAACTTTTCCAAGATCTCGATTGCCTTGTCGTCGAACACGACGCAGCAGCGGCCGTCCTGCCGTCCCCCGTAGGCGATGCCTTTGATGCCGTATGCATTGAGCGTTTGCGATGCGCTCCGATCCGATTTGTACGCCGCTGCAAGAGCCCGGTAAAAGTCTCTTCCTGTCTGATTCTGCATGGCGCCTTCATCGTGGAAGTATGTTTCTGCGGCGCCTTCGCCTCGCTCTTTTCCGTCTTCGCTTTCCCGATACCCTATGCGCCTGAAAAACGTTTCAAGCTCGTTTGCGGACAAGGATCCCACCACGCGGCGCAGGCCTTGCAATACTTCCGCCGGCTGCTCGCCAATAGGCTTCTGCTCGTCGAGCAATACGTCATCGCCCGGGATGTCTGCTTTGTACAATGCTCCGGGTTGTCTCAGCTTGGCACGCACGGCATCGGAAGAAAGGTCTTGGGCGGACAAAAGGTCTAATATCGCATGCAACTGATCCGCATCATAGTCCGTTTCACGGTAAGCGCCACGTTCTTCTGCCTCCAGCTCCTGCTCAAAAAAAGCTTCTGTCTCCAGCGCATCCTTGGAGTCATATAACGCATCCAGCAGTGCACTTGCCGCCTCGTCTTTCACCGGCTCTGAATCGGATTCACGGAACCATGCATCACCTGCATTCGGCTTGAAGTATGTATCTCCATTGAAATCCAACGTCGGTTCGCCTTTCGGTTCATCCGTAACGTCTATCTCATCGTAGTAAAGGTTTTCCGGCGACAAAAGGCCCAATATCTTGCGCAGCTGCTCCGCACTGTAGTCTGTTCCCCCCCATTCCTCGCCATCTTCCTGTAGGTTTGTATTGTACCGTTTCACACCCTGATTTTCAGTGGTCAAAGCTACTGTCGCTGACAGCAAAAAATGGATTCCGGGAAACTGCCCCCTCACGGGCGATCTCTCGGAATCCCTTGAGCCCAAGCCTTTTTCTGTACGTTTACTTCCGCTCCCTTGACAGCAGTACAACCGTCTCGACATGAATGGTCTGTGCAAACATGTCCACCGGCTGCAGCTTTTGGGCGTGGTAGCCCAGCGTCGAAAGGATTGCCAGATCGCGGGCAAGACTTGCTGGATTGCAGGAAACGTAAATGATGCGATCCGGATGCATGGCGGCGAAGGTCTTCAGGACTGCTTCTGTGCAGCCTGCACGAGGAGGATCGACGACGATGACGTCGGGACAAACACCTTCCTTGTAAAGGCGCGGCATGAGCACGGTCGCATCGCCGACTAGGAAGGTCGCATTTTTAATGCGATTGTCTCGTGCATTTTTTTTGGCATCCTCGACAGCGGGACGCACGATTTCAATGCCGTAGGCCTTTCGTGCCTTCTGCGCGAGAAAAAGCGTGATCGTCCCCGTACCACAGTAGGCGTCTAGGACGGTTTCCTTTCCGGTGAGCTGCGCGAATTCGAGCACCTTGTCGTAAAGCTGCTTCGCCTGCACGGTATTGACTTGGAAGAAGGAACGCGGCGAGATGTGAAAGGAAAGGCTGCCAAGCATATCAATGATGGTCGCCCTGCCCCATAAGAGCCTAGTCTCGCGTCCCATGATGACGTTATTCCGATAGGTCTGGATATTTTGATGGATGCTGACGAGATGAGGTAGTCCAGCACGCAGCAGTTTCACCCATTCCTTTTCACGCGGCAGTTCCCGCACCGCGGTGACGAGGACGACCATGAGTGCCCCATCCTTTCCCACGCGTCCGACGACGTGGCGCAGGACGCCCGTATGACGGTCTTCGTGATAAATGGGCGTACGAAGTTTCGCGGCGATTTCACGCACGACATTCACGATTGCGTTATTGCCTTCTTTTTGAATATGACAATCGTGCGTGTCGACAATCGCATGACTCCCCTGCGCAAAGCAGCCAATGATTGGTTTCCCTTTTTCAATGCCGACAGGAAACTGCACCTTATTGCGGTAATTCCACGGGGGATCCGCACCGATTGTCGGCAGAACAGAAAGATCCTTGAGTTTGCCGATGCGCGTGACGGCATCGACGACCTGCTGTCGCTTTGCCATAAGCTGTGCTTCGTAGTCGAGATGTTGGAGCTGGCAGCCGCCACACTTCTCATAGATGGAACAGATGGGATTTATGCGGTTCTTGCTCTTCGCAAGGATCTCCTTCAACTGCGCCTTTGCATACGTCTTCTTGACCTCTGTAATCGTGGCGCGAATGCGCTCACTCGGCAAAGCATTCGGCACAAAGACGGTAAAATCTTCATAGCGTCCGACACCCTCCCCACTCGTTCCAAGTGTCCGAATATCGATTTCGTACGAATTCCCCACCATAACGGGAATGTGCTTTTTCATTGTATTATCCTTTTCATTCCATCATTCGCCATAGTTCATGCATATGAAAAATGCACTTTAGCCAACAGCTCGGACGGTGTATCAAGAAGGATCCTAGCACCATGTTCGATGAGTTCTTCCTTTGGCCGGAATCCCCATAGGACACCGACAGGCAGCAGGCCGCCATTGCACGCCGTATCCATATCCACGCTGCTGTCGCCGAAGTAAGCAATTTCTTTCGGTGCGAGACGGAACCCTTTCGCAATATGAAGAACCTTCGTTGGGTCTGGTTTCGGTGGCTGCCCTTCTGAATCGCCTATGACCATATGGAAGAAATTCTGCGGAAAGAGACTCGCTACAACAGACTTTGCCTCTTCCTGTGGTTTATTCGTGCATACTGCCATCGGAATGCCCATCGTCTGCAAACGTTCAAGCATGAGCACGATTCCATCATAGGGTTTCGTATGATCGAGCGTATGGGCAGCGTAAATTTCCTTGCAGCGCGCCGTCGCCTTTGCGACGAAGGCTTCATCTATTGCCTTTTCCTTCGGCAGACAGCGCTCCATGAGTTTTTTCATGCCATTGCCGACGAAATAGCGGTATGAATCCATCCCATGTTCGGGAAATCCCTGCTCGCGCAGCACGGCGTTTGCACTTGCAGCGAGGTCTTGAAGTGAATTGATGAGCGTACCATCGAGATCGAATATTGCCGCTTTGGAAATCATAATCGTACCCCTTTCTTTCCAGCGTATTTTTTGCGTATGCGCGAAAAGCCCCCCTTCATCAGGAAGGCTTTTCTCCTGTCAAAGATCCGTATTTTGCTTAACCGTTCAGCTTTTCGGCAAGCATCTTATTGACCATCTGCGGGTTTGCTTTGCCCTTCGATGCCTTCATGACCTGCCCGACAAGTGCGCCGATGGCTTTCTTATTGCCGCCCTTATAGTCGTCAACAGCCTTTTGGTTTTTCGCGATGACTTCGTCGACGATACCTTCAATGGCACTCGTGTCCGTAATCTGAACGAGCCCTTTATCCGCAACGATTTTGGCAGGGCTGTCTGGATTCGTCCACATCTCCGCAAAGACTTTTTTTGCGATCTTGCCCGAAATCGTGTCCTTCATGATAAGCAGGATCATTTCGCCGAGACGCGTCGCTTCAACAGGAGATTTCGTGATATCGATGCCATCGGCATTAAGCTTCTTTGCAAGATCCCCCATCATCCAATGCGCCGCAAGTTTCGCATCTGCTCCTGTCGCGATGACGGCGTCGTAATACTCCGCCATAGCACGCGAGTTTGTGATGATGCCCGCATCGTAATCAGATAGCCCATCTTCCTTCTCAAGGCGCGCGCGACGCGCGTCCGGAAGCTCCGGAAGCTCGCTCCGATACTTCTCGATCATCTCTTTGCTCGTCACGAGCGGAGGCAGATCTGGCTCCGGCATATAGCGGTAGTCATTTGCGTTTTCCTTCGTACGCATGGAAAGCGTGATGCCGCGTGCGGGATCGAAGGTACGCGTCTCCTGCACGATATGACCGCCGTCCTCCAAGACTTCTTCCTGACGATCGATCTCGTAATTAATGGCGTCTTCGAGGTTTTTGAACGAATTGATATTCTTCATCTCCGTGCGCGTACCAAGCTCCTTCGTGCCAACGGGGCGCAGGGAAACGTTGATGTCGGCGCGGAGGTTCCCCTCTTCCATGCGGCAGTTTGAGACGTCAATGTATTCCATGATCGTCTTGATCTTTTCCATATAGGCACGCGCTTCTTCTGCCGAGGAAAGATCCGGCTCAGAGACGATTTCGAGAAGCGGCACGCCCGTACGGTTGTAATCGACATTACTCGATGCCGAATCCTTGATCGTCGTGCCCGAATGGACGAGCTTTCCTGCATCCTCCTCCATGTGAATGCGTGTGAGGCGGATGCGCTTCTTCTCGCCGTTTACATCGATGTCGACCCAACCATGCTCGGCAATCGGGAGATCGTACTGCGAAGTCTGCCAATTTTTTGGGAGATCCGGGTAGTAGTAATTCTTGCGATCAAACTTGCTGTACTCGTTGATCGTGCAGTTCGTCGCAAGCCCCGCCTTGATGCCGAACTCGACGACACGGCGGTTGACACAAGGCAAGACGCCAGGCATACCGAGGCAGACGGGGCAAACATGCGTGT
>ERZ772960.2441-NODE-2441-length-13467-cov-13.798464_pt1 | contig 13467 bp, 11 predicted proteins | sample MGYA00580678_ERZ772960 | MGnify/ENA primary metagenome ERZ772960 (study PRJEB29015, sample SAMEA2737930) | human oral metagenome | biome: human oral; feature: human-associated habitat; material: dental | place: China | collected 2059 ... | reverse complement strand
AAACACGGAACTTTTACAAGCGGGATTAGCCGCATTACATATTGAAGACCGGCAAAGTAAATTGGCAGATATGTTAACGCGCTACATCCGCGAACTTGAGACGTTTAATGCCGCATTTAATTTGATAAAGGTACAAAATACTCAAGAACTGATTATCAAACATATTCTCGACAGTCTTGCGCCGTGGGAAGTGCTCGCTCGGCAGCTCGATTCACATCAAACCGAAGGTACATTTACCATTGCGGATATCGGTTCGGGAGCGGGGCTGCCGGGTATTCCGCTTGCATGTCTATTCCTAGTCAACAAGCCGAATATCGAGTTTACGCTGATAGAGCGGATGCACAAACGGTGTACCGTTTTGGAAAATGTACAAGCGATGCTGGGACTGACCAATACCACCGTGCTGGAATCCGAGGCTGAGAGAGCGCCTTCCGATTATTTCGATATTGCCGTATTCCGTGCTTTTAGACCGCTCGACCGAACAATGCTTGCCGCCCTGCAAAAACGAATCCGCAGTACGGGTATCTTAGCAGCCTACAAGGGAAAACTCACCGCAATCGAAGAAGAAATGTATGCCTTGGGAGATCATAAACCGGACTATCAGGTGATACCGGTGCAAACACCCTTTTATGACGCGGAACGAAATCTCGTTATCATCCCCAAGGGGAAACTTTAGAGCGCCTCTTAAACCCCGATCTATTTTTAACGCCCCCTGTAAAGTGATTAATAAATCAGTTCACCCGAATAATACCGGCGCTCCTTATCCTCTTCCGTAATACACAGAGCCCCATCCGGAGCGATACCGGTAAGAACCCCTGTAACGATGTCATCTTCCTGTTGCCCGCGCATAAAACGCACCATTGAACCCCGCTTCCAAAGCCGGCTGCTGATTTCTTCATTCCAATCACGGCGGGTAAGACATTCCTGTATGTTGTTGAGCAGCGCGGGAATAAACACTTCAAAAGAAGGACATTTGTCAACGCCGATGATCAATGCAAGTGAGGTTGCAGTATGCTCGATGCTCCGTAAAAAGGCTGTTTGGAGTAGATTGATGCCGACACCGGCAAGGACGCAGCCGCCGGCGCCTTCACAGAGAATACCGGCAGCTTTTTTGCCGTTAATAAAGATATCGTTCGGCCATTTAACGACGGTACGGACGGATGACGGCAAAAACGAATCGAGCGTCAAACTGACGGCCAGCCCTATCCGCAGTGTAAAATCGGTGGATGCGGGCTGCCTCAAAATAAGCGTACCGAGCAGATTTTCCCCCGCAGGAGAAAGCCATTGCCGGTCGGACATACGGCCGCGCCCTTCCGTTTGATAGCCGGCGTAGATGAATGTTCCGTCGGGACAGCCGTCCGCAAGGCATTCGCGGGCAGCCTGTAAGGTAGAATCGGTACGTGCGTAATAATACACAGGCGCATTAAAAGGATTCGGGATTGAGGTTGTTTCTCGTTTCTGTTGAGGTATCAAAATAAACTCCGTGAATAATCTTTCTCTTTTTGCTCCTCTTCGGGAGCCAATAGACTGGCAGCGTCCGTTTCCGCACGGATTTTTTCTACCAGTTCAGGGTTGTTTTTTAAAAATCTGTTTAAAATCTTATCAAAAAGCTCCATACACACACGGGCATCGTCTTCGGCGCGGTGAGCTTCCAGCGCCGTAATGCCGAACTGTACGGCAAGATCCTGCAAGGCATAGCTGGAAAGACCGGGAAATACTTCTTTTGCAAATATCCGTGTATCAACAGCTTTATTAGCCAAAGGAGGCTTTCCGATACGCTTTAACTCCGCATTAACATAGTTTATGTCAAACGGAGCATTGTGCGCAACCAAAACGCCCGTGCCGATAAAATCGAAGAAGTCGGGAAAAACAGCGACAATGAGCGGTTTATCTTTCAGCATCGCATCGGTTATTCCGTTCACTTTGCCTGCTTCTTCCGGCATCGGCATTTCAGGATTGATAAGCACATTGTACCGGGCAATAACACCGCACCGGTCGAACTTTACCGCACCGATTTCAACGATTCTCCCCGATGCGGGATCGAGTCCGGTCGTTTCGGTATCAAAAGCGATAAAGGCTGCCGTGTCGTATACGGCAGCCAGCCAATCATAGCTCGTCATCTGATATCATAGTCCAGAGAACGAGCAAACATTTCGACCTTTTTCTCTGCCTGCTTCCGTGCAGCTTCAAGATCGTTATTGTTTTCTTTCATCAGCTCCGGATGGATGATATAGATTTTGATCTTGGGTTCGGTACCGCTCGGACGGATACTGATAATGGTTCCGTCTGCAAGGAAATACCGCAGCACATTGCTTACCGGGATATATATGGTCGATGTTTTCTCGGGTGTACGCGGGTCGTAGCGGCATGAATGCAGAACATCCCAGACACCCCATACCTCTACATTGGAAATCTCCCGTAATGGGGACTTGCGAAGTTTTGCCATCATATTGTTCATAATTTCAACGCCTTCCGCACCCGGGAACACCTTATTAATTGTCTTTTCGCAGTAGAAGTTGTGCTGTTTAAAGAGCTCATTTAAGCGATCAAGCAAGCTCTTTCCTTGTTTACGCCAGTAAAGCGCCATCTCGGCACAAAGCGCGGAAGCTGCAATCCCGTCTTTATCCCGAATTTCCATACCGAAGTTATAACCGTAGCTTTCTTCAAAACCGAAGATATACTGATAACCTTTCTCAGCTATTTTGTCAGCTTCATTGCAAATCCACTTAAAACCCGTTAAACATTCAAAGGTTTCCACTCCGTATTCTTCTGCGATGTGGTCACAGAGACCCGATGTTACGATAGAACGAACAATAGCGGGTTTTTCCGGCATGATACCGAATTCTTTTGCGGTCAGACAAAGGTAGTCGGTAAAGAGAGCCCCCATCTGGTTACCAGTGATAAGCTGCATTTTTCCGTTTTCGTCTTTTACCGCCGAAGCAAAACGATCCGCATCGGGGTCGGTGGCCATCAAAATGTCGGCGCTTTCCTTTTCCGCAAGCTCAATCGCCATTTTAAGCGCCGCAGGGTCTTCGGGATTGGGATAGCTGACCGTTGGGAAATTTCCATCAGGTTCGCGCTGTTCCGGCACGGTGATGATATTAAAGCCCATGTCTCCTAAGACTTTTTCGACGTGCATTGCTCCGGTACCGTGCAGCGGGGTGTAGACGATCTTAACCGACTTGGACATCTCTTTAATAAGATCGCCGCGGTGCAGCTTGGCTTTAACGCTTGCCCAGTATTTTTCGTCTATTTCTTTATCGATGATGATAAGCTTACCGCTCTTAATCGCTTCGTCGCGGTTCATCATTTTGACGTTCTTTACCGCATTTACTTTTTCGATAATACCCTTATCATGGGGAGGAATAACCTGAGCTCCGTCGTTCCAATACGCTTTGTATCCGTTGTATTGCGGCGGGTTATGCGAGGCGGTAACGACTACGCCGGTATCGCAGCCGAGGTGCCGGATTGCATAGGAAAGTTCCGGCGTCGGGCGCAATGCTGAAAACAGGTATACCGTAAAACCGTTTGCCGCAAAAATGAGCGCTGTTGCCTCTGCAAACACATCCGAATAGCGGCGCGAATCGTGCGCAATAACCGCTTTCAGTTTGCCGCTCTTTGCCTTTTCGGGAAAGGTTTCGATAATATAATCGGCAAGTCCCTGCGTTGCTTTCTTAATAACCGTAGGATTCATCCGGTTGGTTCCGCCACCGATAATCCCGCGTAAACCGCCGGTGCCGAATTCCAATTGACGGTAGAAGCGGTCGAACAGCTCCTTCTCATCGTTCTTCGCAATAAGCTCTTCCACTTCTTTTACGAATGTCGGATCGGTTTCTTCCGCCATGTACTGCTTTGCAGATGCAAGAATTGTTTTACTATCCATGATCGAGTCTCCCTCTAATACTCAACGCAGCTATCCAAAACAGAAAGCCTATCGGCTTTTTCCGTTTTGAAACATCCTCATGTATCTAAAAACTCAATCGGTTTTCAGATACGGCTGTTTGTTAAGTGTATCCTTTTTTTATAGATTACGCAAGGTAAAATTCAGGAGACACAATATTGTACGCACGGCTATATGCTTGAAAAAAAAATAATTTTGTGCTTTTATAGACGTATGCGCGGACGTACCGTCTTTTTATATCTTTATCTTATTATTGTTTTTGCCGTGCTTGTTGCAGGTTCGGCGACATTAGGCTACCTGCTGGCGGAAACAGCCGCCGTAAAGCAAAGCGAACAATTTACCGCTTTTAATCCCGATTTACCGACCCGGATACTTGATATACGAGGGGACTTGATTACCGAATTCTCTTCCAACGAAAAACGGGAGATTATCAAATTCGAGCAGATACCTCCGGCATTGATTAATGCACTGCTCGTCCGTGAAGACCGCAGCTTCTATCAGCACCGAGGTTTTACCGTTAAAGCAATTTTCCGCGCCGTTATCGGAAAGCTTACACATAGAACACTCGGCGGCGGAAGTACCATTACGCAGCAAATCGCAGGGCTTTTATACTGCGACCGTACCGATATGAGCATTTCACGAAAGGTAAAAGAACTGTGGTGGGCGGTTCAAATGGAACGCCGGTATTCGAAAGACGAAATTCTTGAACTCTATTTGAACAAAGTTTATTTCGGCGGAGGTACCTACGGCGTCAGCGCTGCCTGCCGTTTTTATTTCGGCCACCCGGTAGCGGAAATCACCCCTGCGGAAGCGGCCGTATTGGTTATTCAACTATCAAGTCCCGCTAAATATAATCCTTTTGAATATCCGAACGTTGTACAGGAACGCCAGAGTTATGTTCTTGATGAGATGGTGCGTCTCGGCTATCTTACAAAAGAGGAGAGAGATGAGTCCTACGATGAGTATTGGGCTCATTTCGACTATACTCGCACCGCTTCGTCTGCATGGTTTAATCGTGAAGACAAAGCACGCTGGTTTTCCGAATATGTACGCCGCCAGCTTGAAACGATGATGTACGGCACGATGGATTTTTATTCCGACGGTTATATCGTACATACCACCTGCGACCTACGCCATCAGGCGGCTGCCGAAAAAGAGATGGGCGAGTATATCAAGATTGCAAATAACCGCGTAAAAAATACCCGCTCTCACCGTTTTGCCCAGAGCGAACTGTACAGCAATATCACCGCACTGGTTTCACTCGCTTTTAATATTCCCGCGCTTCATATCGATTCGGAACGGGTACAAGCAAAAACGCTTTCCTATTACCGCAGCAATTTGAATCCTATTGTGGATATGGCGGCAATGCTGTTCGGTTTAAATAACTTAAAAATTACCGGTGCAAAAAGTACGGCAAAGGTGCAAGATGAGCTTGCACGGAAAACGGTTGAAGGAACGCTCATCTGTTTGGAGAATAATACCGGATACATTACCGCGCTTGTCGGCGGAAGTAAATTCGATGAATCGAATCAAATGATACGGGCGACCCAAGGACGCGTTCAGCCGGGAAGTTCATTTAAGCCGCTTCTATATTCCGCAGCCTTCGACACAAAATTGATTACACCGGCGACGGTGTTGGAAGATACGCCGCAGGTATTTCAGAACCAAAGCGGCGTTCCGTATATTCCTAACAACTATGCAGGACATTGGCAAGGTACCGTTCTCGCATGGCGGGCACTGGCGCGATCTCTGAATATCCCTGCAATTAAGGTACTCGATACAATCGGCTTCGATGCGGCGATCACCCGATCGGCAGCGCTGCTCGGCATCACCGATCCCGATGAGATAGACCGCACGTTCCCGCGGCTGTATCCGCTTGCGCTCGGTGTTATCAGTGTTGCTCCCGTTCAGATGTCAAAGGCTTTTGCCGTCTTTGCCAATCAGGGGCGGCGGGTTGACCCGATAGCCATCCGTACCGTCGAAAACCGCAACGGTACAATCGTGATGGATCCCGAACGGGATTTACGGATCGAACAGCGGCGGAGAGGAACTGCAATGCAGGTTATCAGCCCTCAAAATGCCTATCTTATGACCTCGATACTACAGAAGACGGTTACTGCAGGAACACTCGCGTATGCTTCAGGCAGCGGATCAAAATTCCGCTTTAAAGATAAAAAAACCGGTAAGTATTTTTCCATTCCCGTCGCAGGTAAAACCGGCACAACTCAAAACTGGTCGGATGCGTGGGCAATCGGCTTTTCTCCGTATTATACCGCCGCCGTTTGGTTCGGGTACGACAAGGGAGGACAGTCGCTCGGACTTGACAATACGGGAGCAACGCTGGCAGGGCCGCCGTGGGCAAACTTTATGCAGGCTATTCACGAAGATATGCCGTATAAGGATTTCATCCGGCCTGAAACAGGCTTAACGTCCGTATCGGTTTGCTCAAAGTCAGGGATGCTGCCGACACCTTACTGCGATGAAGGAACGATATCGCTCTACTTTTTATCCGGTACACAACCGACGAAAGACTGCACCTATCACGAAGCAAATAACGTACTACTGGAAATTGCAAAAGATCGTTTACGTAAAAGCAATTACAGCACAGGGCAAACGCCGGTCGATATTATCAAAACGGACGTACTCCTCGATCCGCGTATCTTTGAAGACCCCGAACCGACTAAACAAAGGCGGTCAGGAAATACTTCTTCTTATACAACGGATTCGTTTGCGGCCGATGATTTCACCGTACCTTCCGGATCCGATGGTATCCTTAAACCCGCCCCGTCGCTGAACTCAGGCGAAGACGGCTCCACAGCAAATCCGTCGATATTTAATCCGCAACAAGAGCAAACTACAGAAAATTCGGCGGCTCAACCGGGACAACCTTCGGGAACATCGGATGTGAACAATACGATGCAGCCGCCGATTCCTCAAACGCATTTGGAAACTATCGATGAAGGAACTCCGTTGCCGTCTTTTCCGCCTGCAGAACCGGAGCCACCCGAAAATGAATCCGAAAAACCAGAGCAGAACGACACGATACAGGGAGAAGGTATCAACCCGTGGTTGTAACAGAGGAACTCCAAAAGACCTGTTAGATTTTCCGGATACCTCAGCAGTATTTTGTCAAGAAACTTAGGCAGTACACAAACATACATCAGGGGGAAACATGACTGAAGAACCATACGTCCGTCCGACATGGGATGAATATTTTATGGAAGTGTGCCGTGCAATCGCAAAACGCGCAACGTGCGATCGCGGCAGATCCGGCTGTGTCATCGCGCGGGACAATCAGCTCTTGGTTACCGGCTATGTCGGCGCCCCCCGCGGATTACCTCATTGCGATGATGTAGGGCATCAATTTAAAAAGGTGCAGCACGAGGACGGTTCCGTAAGCCAACACTGCGTCCGTACCGTTCATGCGGAGCAAAACGCTATTTGTCAAGCTGCAAAGCGGGGTATCAGTATCGACGGAGCAACACTCTACTGCAAAATGACCCCCTGCCGTACTTGCGCAATGCTGATTATCAACTGCGGCATAAAACGGGTGATCGCCGAGAAACGGTATCATGACAGCGTCGATTCAATCGAGATGTTTAAACAGGCAAAAGTTGTGCTTGAACATCTGAGTGATACAATCGAAGAATATCAAGGCCAATAGACCTTTTGAAATATACGGTGCATCTACTGCGTCGTACGGCAAAAAAGTGTCCTCAACGTATCACAGATACGCCTGCGGTACTTTTTTGTCGTACTCCTTGTATCTGCACCGTCTATTTCAAAAGGCTTACGGTAAGGTTATATACGGCGGATCTGCGTCGTCGCATCATTAAAAGTGTATCTCCGTGTACAAAATGCCGCTTTAAAATGTTTTATATTTTCCGGCGTTTAAATCCTTCGACGCGTGCGCTTGCGGGACAATCGATGGGGCTTCTGTCTCCGCGCGCAAGATAGCGATAGCCTACACCGGCAATCATGGCGGCATTATCCGTGCAGAGTTTGAGCGGCGGAAAGACACACGTCAAGTCTTTTTGTTCGGCAAGTTTTTCACGGAGCAGCGAATTTGCAGCGACACCGCCGCCTGCGACAATCGTGTGCAGCCCCGTATCCTCAACCGCCCTCAGCAGGGAGCGCAGCAATATCTTAACGGCTCTGGATTGAAAGGCCGCCGCGATATTTTCAGGTGTTTTTTCGTATCCGGGATTCCAGAATTGATCGATTTGATTGATAACCGCGGTTTTTAAGCCTGAATAGGACACGTCATACCGGCGGCCGGATTCATGCAGTACCGGCATCGGAAAGTTTGCAGCCTTGGGATCGCCGTTTTTTGCCAATTTGTCGATGATCACCCCGCCCGGATACCCGAAATCGTAGAACTTCGCAACCTTATCGAAAGCTTCGCCCGGCGCATCGTCGATAGTGCTGCCGAGCACTTCGATTGAATCAAAATCGTATACTTTACAGATCAGCGAATGTCCGCCCGACACTAAAAGTCCGAGATACGGATAGGGAATGTCCTGCTCAAGATGCGCCGCGTACAAATGCCCGAGCATATGGTTCACGGCAATAAAAGGCTTGTTGCATGCCCATGCGAGGGTTTTCGCGAAGGTAAGTCCTACCAGCAGCGAACCCATCAGTCCCGGCCGGTTAGTAACGGCGATGCCGTCTATCGATTGCAGCGTTTCCCCCGCTTCCTCTAAAGCGGTTTTAACAACCGGTAATATCCATTCGGTATGCTTGCGGCTTGCAATCTCGGGTACGACCCCCTTATACGCTTCGTGAAAGGGGATCTGAGTCGCCACCACGGAACTGATGATTTTATGTCCGTCTTCTACGACAGCGGCTGCCGTTTCATCACAGGAGCTTTCAATTCCCAGTATCTTCATTTTTTATATCCTTTTTACGGTTAACGATACATCACTATTTCAGTGATCTTTTTGTGCAGCTTGAGCAATTGCCGAAAGCGAAAATCCTTCTTCGATAAGCGTGGGATACATTTCGGTTAAAAGCTGGGCAAGCTCAACCGTAAAGACATGGCCGATCATGATGGCAGAGCCTTTCTGTCTCGCAATGCTCAACCCTTTTTTTATTTGCGTCTCCATCGCAGCACGGCTTTTATCGTTATCAATAAAAATTGCCCGTTCCCAGACAGTCATGTTTTTCTCCTTTGCAATTTTCGCAACGACTGACCGAGCGGTTGTCCGCGAATCCAAAAAGAATATATGTTTTTCCGCTACAACATCCAAGACAGCCCTCATAGCAGCCTCATCCGCCGTCATCAGCGAACCTTCGTGATTGTTCATACCGGCTACCGGCCAGATTTCTTCGAGATTTTTTCTGACGATGTTTTTAATTTGCTCCGCAGAAAGCCCCGGCGTAACCGCCCCCGGTCCCGGATTAATATGAAGATCGACCGATTGCATCGGCTGATGCAGAATGACCTGTTTTCCGGCCTTGCGTATCCGCCGCGCCGACTCGCTAGAGTAGCGCAATCCGGGTAAAACTGCAATAGTACAGGGGAATGGCAGCCGCAAAAAGTATTCAAGCTGGTCGAGATTGTGTCCCGCATCGTCAAACACAAAGGTAAGACTCCCGGCATAAGGGGCACGCTTGCGCGGCTTTTCCGGTTTTGCAGCAGGCTGCACCGGCTGCATTGTTTGTACGGTCTTTTTCTTATCGGATACGGCAGGTTTCTCCGGTACGCTGTTTTTTTTCGATGCGGTATTTTTTTTATCAGGTGCAATGGATTTTTCCGGTACGGTATTCTTTTGCAGAGCCGGACGGACTGCCGATTTTTCTTTCTGCACCGTGTTCTTCTGCACGACCGGCGCTTGCTTCGGTTGTTCGTTTTTTACTGCTTCGGACTTAGCTGCGATGTGCTCTGTCTGCTGTACACCTGATTTCGGTATTTGCGCGGAAACCTGAGGTGCTGTATTCGGCGGTATATCTTCTTTTTCCGTAGTATTTGGTTGCACGCTTTCTTTAAGATTAGGCACTAATTTCAATACTAAAACGAGATTAAAACCCAAAAGCAGAACGCACAATATCGCCAATGCGGCAATAATATTTCCTCGAGAGCGCTTTTTACGGGCAGCGGAGCTGTGCGTTTTTTTCTTTGCAGCGGCAGCATCCGTGCGGCTTTTCGTTTTTGATTGACTCTTTCTTACCGTCTTTTTCGGCATTGTTTTTTTATTTGTTTTTACTTTATCCTCTTTTGCGGGCATAGCAAAAGCATAAAAACAGCACGGCTTAATGTCAAGCGGTGCCGAGTCATTATGAGAACAACACCCGAACGGGTGTCGATTTACGGTAGCAGGTTTAGGTTAATCCCATCGGGCATCTTTAAAAGCTAACCGAGTTTTTTACAGATATCCTAGATCTTTATCCGGCCTTTAAAACTGCGCATCAGCGTCAGTTTGTCGGTATATTCCAAATCTCCGCCTACCGGCAGTCCCGACGCAAGGCGGGTAACCTCGACGGGGAGATCGCGCAGTACCTTTTGGATATAAAGGGCAGTGGTATCCCCTTCGATTGTCGGATTAGTCGCAAGGATTACTTCTTTTACCGCCGTACCGCTGCCGATACGCTTGACAAGGCTTGCGATGCGGAGCTGTTCCGGCCCGATGCCTTCAAGCGGTGCGATAACACCGCCGAGCACGTGAAAAAGCCCGCGGTACTCGCCCATGCTCATCAAGGTATAGACATCCTGCGGCTGCTCAACGACACAGATACAGGAGCCGTCCCGTCCCGGATCGCTGCAAACGGCACACACGTCCTGATCGGTAAAAGCGCCGCATACCGGGCACGGTTTGATACTGTCGTGAAGCTTGTAGAGACTATCCGCCAGTCGGTGGGCATAGGGCGGTTCTTGTTTGAGAATATGATATGCGAGCCGGGCAGCGCTCTTTTTTCCGATACCCGGCAGACGGCATAAATTATCGATAAGGTCTTCGAGCGCATTCATTATGACGGCATTCCTCCCGTAAGCGCGGCGAGCGGCCCCATTTTTTCCTTCAATGTATCCTTAATTTTTTCTATCGCATCGGTATGAGCCGAGCGGATGAGGTCTTGCAGCATCGGAATATCGCGATTATCGACGGCGATGGGATCCAATTCGACTTTTACCATATCGAAGGTACCGCTGAGCGTTACCTTCACCAAGCCGCCGCCCGAAACGCCTTGCACGCGGAGCGCTGCCAGTTCTTCTTGCATTTTCCCGAAATGAGTCTGTAAGTCTTTTGCATTTTTCATCAATTCAAAGGGATTTATGTTCATTCTTCGTCCTCCGATTCCTCTTCAACTGCTTTTTTTTGTATGTCAACGATGCTGCCCTTTATATTGCGCAGTACCATCTCTACCCGCGCGGGTATGGATACTTTTTGCACCGTCTCTTCTTGAGCGAGCGTTATCTGTATTTTCAATTCTTTGCCGTAGAGCTCCGCCGTCTTTCGGGTTAAGATATTTTTTTCCCGCTGCAGCTGCTGCACTTCAAAAGGCGTATGAACGGACATATACAAGATACCGTCTCGTTCACTCCAGTTGAGCGTTTTTCCAACCGCCGCCGACAACATCGTATGTTCTATCAGTAGATGCTGAATAAGCGCATCCTTGAGCTCATCGATACTTTGCACACGGGGCGGCAACGGGGTTTCCACTGGAGACTGATTTCCCGTTGCCGGACGATGAATCTGCCGCTCTGCCGGATGATATACGGCCTGCTGCGGTGTAGTCTCCGGTTGCAGCGTATTTTCCCGTTGTAGCGGCTGAATCTGCGGCACCGGAACATCCCGCTGCAGCGATGCCGATCCGGTCGCCGGATGCTGATCCTGTTGCTGCTGCACAAATCCGGATACCGAACGCCGGTTAGAACCTACCGGAGCATTGACGGACATACCGACAGGCTGCGTGCCTGCTAGTCCGCCTGGAGCATTGACCGATATCCCTGTCTGCGATGTACCGGCTATTCCAACCGAAACAGGTATCCCGCCCGATGCGGTGTTTCCGTAAGCACCGGCAGCCCTCAGCGAAGAGAAGCCGCCGGTCTTAAAAAAGGGGAGTCAGCCCCGCCTTTTTGCGGCGCCCCATTGCTGGGCAGTGCTCTAGTTACCGATTGAACCGCCGTAGGTACGCCAGCGAGCAGCGCTTGAGCCGCATCAAAGGCTTCTTTCAGTTCCTTTGGAGAAACATAGTCGGAAAGCCACGCAAGGCGGGAAACCGTTAATTCCAGTTCATAACGCGGATTAAGCGAAAAGCGGAGATCTCTGAAAAGCTGCAAAAACAGATACAGCGCGCGCTCAAGCTGCTGCGCATTCCAGCCTGTCAGTATCTCCTGCGGGAACCGCTCCGCGCGCTGCCCGATTAAAGCTTCTTTTGTAATACCTTGTTGTATTAATAGAAGACTGCGGAGATAGTTGGTGCAGTCTACCGTAAATTGCTCGGTGGAAACCCCGTTTTGCAGAATTGTATCAAGAGTGAGCAGCGCGGCGGCGGCATCCTTTTGAACACAAGCAGTCAACAACGCGCCGATCGAATCGGTACCCGTTAAACCGAGCGTACTCTGTATTTTTTCAAAGGTAATATGCCCGTCCGAGAAAGCCGCTACCTGATCGAACAAGGTGTAGCAATCGCGCACGCTTCCGGTAGCCTCACGCGCAATCCAGTACAGTGCCTCATCATCAGCTTCGATATGCAGCTCCGCTGCCGCCTCCGCCAATGCCTGTTTAAGCACTTCGACATCGACTAATTTAAAATTGAAGTGCTGACAGCGACTTTTGATGGTTGCCGGAACCTTGTGCAGTTCGGTTGTTGCAAAAATAAAGATAACATAGGGAGGCGGCTCTTCAATCGTCTTCAGCAACGCATTGAAAGCGCTCGTGGAAAGCATATGTACTTCGTCGATAATGTAGATTTTATAACGGCTGGTATTAGGCGGAAAGAGGATTTCATCCTTGATTTGCCGCACATCGTTGACGCTCGTATTTGATGCGCCGTCTATTTCGATAACGTCGATACTTGAACCGGCTGTAATTTCGCGGCATGAGGTACAAACCCCACAGGGAGTAGCGACCGTTCCCGTTTCACAGTTGAGAGCCTTGGCTAAAATACGCGCCGAACTGGTTTTACCGCATCCGCGCGGCCCAGAAAAAAGATATGCATGGGCTATTTTCCCCGCTTCAATAGATTTTTGCAGCGTTGCCGCGACAAAATCCTGTCCTAATAAATCTTCAAATCGCTGAGGTCTGCGCCGTGTTGCAGTTACTTGGTACTCCATCCGCGCATAATATCATAAATTGAGCTTTGGATAAAGAGTATACCTTTTGAAATCAAACATTAGTGTTTCTTCTTAAACACGACTCTTTCTATTCGTACGGGGTTTAATACCCTCAGTTCCTCTACCGCCATAGAGTTGTTTTAGACATATTGGCGACTTACATAACCTGTTAGCCGCTACTCCGCTAAAAATTCCTCTATCGTATCTACCAGATCGTTGAAATTATTACGAAGGCGGTTCATTAATGCTTTCGTACGCTTACCGTTATAGGATGGCATCGCACCTACCGGTA
>ERZ772960.2437-NODE-2437-length-13482-cov-3.022492_pt1 | contig 13482 bp, 7 predicted proteins | sample MGYA00580678_ERZ772960 | MGnify/ENA primary metagenome ERZ772960 (study PRJEB29015, sample SAMEA2737930) | human oral metagenome | biome: human oral; feature: human-associated habitat; material: dental | place: China | collected 2059 ... | reverse complement strand
AGCCAACGCCAAACTAGGTATGAGTAGCCGCGCCACTATGGCGAGTGCACAGAAATTATATCAAGAGGGACACATCACATACATGCGTACCGACAGCGTAAACCTATCAGGACAGGCAATTGCCGCTAGCGCCGATTACATCAAGCGGCTCTACGGCATTGAATACAGCCACGTCCGCACATTCAAAACGAAATCCGCCGGCGCGCAAGAAGCCCACGAAGCGATCCGCCCAACCGATGTCACGCGCGAGTCGGTCAGCGGCAACGGCTACGACCAAAAGCTCTACGACCTCATCCGCCGGCGTACACTCGCCAGCCAAATGGCATCCGCCAAAATAAAGAACACGACGGCGACGATCCGGATCGAACAGGCGGGCACCAAACAGGCGATCAATAGTACTGCTAATGTAGACAGCCTCGTTTTCGAAGCCAAAGGGCATACCATCGTCTTCGACGGTTTCTTGCGCGTCTACGGCGGCGGCAAAGACGATGCAATCCTACCGACATTTACCGCCGGCGATCTTGTGCACGAATATTCCATGGAGGCGCGCCAAGTCTTTGCCCGTCCGCCTGCGCGCTATACCGAGGGCACGCTTGTCAAGAAACTTGAAGAGCTCGGTATCGGTCGCCCGAGCACCTACGCCACGATCATGAATACAATCCAAACGCGCGGTTACGCTGAACGCGGCGAATCCGAAGGCGAGCCGCGCGACGTTATCGTACTGCAGCGTATTGATGGAAATGTTGAACGCGGCATCCAGACCGAAAAAACCGGCTCGACCCGCGGCAAACTCGTACCAACGCCAGCGGGCGAGCTTATTAGCGGCTTTCTTACCGATCATTTTAAGCCAGTTGTTGATTACGGTTTTACCGCCAACGTCGAAAAAGATTTCGATGACATCGCGAGCGATAAATTAACGCGCAACGCCATGCTGCATAACTTTTACGAGCCGTTTCATGCCCGCATTGAGCAATCGGGCGCAATTGACCGCAGCAAGGTTGGCGATTCGCGCGACATCGGTACTGACCCAAAAACCGGCAAGCCGATCATCGCGCGCTTCGGGCGCTTCGGACCGATGCTCCAGCTCGGCAGCACCGATAGCGGCGAGAAACCGCACTTCGCACCACTGCCGCGCGGCGCAAAAATCAGCACCGTCACATTAGAGCAAGCACTCAAAGCGTTCGAGCTGCCGCGGCTTGTCGGCACGACCGAGGACGGGAAAGATATTAACGCCAATATCGGGCGCTTCGGGCCATACATTCAAGTCGGCAAGCTATATGTCAGCCTAAAAGAAGATGACCCGCGCGAAATTACCGAAGCAAAGGCGCGCGAGCTATACGCCGCAAAGTTGCAGGCTGAAGCTGAAAAACATATCGCCGATTTTGGCGACGTCAAAGTACTTAATGGGCGCTTCGGGCCATACGTCACTGATGGTAAAAAGAATGCAAAAATCCCGAAAGACACCGACCCGAAAACAATCACAGCCGAACAAGCACGCGAGATGCTTGCAGCTGCACCCGCCAGACGCGCACGCGGACGACGCAGCGCCACGCAAAAAGCCAGCAAATCACGTGCCTCATCGACAAAATCAAAGAAAAAATAATTCTGCCGCATCGCAATAGGTAGAACGTAAATGCGGAAAAGCCGCCACACCCAGACACCACGTTACCCAGCGAAAAACCACGCCTTGACGCCATTATCGTAACAGTGTATTATCATAAATATGACATTTCGTCAACGCCTCCGTGAGGTACGCCACTGGCTTCTGCTTTGTTTGTTCGCCGTCTGTATTACGTCGATTTATTCGCTATCAATCAAAAATCCAGCCGATAATTTTTACGCTATGTACCGCTTAGGCAAAATAGCACGCATCATTCACGACATACCGTATTGTAATGGCAACGCTGAACAAACAATTGATTTATACCTGCCGCCAGAACCGGCCAGTCCGACTCGTACCCATACGCCGTATCCACTCGCTATCTACGTTCATGGCGGCGGCTGGAGCAAAGGCGATAAACGCAATGCAATCGCCGATTTCTACGGCGCCGCTTTGGTGCGCGCCGGATTTGCGTTCGCGTCAATCAATTACCGCCTGGCGCCGCAGCACCGCTATCCGGTGCAGAATAACGACACTGCTTGCGCCATCAACACGCTTGCCGCGATCGCGCCCCAGTATGCCATTAACACGCACAAAGCTATCCTAATAGGCGACAGCGCCGGCGGCTTTTTAGTGAGTACCTACGCGCTTTCTACCGCCAAGCCGCCCGTGACAATCCGCGGCGTCGTGAGCCTATACGGCACAACCGATTTAGTGCGCCAGCTCAAATTAGGGCGCCGGCGCAATCCAAATGCTTTTAATTACCTCGGGTCAGCCGACTTTGCGACCGCTAAAAAAGCCAGCCCGCTCTACCATAAAATCGCCGGCACGCCGCCGCCGTTCTTATTTCTGCATGGTGCCAAGGACAAGGTCGTATCACCCGACCAGTCGCATTTATTGTATGAACGTATCGTCGTACGGCAACCGCTCAGCCGTTTCATTCGCATATCGCACGCTGGACACGAGTTTACTGGCGCGTCGAATTTAACGCGAGCGCAAATCCGCGAGACTATTGTGAAATTCGCCGCCGAGCATACCGGAATCAACCTGGAAGACGGCGTATTTGATGACATTGACGATATCGATACGCAAGCGCTCTTGTCCACGCCGCCAGCGATTGACATATCAACCGACATTGATACGCCGCGGTACCCGCATACGCCCGCAAGCACTGTACCCATCTTTAATTTCGCTACACCACTACCGGGTCATCAGTCCTAAACCGTACTGTAATACTACCTATATTTTACTTATCATGATATTTATGATGTGGATTTACCATCGTCTTGCATGTACCATCGGCAATTCAACAGAGGTAATTTGACAGGATATAAAAATATTTCCAGCCTTATCATTCTTTTTCAGTAAAAAAAGTACCAAAAAAACATTTACCATAAGCGTCGATATTGTGATACAATATTTATAGAACCATGAGGGTTTGACATCTATAACACTATATATTATAATTAACATTAAATCATTTATATTAACCTAACACGTAAAAGCCTCGGGTGAGGCGGAGGCTGGAGATACTATATGACCGAAGTTGCTGGCACCGACACCGCATCGACAATCAAAACCGCCATTCAAGACATTTTGAAAACGATTGATCAAGAACGCGAGCGCGAGATTATTACGCGCCGTTTTGGTTTGTTTGACCGCAAAGAAACGCTTGAACAAATCGGCGAACTTCTCGGTATCACTCGCGAGCGCGTACGCCAACTTGAGAAGGCGATTCTCATTCGTCTAAAAATTGCGGCAGAGGAGGGCGACATTCCAGCCATCCGCACTGTCGAGCGCCTTATCGTCCGCGATTTGTCGGAAAATGGCCGCATCGGGCGCGTCAACGACATCGCCGAACGCTTATCGCCTGGAAAGGCAGCAGTTATCCGCACTCACATCGCCTTTATCGCCGAACTCTCGCCGCGCCTCACGACCATCAACGAAACCGACAACTACCACCAGGGTATCAGTATCGCTGAAAACGGCGACGAGAAGAAAATCCGCAGCAATATCGACACCATTGTTAAAACGATCAAAAAGCACGGCGAACCTGTTGATATAGAAACGCTTCACGGCATGCTCACCTACGAAAGCCCGGCGCAAGTCCGCGCTCTCGCGAGCCTATCAAAACAGCTCGCCAGCCTAAAAGACGTTTGGGGACTCACGAAATGGCCGACCGTTAATCCGAAGAATATCCGCGACAAAATCTACGTCATCCTCGTAGGCAATGGCAAACCGTTGCATTTCTCGGAAATCGCTAAAGCGATTAAAACAAGCGATTTCAAGCGCAAGAATGTTACCACGCAAGCAATTCACAACGAGCTCATCAAGGACAAACGATTCGTGCTCATCGGCCGCGGCATTTACGCGCTGCAAGAATGGGGCTACTCGCGCGGTACGGTATCAGAAATTATCGCAAACGTGCTCAAAGACGCCGGCGAGCCGTTGCACCGCGACGAAATCGTCAGGCGCGTACTTAAGAGCCGCCGCGTCAAAGAAACGACAATCCTCCTCAACCTGCAGAGCAAACCAGAATTCAAACGCGTCGCTAAAGCAACGTACGCCCTCGCCGACGCTGCACAACACGAAAGTTAAAGGAATCAGAATGACCTGGTTTCTTCGACGTTAACCATCGTAAAAGAGGCTACGTCACTAATCTCACCCGAACGATCAGATCAAACAGAGGGCGCGAGCAGCGCTTATTGCTCAGATTATGATATAATATAAGAGATATTATGTCATTCGTTTTGTCAGTCGTCAGCCTACTCATGCAGTGGTACGTTTGGACGCCAATCGTACTCATTTTAGGGTATATGACCTGGCGCAATTACCGCAGTATTGACGCCGTGAAGAATATCGAAAGCGTCCTGTTGATGCTTGAAATTCCAAAAACAAACGACAAGTCAGAGCTCGCCGCCGAACAAATGTTTGCGAGCTTGCACGGTATTTTGCGCGATGCGCGCGAACTCAAGGCGAATGGCGGATACCAAGAGCACCTCAGCTTTGAAATTGCCTCGGTTGGCGGACGCATTCAATTCTACGTGTGGACGCCGAAGGCGCTGCAAAGCTTCGTTGAAGGGCAAATCTACGCGCAATACCCGCAAGTACAAATTCACACTGCCGAAGAGGATTACGTCACACACGAGCGCCACCATACCGTCGTCTATACGTCAGAGCTATCGCTAACTGATCGAGAATTCCTGCCGATTAAAACGTTCCAAAGCTTTGAAGTCGACCCGCTCGCCGGTATTACCGGCACGCTTGCCAAACTTGAAGACACCGACGAGGAAATCTGGATTCAAATGCTCGTACGTCCAGTGCGCGACGACTGGCATAAAGCGGCAGACAGTTGGATTACGTCAATCAAAACAGGCGGTTTCAACTTATTCGGACAAGGCGGCGGCGGACGATGGGTTGCCAGCTTGTTTGAAGCGCTATGGGCGCCGCCAGAGCAGGGAACTGGCGCGGCGAAAGAGTTGTCCGAGCGCGATAAGACACGTATCGCCGAAGCTGAAAAGAAAGCAACAAAACTCGGTTATCAGGTAAAAATCCGCGTTGCCTATTTAGGAGAAAGCGTTAGCGACGCACGTTTGCGCATGCAGGGAATTGTCGGCACGTTTAAGCAGTTTAATTCAACCAACCTTAACGGTTTCAAGATGACAAATGACAGCTTCGCTAAAGAAGCGCTCGCCAAATACAAAACACGCCTGTTTGCCGACCGCGGCTATCTGATGAATATTGAAGAAGTCGCAAGCGTGTTTCACTTGCCGCACACCAATGTTGAGACGCCAAACATCGTCTGGGCAAGCACCAAAACCGCCGAGCCGCCGGCAAAGCTGCCAGTTCTCACCGGCGATCCAGCGCAAGACGAAAATATTTCAGCATTCGGTATGACCAATTTCCGCGGCATCAACCACCAGTTTGGCATGCTGCGCTACGACCGCTCGCGCCACGTCTACATCATCGGACAAACGGGAGCAGGGAAGTCAGGATTACTTGAGTTGTTTGCGCTCAGCGATATTTTCCACGGACAGGGCTATGCGATTATTGACCCGCACGGCGATTTCGCAATTAACAATATGCGCTTCATCCCAGGCTCGCGCCTGAAAGACATTGTTTATTTCAATCCAGCCGATACGCAATTTCCGCTCGGTTTCAACCCGCTTGAAGTGACAAACCCCGAGCAAAAGAATAATATCAGTTCAGAAGTCATTGGCGTATTGAAGCGCATGTTTGGCGAAAGTTGGGGACCACGCCTTGAATACATTTTGCGCTACACGATCCTCGCACTCCTTGACCGTCCCGAAACTACGATGCTTGACATTACGCGCATGCTCACCGATAAAAAGTTCCGCAAAGAAACGCTTAGTTACTGCCAAGATACTGTCGTATTGCAATTTTGGAATGTTGAATTTGCCAGCTGGACGGATAAGTTCCAAGCAGAAGCAATCGCGCCGGTACTCAACAAAGTCGGCGCCTTTACAGCAAACCCAATCATTCGTAATATTATTGGCCAGCCAAAGTCAACGTTTAATATCCGCCAAATCATGGACGAGGGTAAAATCCTCATCGTTAACTTAAGTAAAGGTTTAATCGGCGAAGACAACGCCGGCATCTTAGGTTCATTCATCGTCACAAAAATTCAGCTCGCCGCTATGAGCCGCAGCGACATTCCCGATGTTAAAGATCGCCGCCCGTTCTACTTATACGTCGACGAGTTCCAGAATTTTGCCACTGATAGCTTTGTAACGATTTTGTCCGAAGCGCGCAAATACGGTCTCAATCTTACTGTTGCCAATCAGTATATCAGCCAAATGCAAGACACGGTGCGCGACGCCGTCTTCGGCAACGTCGGTACAATGATTTCATTTCGCGTCTCCGCCGACGACAGCCCGATCCTTGCTAAACAATTTGAGCCGCAATTTGAGCCAAACGATCTCCTGCAAATGCACAACCGCAATTTCATCATTAATATGGTGATCAACGGGGAAAAGGCACCAGCATTTAGCGCAAAAACGTTAAATCTACCAACCTACCAAGACGATAATACGGGGCGGATCATTCAATGGACGCGCGAGCATTATTCGCGCCAACGGTCCGAAATTGAAGCCGAAATCAACGAGCGTATGTTGCCGCCCGAAAATCTCACCGTCAAGCGCCCCGGTCCAGCCTACACGCCGCCAAAAACGCCCGAACAACGCGCCGCCGATCGCGCCGCCCGCCAGCAAGCGCAGCAAACCCAGCCACAGCCAGCAGGGGAGGTGAGTGTTTCGAAAAAAGCGCTATCACCGACTATTGAGTCTGGCGTATTACAGATTGACCATGGACGCGCCAAACCGTCAGCAAAGGCAGTCGCAAGCACTGCGGACACTACTCCAGCAAAGCCTACGTCCGGCAAAAGCGAAGCCGACAATAGCGATACTGCCACCACAAAACCAAAGCGCAAACGAACTAGGTCAAGGCGGAAGAAACCTGCCACCGCAAAAAGCAGCGAATAACTTGCACGTTTAAGCGAGTTTGCGGTATAATAGCAATGCGGTCCCTTAAGTAAGGATTGTATCAATATCTAAATTGTTTTAGGTTTCTATAATAATTTAGCTGCTTAGGGTTTATGTTTCAGCATAAATTACGGTAGAGAATTCTATTGAGAATCTAAAGCAAAGCTCTAATCCGCCCTCCTCTTCATTGAGTTGGGTGGATTATCTTACTTGGTAGTGTTTACGCTTGGATTTTAGCAAAAATCATTGTATAATTTACACATGGAACTTTCAAAATACTCTCTTGGGCTTGATATTGGCACTACCTCCGTTGGCTGGGCGGTAATTGATTTAGAAAAAGAACGAATTCATGATTTAGGCGTGCGGATTTTCGAACGACCAGAGGATCCGCAAAACGGCGATTCACTCGCAAAACCGCGCCGCGATGCGCGCTCAGCTCGCCATCGACTCAAGCGTCGCCGCCAACGCTTAAACTATCTGAAGCGATTTTTTGTCAATGAAAAAATTTTAACACAAGCGCAAATCGCGGAAATACTTAATCCGAAATCAACATACAATAAGCTAGATATATACGCACTACGCGACAAAGTCCTTAACCACGAACTTACCGCCGAAGAACTGTTCAAAGTACTCTATCAAATTAGCAAGCGGCGAGGCTTTAAGAGTAATCGTAAGGTTGTAGAAGAAACAGATAGCGAGGGTGGTCGCGTTAGTAAAGCATTGACAATAAATGAGCAGCTCTTGACGGAAAAAGGCTATAAAACCGTTGGTCAAGCGCTCGCACAAGATAAAAAATACACTGAGCATAAACGCAACAAGCGCGACAGTTACACCAACAGTTTTGCGCGAGCGGATTTTATCCACGAGTTAGAAGAAATTATAAAAGCTCAACGAAGCTATGTCCTAAAAAGCGTGAGCGATGAAGCCCTACGCAACCTTATTTATGGCGTTGACTCAGACGGTTTATTGACCAACAGTAGTGCTATCATGTACCAACGCCCGTTTATGACAGAAGAGCTAATCAAAAAGATGGTTGGCGAGTGTACATTTGAAAAGGGCGAGAAACGCGCACCGAGAGCAAGCTATAGCTTTGAGCTTTTCCGATTTGCGAATGACTTAACACACCTCGTTTTTATACCAAAAAGTACAAATAAGCACCAAGCAAAACGTGAGCAGCTTCAGTTAACGTTAAATCCAGAGCAAATCGCAGCTGTCGTTGCCGAAGCAAAAAAGACAGCAAAAATTACCTATAAAAAAGTTCGCCAGGTCGCTGGCATTAGCGAGGAATACGCTCCAGAATATGTTCGCGGAAAAATAAATAAAGACGACCCGTATGGCGATAAGAACGAGTTTGGCAAACTAAAAGCCTACCACGACATCAAAAAAGCGCTAAAAAGCGCACCTGGAGATTGGATGAAAGTTGATAACGAGTCAACACTCAATGAAATCGCCTATATTCTAACGACTGAACGTGAGGACGTTGAGATTCTCAAAAAATTGAGTGAGCTGGCACTTTCGGACAAGGCAACGTATGCAATTCTTAAAATTAACCCAAAGAATTTTAGATCATTTGGACATCTATCTATCAAAGCTTTGCAAAAAATCACGCCACATATTTTGAGCGGCTTAACCTACGACAAGGCCTGCGAGAAAGCTGGTTATGATTTCCGCAGAAAGTCTGCTAGCTTAGAACAAATCACTAACCCGGTCGTCAAACGGGCAATTTCACAAACCAATAAAGTCGTGCAGGCAGTAATTCGTAAATACGGCAAACCATATTTTATCAAGGTAGAGACCGCTCGAGATTTAGCAAAGAATTTCAAAGATCGCAAGGCGATTGAAAATGAAAATAAGGACAACCAAGCCTTCAATTCAGAGATTAAAGAGATTATTGAACACGGCTACAACATAAAGCCCAAGACTAAACGTGGCAAGAATTTACTTGAGTTTTTGAGAGAGAATAATGTGCCGCTTTCGCAAAATATTGACGCAAACGGGCAAATGATAACTAAGGTCAAACTTTATCGAGAGCAGAACGGTAAATGTTTATATTCTGGGGATCCAATTGACTTTCAAGCCATGATCCACGATGACAACGCGTATCAAATCGACCATATCGTGCCATTTTCGCGTTCAAACAACGACGGCTTAACGAATAAAGTTTTAGTGAAGACTGAGGAGAACCAAGAGAAGGCGAATCGCACGCCATTTGAGTATTTCGGCGGCGACGAAGCGTGTTGGAAACAATTTGCAGCACGCGTCAACGCAACATACCAAACACGCGATGTCAAAACTAGCGATAAAGCAGTGAATAGTGAAAACTATAAATTTAATGGTTATGCAATGCGCAAAAAGCAGAATCTTCTCATTGAGGAATATAAGAACGACAGCTGGAACGCGCGAGCGTTGAATGATACACGCTATATTACGCGGTTCGTACAGAATTATCTACGTCAGACAGTTGATTTCGCTGAAGGAGACGACAAACAACGCGTATTCGCACCGAACGGCACGATAACGTCATATCTACGTAAGCGCTGGGGCTTGAACAAAGTGCGTGAAGAGAATGTACTGCACCACGCAGCCGACGCGGCAATTGTTGCGGCAATTGATCAACATGTTATTTATCGCGCTAATTTATATGCCAAACGCGGCGAAATTATCGGATTCTTAGCGGCTGCCAAAACCATGAACGAGAAAACTAACAAGTTGACAGGTGAAATCCTTGATGATGACGAATTTATGAAAGCTCAGCGCCGCAGAGATGCTTTGCAAGTACTGTCAGACAAGCATTTTCCTGAGCCTTGGAGCGGTTTTTGCGACGAAGTAGATTTGCGCACTCGCAATATCAATATAGAGAGTCTTCGCAAGAAACTTCAAGGCGCCCATCTCTACGATGAAGACTTTTTGTCTCAAATTAGACCCATATTCGTTTCACGAATGCCACGCCGAAAAGCAACCGCCCAAGCCCATAAAGAAACGATTCGTTCGCCAAAAGCAAAAGATAACGATCAAAGAACAGTACGCATGCCGCTTAACAAAGTCAAGTTAAAAGATGTCGAAAATTCTGTTTTGAAAGAATCGGACGCATGGCTATACAATAAGCTCATTTCACTATTAGAGGCAAACGACGACAACCCCGAGAAAGCATTTGCCGAGCCAGTCTATAAAAATGATAAGAAATTTGATAAACATGGAAAACCGCTCATGCCAGTCTCGACAATAAAAGTTTACTCAACGCAGCCATCTGGCTTCTTGATAAATAAAGGCAAGGCGTTTGTCAACAACGGCTCAATGATCCGCCTGGATGTATATCAAAAACAAAATCAAAAAGGCAAAATTGAGCACTTTTTCGTGCCGATTTATGCGCACCAGATTGGCAAAAATCAACCCATGCCAACAAAGATTCTGCCTGCGCCAAAAGGCTTTACCGATATTGATGAAACATTTACGAAAGTTTGCTCGCTATATCCAAATGATTACGTGCAATGCTATTTCAAGAATACAATTGAAGAAGGCTACTACCTCGCCTACGACTCAGCATCTGGACAAATTACCGTCCTAAACCATTCCGCGGCGAATAAAGAGGGCGCTAATAGAATTCGAATCTCGCCTCGCTCTGCAACCCTCATTAAGCGTTACGATATCTCAGTCCTTGGCGATAACGCTCCGGAACTACAATGGCCTGGCGTGTAATCGGTATTCAAAACCCAAGCCGCCTAAGCCTGCGCGACAACCAGCTCATCATCACGCAGGACAAAGAAGCAAGCCTGCCAATTGAAGACATAGATGCGCTGATTCTTGATAGCTACGGTATCACTACAACAGCAAACTTGCTAACAGAACTTGCGACAAACAGCACGACGGTCGTTATTTGCAACGAAAAGCATCTGCCAGCTAGCGTATTATTACCGTACTCACAACACTCTCGCCAAGCAAAAGTTTCACGACAGCAGCTAACCATGAGCCAACCATTGAAAAAGCAGCTTTGGCAGCGCATCGTCATGCAAAAAATTTCCAATCAGGCTGACGTACTTCAGCATTTTAGTCTGAACGATATACCATTACGCCAATATACCGCCCAAGTGAGGTCAGGTGACAGCACTAACCGCGAATCAATCGCCGCCCGCGCCTACTTTGATCAGCTACTTGATGACGCCACGCGGCGCAAGCCTATCTGGCACAATGCGGCACTTAATTATGGCTATGCAATGGTTCGCAGTCATATTGCTCGGCACATCGCCGCCCGCGGGTTAGTTGCCTCGCAAGGTATTTTTCACCATAGTGAGTTGAACAGCTTTAACTTAGCAGATGATTTAATTGAGCCGTACCGAGCAATCGTAGATCTATTTGCACTTGAGAAACTTGCGCCGTTCCACATCGGCGAACAAGACGCAAGTCTCACTAAGCAAGACCGCCAAGCGCTAGTTGACATATTAAATTATCATGTTATAATACAGAACAAGAGGTTTACTCTGAAACATGCCGTCGAGAAAACGGTTGAAAGCTTTATCGAGAGTATAGGAGCAAAGGAGGCAGGTAAGCTTCTTTTACCAAAAATCAACGCCTCCTAGTAGGGAAGGGATGTCATATAAAATCATGCGAGTGGCAGTTTTCTTTGATTTGCCAACCAATACCAGAGCCGAGCGCCGAGCAGCGACACAATTTCGCAAGTTTCTGCTTGACGACGGGTTTGATATGTTGCAATATAGCGTTTATACACGGTTATGCCCTAATCGCGATATTGCCGAAAAACATATGATGCGCGTACAGCGCAATGCGCCCGATAGAGGTTCGGTGCGGTTATTATATTTAACCGAGCACCAATTCGCTAATATGTACGTAATTGCCGGCGAAAAAACTGTACAAGAACGATCAATTCCAACCACGCAGCTAGCATTTTTCTAAACAAAAATCCCTCTCATAACAGAGAGGGATTTAAGTAAGTATTATATCAATATCTAAATTGTTAGGGAACTATAACGGTGATTATTATTGTTTGTCACTAGCATATATTATATCAATATCTAAATTGTTAGGGAACTATAACCGTTAAGCACGCGAAAATACCGCAGGAGATATTATATCAATATCTAAATTGTTAGGGAACTATAACCGTTCAACCCACCACGTCGGGTTGGTCATCATTATATCAATATCTAAATTGTTAGGGAACTATAACTTCTCGGCGAGCAATCTCTTCAAGAGCTTCATTATATCAATATCTAAATTGTTAGGGAACTATAACTGAAGTTTATTCTCTTGTCGCGCTTGACAAATTATATCAATATCTAAATTGTTAGGGAACTATAACACACAACCGTGCTTAAATTACAATATGTTTATTATATCAATATCTAAATTGTTAGGGAACTATAACTCTTCTGGGGACATTCCTCTAAGATTACCAATTATATCAATATCTAAATTGTTAGGGAACTATAACTTGAGAGCTTTTACAACTCGCTCCAGGGAAGCGCACAGGAGGAAGCCTTTAGTAATGCGCAGAGCATGCAGAAGCATCCAACGCTGACGCGAAGCGTGAACGGTGTGGGGGATTGTAAATGGTGCGCGTCTAAATCTGGCACATATACTAACCCAAAAGGCGATGACTTCCGGCGCCACGCTAAGTGCGATTGCAAGTTTGAAGTGAGCGGATACCGCTCGCGGAACGGGGAGTTGAAGAATTATAGTAAGAAAGGTGGCAATAGTAAGGGCAAGAATAATGCCTCTACCGACGTTGCGCCGCAACTAAAATCTGACGCATACGCCAAGCATTTTCCAGGGTATGACAAAAGCTGGAAGCTAGAAAAAGGCTATCCGCTAACTCCTAAAGAACTGAATACCGTAGCTGTAGTGCGTAGCGAGTTTAAGTTAAAAGAAGTAAATGCTGTCCGGCGCGTTGAGTCACCAAAGGGTGTAAAAACACCAGATCTTATTATTGATGGCGGGAAATTTGAAGTGAAGCAGGTCAGCTCACCGACAGCAGTAGACACTCGTACGCGTACTGCTATAAAACAGGTGTCTACTGATGGTGGTATAATCTACAATGCTACTGATTGGAAAGATAAAAATACTGATCCAGTATCGTATATACGCTGGCGAGCTGAAAATAAGAACGTAGGTCACTATGTAGTTGTTAAGGATGGTGAAGTAGTAGACCATAAAGGTATGGAACAAAAAAGAAACACCCGTCCGAAATCCTAAAAGTGGTCATCGAAAGGGTGCTCTATGGGGAATAGTAGCAAATAACCATAAATAAGTCAAGGAGGCAACTGCCATGAAAGGTATAGAAATCAACTTCAGAAACCGTCCAAACAGCGACGGTACAATCACCAAAAGTATTATAATACCAGACTGCCTAGTAGCGCAGAGCGGCTC
>ERZ772960.2436-NODE-2436-length-13486-cov-3.973718_pt1 | contig 13486 bp, 11 predicted proteins | sample MGYA00580678_ERZ772960 | MGnify/ENA primary metagenome ERZ772960 (study PRJEB29015, sample SAMEA2737930) | human oral metagenome | biome: human oral; feature: human-associated habitat; material: dental | place: China | collected 2059 ... | reverse complement strand
TAAGCCAGGACACCATGGTGCTGGTCCTTCTAGCGCGAAAGCTGCTCCAGCATGGCAAGAGGATGAAGAAAGTGAGGATCCACAGAATGGTCTTTGGGAAGACTAGAGTATGAGAGTTATAAACAAGAATCAGAAACAAAACAAAGTAATTATGAGAACAAAACAATTATTCAAGATACGTCTGTTGTCACTTGTGGTACTTTGCTGTATGGTATTGACAGTTGCTTCTTGTGCGAATGAAGATATTGCGCAGAACGGCAAAGATCCAGATAATGATAAGAACTGCACCGAGTTCGTTGGAGGCAGACCTGAGACACGCACAACTATGGATTATAATGATGGTGCTTTCTATTGGGAAGCAGGCGACAAGATTTACGTGCAGGACGATAACGGCGATTGGCAGGTGAGCAACAATGCTCCGACTGGCAAGGTCGCATCCTTTAAGTTTAAAGTTCCTGGTAAATTTACTGATAAGGCATCTTATAAGGTTTACTATCCAGGTAAGAATGGAACGGATAACAATGTAACGATCTCTGCAACACAAAATCAGACAGAACCTAATAGCACTGCGCATTTTGGCGTGTCGGGTGATTGTGGTACAGCTGATGCAGCAAGAGCAAATGGTTTCCATTTCCTACTAGACCACCAAGCTGCAATCCTTGTTTTCCAGCCTTATAATGCCAATTCCGAACTGGACGATTGTTATTTGACAAAGATAGAAGTAACATCTGATAATAACATAGCAGGAGCTTATACTCTTGACCCAACGACAGGTAAACTAACAGGTACAGGATCTGGCAAGGAGATTAGTATTGAAACTACTGGTAGTGGAGCTTATACTAAAGGCTTCCCTTTGACTAATAATGCTTCCAATCTTACTACAACTGGTACTTATATGTTAATCCAACCAGGAGAGCATAAACTCAAAGTTCGTTATTATATAAAGGATTATTCCACCAATGTTGAGGGGAGTATCATGAAAGAACTCTCTAACTTTGACTATAAGAAAAACAACTATTATGACATGAATGCAAATCTAGACATGAAGGATTACGATGGTAATAATTATTATATGTGGGATGCACAGCAACAGTATTGGCATGATTACGAATGGTCAAAACACTTAGCGAAAGGTGTTGGGCAGCCAACCCTTCAGGATCAGCCAGCAGGTAGCTATGCCCTCAATAATGGAGATAGCAATCGGTGGTATCATGAAGGTGGTGGTACCAGCGGTATTGAAGCGACACAGTCGTGTGTAGTGTGTCCTAATGTAAATGAGATGAGTTGGTACGTTGTGAAAGGTAAACCACATTGGGATAATGAACGTTTATGGACAACTATGAAACATTTATATAAAGGTGGTATATGGCTTCTAAAGAAAAGTAATATAATAGGATATGATAAAGAATATAGTGCAGACGGGGTAACAGATTTACGCATAACAACAAAACAGTACCAAAATACCAGTCTTATTTTGGGTTCTCCATCTGTAACTGATATAAGTAAATATTTCTATTTACCGTCCTTGGGAGAATACTTATTGGGACAGCTAAAATTCATAGGTGAAGCAGGCTTTTACTGGTCTAGTACACGTACAAGTAACATTCATGCAGCAGCTTTAAATTTTGGTAGTAGTGGGGTATATTTAACTAGCTATCCAGCTGAAGTCGGATATAGAAAGCAAGTATTAGAATAAATGTCTAATTGAATATATAGTTTCATATAATTAGAAGCACTAAAAGAAGTGACTTTATAAGAGCATATATAATCTATAATGCAGATATAAAACATGGGCGGTCATGTTTGACCGCCTAACTATAGACAATAATTATTAACATGCTGAGGAACGAAATTGGAGGCAGAGCATTGCAAAGTCCATGCCAAAGTAGTCGTAATTTTGACGGCTACGGAAGTAGGACTTGTAGGGCACGGGTGTCGGACCCGTGGGGCACGGATTGTACTTCCGTGCCCCACGAAAGTACATTTCGTCGATGTTAACAATTACGCTCCAAAGATTAACAATCTTTTATCAATGGGATTTTATAAGAAAATCAAAATGAATGTGAACGGTAAATGGTATGCAAAGTCCGTTCTAGTGATGAGTCCGGTTTCAACCGAGCAGGTTGCAAAACGTATTGCCGCCGAGTCGACGGTTAGCCCTGCCGATGTGCGTGCGGTGTTGACAGCCCTAGGCGGTGTGATGGGCGATTATATGTCGCAGGGTCGCTCGGTAAAACTTGATGGTGTAGGCTCGTTCTATTTTACAGCTGTGACAAGTAAGAACGGCGTAGACAAACCTGAAGATGTAAACGCAACTTTGATTCGTGGTGTGCGTGTCCGTTTCATTCCTGAAACCCGTTATCGTGGTGCTGGTAAGGGTCGCGTTTCCACGCGTGGATTGTCTGATGTGGATATTGAGTGGGAAGAGTGGAAAGGAGAAGAGAAAAAGGTGAAGAATAAGAAAGAAGAAAAGAAGGAAAAGGAGAAAGGTAAAGAGGAAGAAGGTCCACAGTTGGGGTAGGACGCTTTTTATTCGCTCCATCCTTTGTAGAGGTATGTTTTTAATGTAAATGCCCTTTTATAGTCCTGTGTTTGAGGACAATTCAATAATAAAAGACCATTCCCAAACTCGTTTCCGAGTAGAGGGAATGGTTTCTTTTATATTTTTTAGGAGAAGCGATGCCTGTCTTATTGTTAGATCGTATAGCCTACTTGCGTTTTAAGATACGCTGTGCACAATCTGATAAGACAACTACCGCGGATGCTAAAATACAGACATCCTTGATTACTAATCGCCCTGCGCCTGTCAATAACGGGAATCCATGTTCGCCACTACCAAGGTCGGGTACCCATGCTTCGGGCGTTGTGACAAGGAACGACAGAGTACCTAAAGTCATTAAGATGACTAACCCCGTACCAACGAAACCAACTTTCGGAAACCATATACCTAATAATGTCAAGATACCGAAAGTCATAATTGCAATACCCAAACCATGCGAGAAGGTATAAGTGTTGTTAGCCTCGTGCCACTCGTGTTTAACCTTATCGAACTCACCTTCCTTTAGCTTATAATCCTTGTATTCAGGCGCATCTTTCGTATAAAAGAAGCTCATAAACGGACTGTTAGCAACGAATGGAACGATTCCTTCTGCCTCATAGTTCCAGAACTTCAAACCGCCTATCCACACGAAGATAATGAATATCGCAATACGTACAAAATTAATTCCCACGCCCTTAATTGAGGCTGCAATCTCAAGTACTGTATGCACCAGTGCTGTGATCTTATTCATAGATTCTTAACCTTTTAATTAGTGATAAATATTCTTTTAACGCCTGCAAAGATATATACTTTTACCCAATTAAAACGAAAGAAGTTGTATTTATTACAAAAAATACCGCATTCATGGTATGTAATCATGCTGTAAGAGGATGCTAACTAACCCTGATGTGTAAAAGAGGTGAGTGCTTGAACGTTAATTCCTATCCCTCTTTTTGCATCAACGACTTCGGACTTTGTGGAGCTGATAGCGTCACTTTCACATTCTTATAACCCATTGTCTTTAGGAATTGAGTGAACTGTTCGCGTGCATTCTCTTCGGCTATCTTGATGTTAGCAGGTGTCAAACAGCGTGCGATCATCTTGTTATATGCACGGCGATACAGGGCTTCGCGGTCAGCTGATGACCAGTCTCCTTTCTCGAAGAACGAGCGTGTGTGCGCCTCATCAATGAAGTTCCTGTCCAAGAGTTCGATAGGAGGTAGCTTGGCAACTATGACACTGTCATCCTCAACTTGCAGCCATTTCGGTTCTGCGTGATGCAGGTCTATTCCCATGCGAATCGTTCCGTAATAGATTCTCACCAGTTCGTCGTCGGAGAAGAAACCGTGATTAATGGTGTCAATGAGTTCCTCGTCATTGATAGAAAGGAACTCCCACTGCCCGATGTCTTGTATCTCTTGAATGCGAGTAGGCGTTATGTCAATCTTATTGTCAGTTTTTATACCAATCTCATTGGACGCATTCAACCATGAGAAGGCACCGATAAGGATAATAACAAAGACCACGAGAAGTAACAGACAGCCCATTGCTTTCTTCTTCTTTGTGATAAAATCAACCATCTTCTGCCCTTTTTTTTCTTGCTGATGAGCCTTGGGTAACTTGTTCATAGGCGTTTTCTCTTCTATCATTTAGTCCTCCTTGCTTGTTTCAATAAAGTTACGTATATCATTGACGGTAAACTTCTTGCGGAAAGAAATCGTCACATCAGCATCCTTATAACCAAGTTGTGTGAAGATAGGAACCAACTGTCGGGCAGCACTCTTCTGTGCTTCTTCTATGATCCCCATCTGTGGGATAGCATTAATAATCTGTTTCCTGCCTTGCGCCTCATAGTTAGTTAGTTCAGCATCAGAGAAGTTCTGCCGTGTTAAAGCTACATATTTCTTTACTTCCTGATGGTCTATTTTAGTCGAGGTAAGTACAATCTTTGGGTCAGGAAGTGTGATAATAATCTGCTTCCCATGGCGTTGCACATTCTTCGCGTCGAACGATGAGAGATCGATATACGCCTTTATCGTTGCCGTCATAGGGATGGCAATGCGGCGTTCACCCAATGGCAGGTTCACACTGAAGTCTTTTTTCATAAACGAACCAGACACTTTCATCTCGTCATCGTGCGTGATAATCTTATGAATATGGTATTCTGTCGTATAGAGTCGGGAGCATTCTTGTACCTGCGTGACCAACATCGGAATCGTATCGAGTGCCTTATTGGTTGCGCCATCATCAGTGTTCTTGTTCTTACAAGCCCCCAATGTGAGAACCAGTAAAGCAATTATAGGAATTATTCTCTTCATCTTCTTTGTTGTTAAACACCGCAAAGATACAAAAAATAGTTGTCTTCTTTTAATTCAAAATTCAAATTTCATAATTCAAAATTGTGGTTAGGTAGAGTTGACGAGTTGGCAAGTAAACGAGTAGACACAACTCTTTTACCTTTTTACTCTTTTACTTTTTTACTTTTCAGAGTCCCTGTTTCCTTGTCAACCAGTCAACTTATTATCCTTTCCCAATTACGAATTTTAATTGAGGAAGCGTGTTTTTTAGATGTTACCAGCATCTCATTGCCTTTTTTTTCGTACTTTTGTACCTTTAAAAATCATAGTTCGAAGTATTGAGGATAATAGTCAATGGAGTCACTCAAGGAAATCTTTAGAATAGGAAAAGGTCCATCTAGTAGTCATACGATGGGGCCTCAGCGCGCTGCAATCATCTTTGCCGAACGTCACTCGGAAGCGTCACGTTTTGAGGTAACGTTGTATGGCAGTTTGGCAGCAACAGGTAAGGGACACATGACGGATAAGGCAATTATCGACGTACTAAAGCCCATTGCACCTGTTAACATCATCTGGCAGCCAAGCATCTTCTTACCTTATCATCCTAACGGGATGGAGTTTCGAGCTTATAACGAGGCTGGAGAGCAACTTGAGGAATGGATTGTCTATAGTGTCGGAGGTGGTGCGCTATCGGAAGGAAAGGCTACGGATGATTACTTCAAACATCCAGAAGTGTATGATCTGCATACTCTGAAGGATATTCAAGCATGGTGCGAACATCACGGAAGGGGCTACTGGGAATATGTAAAGCAGTGTGAGGATGATGATTTCTGGGGCTATCTTCGTGAAGTGTGGCATGCTATGCAGGCAGCTGTTGAGCGTGGATTGGATAGCGAAGGGGCATTGCCCGGTCCATTGAATTTGGCTCGTAAAGCTCCAACTTATTATATCAAAGCACGTGGCTATAAGCCTTCCTTGCAGAGTCGCGGTATGGTTTATGCCTATGCCTTGGCGGTGAGTGAGGAGAACGCATCGAACGGTACGATTGTTACAGCACCTACTTGCGGTGCGTGCGGAGTAGTTCCAGCGGTGCTTTATCACCTCTCCAAGGGACATGACTTTACAGAGACTAAGATCTTACATGCCCTTGCAACGGCAGGACTCTTTGGTAACATTGTGAAGTACAATGCGTCTATCTCTGGTGCAGAAGTAGGCTGTCAAGGTGAGGTGGGGGTTGCTTGTGCTATGGCATCAGCTGCTTCTTGCCAGCTATTCGGTGGTAGTCCTTCACAGATAGAATATGCTGCGGAGATGGGACTGGAACACCATCTCGGAATGACCTGCGACCCAGTTTGTGGTTTAGTACAGATTCCCTGTATTGAGCGTAACGCCTTTGCAGCCTGTAGAGCATTAGATGCTCAACTCTACGCATCGTTTAGTGATGGTAGTCACCGTGTATCTTTTGATAGGGTTGTAGAGGTGATGAAGCAGACAGGACACGATATCCCGTCATTGTACAAAGAGACGAGTGAGGGTGGATTAGCGAAGGATTATCAGGTATAAGACGAGGACGTAAGCCTCCTCCAACCCCTCCCAAGGGAAAAGAAGATGCCTCACCCCCGTCCCCTCTCCGAATGGAGAGGGGAGTAGATAGTATTATTTACAAACAAAGAGGGCGTTTCTTCGATGTGAAGAGACGCCCTTTTCATTGCAAGGAAACGCCCTCTTCAAAGCGAAGAAGGCGTCTCTTTGTTTTTAGTTCTGCTGTTCCAGCTAACGAGGCATAGCCTCGCTACACCCCGACTATACACCACTTCGTATGCAAACAACTCCGTTTACTCCCCTCTCCAGTCGGAGAGGGGACGGGGGAGAGGCTTTAATTCTGAATTTTGAATTATGCATTTTGAATTAAAGAAAAGCATTGCCTAATTTTCAATAAAAACTCTCCTCAATAAGAGGAAAGTCTTTTTTTTTGTTTACCTTTGTACTTTGATTGAGAATGAAAGATATAATATGACAGATAAAACACCAACAGAAGGGACACACAAAAACCCTTTCTTTCTACCATACAATACACCGCATGAGACGGTGCCATTCGATCGCATTCGCATAGAAGACTATGAGGAAGCTATGATGGAGGGCATTCGTCGTGAGGATGAACAAATAGAGAAGATCGTTAATACCCCTGAAGAACCAACCTTCGAGAATACTATCATACCCGAAGATGATGTACAGGGACGAAAGCATTACTACGATCTGTTGAATCGTGTGGAGGCTGTTTTCTTTAATATGCTAAGTGCTGAAACGAACGATGAGATGGATGCTCTGGCACAGAAGATGAGCCCTATTCTCACGAAGCATAGCAATGATGTGAGTCTGAACCCTAAGGTGTTCGAACGGATCAAACGCGTGCATGAGCACCATCGGGAGCTGACACCAGAGGAAGCCAGACTACTGGAGAATAGCTATGACGGCTTTGTTCGTAGTGGTGCGTTGCTCGATGAGGATGGAAAAAACCGCCTCCGCCAGCTCACCGAAGAGGCTTCTATGCTCTCATTGCAGTTCTCGCAGAACCTTCTCAAGGAGAATAAGGCTTACACCTTACATATTATTGACGAGCAGCAACTCGATGGTTTACCTGATACGGCACGTGAGGCAGCACGCGAAGCAGCCAAAGAACGCGAGCTTGAAGGGTGGGTGTTCACACTCGATGCACCGAGTTATGGACCGTTCATGATGTACAGTACGCAAAGAGACTTGCGTCAGGAATTATACATGGCACGCAATACTCTGTGCATAAAGGACAATGATACGAATAATCTTGAGGTCTGCAAGCGGCTCGTAAACCTGCGTCGTGAGATGGCACAGTTGCTTGGTTACGATACATACGCTGATTATGTCATGAAATATCGCATGGCTTCTTCGGTGGAGAATGTCTATAAACTGCTTAACGATCTCATAACAGCCTATAAGCCTACTGCACTATCTGAACATGCGGAAGTAGAGGCTTTGGCAAAGGAAATGGAGGGCGATGACTTCAAGATGGAGCCATGGGATGCAGCTTATTATACGCATAAGCTGAAGATGAAGAAGTATGATCTCGACCCTGAGATGTTACGTCCCTACTTTGAAGTAAATAATGTCATTAAAGGCGTATTCGGGCTTGCTACTCGCCTTTATGGTATTACTTTCAAGGAGAATAAGGCAATTCCTGTGTATCATCCAGACGTTAAACCATACGAAGTCTACGACAAGGACGGCAGCTACTTAGCGGTTCTCTACGTTGATTTCTACCCTCGTAAAGGCAAGAGGGATGGTGCTTGGATGACCGAATTCCAGGGTCAGTGGATCGATAAAGACGGCAAGAACGTGCGCCCGCATGCGTCTTTAGTGATGAATCTATCTAAGCCAACGGAGGACAAACCAGCGTTACTTCGATTGGGAGAGGTCGAGACTTTCCTGCATGAGTTTGGGCATTCTCTACATGGAATGTTCGCTAACACGCGCTTTGAAAGCATGTCTGGTACCAACGTCTGGTGGGACTTTGTGGAGCTACCCTCGCAATTCATGGAGAACTTCGCAGTAGAGAAAGACTTCCTAAAGACCTTTGCTTTCCATTATCAAACAGGTGAACCGATGCCCGATGAACTGATTGACAAGATCGTTGCCAGTCGTAACTTCGGTGCTGCAACAGCCTGTTTAAGACAAGTTACATTCGGTTTGCTTGATATGGCGTACTACACACAAAAGGATGAGTTTACCGATGATATCATTCCTTTCGAGAAGCAGGCTTGGGCAAAGGCGATTATCGGTGAACAACGCAAGGACACGTGTATGACGGTGCAATTCTCGCATATCATGGCGGGAGGATACGCTGCCGGATACTATAGCTACAAGTGGGCTGAGGTGCTGGATGCCGATGCTTTCAGTGTGTTCAAACACGAAGGAATCTTCAACCAAAGCACTGCGCAACGTTTTCGCGACAATATTCTCTCTCGCGGAGGGACGGAACATCCAATGGAACTCTATAAGCGTTTCCGCGGTCAAGAACCAACGATAAAGGCGCTGATGGAGCGTGATGGCATTAAAAACAACAAGCAGCTCGAGGCATGAACACCAAGCAATCTCTTCTTGACTATCGTTATCTACGCATGGCGAGGATATGGGCGGAGAACTCATACTGCCGTCGGCGACAGGTCGGGGCATTAGTGGTTAAGGACAAGATGATCATCAGTGACGGGTACAATGGTACGCCAAGTGGATTCGAAAACATCTGTGAGGACGAGTCCGGAACGACGTTTCCTTACGTCTTGCATGCCGAGGCCAACGCTATCACGAAACTGGCAAGAAGCAGTAATAACAGTGATGGGGCAACACTCTACGTGACGGCTTCTCCATGTATTGAATGCTCTAAACTGATTATCCAAGCAGGCATCCGTCGGGTCGTATATGCCGAGAAGTATCGCCTAACTGATGGTGTCGACTTACTGGAGAAGGCTGGTATAAAGGTTGAATATAAGGCTTTGGAAGACGGACAGGACTAATATAATAAGGTGTAGGAATGCCCGTTGACAATTTAAATGTTTATGAATCAAGATAGAAAAAATCGTTTCGTTCCATTGTTGATGGCTGCTTCAGTAGTCGTCGGAATCCTCATTGGCACCTTTTATGCCAATCACTTCTCGGGTAACCGATTGAACATCATCAACAGTGGAAGCAACCGATTGAACAACTTACTACATATTATTGACGATCAATATGTCGATTCGGTCAACATCGACGAACTGGTCGAAAAGGCTATACCAGAGATCCTTTCAGAGCTTGATCCACACTCTGTTTACATCAGCGCAAAGGATGTTCAGGCTGCTACTGATGACTTAAAAGGATCGTTCTCGGGCGTTGGCATTGAGTTTATCATACGTAACGACACATTGAGAGTACAGAACGTTATCAAGAATGGACCAGCCGACAAGGCAGGCATTCTGGCTGGTGATAAGGTCGTGAGTATCGGTGGTAAGCCCTTCGTGGGGAAGTCGGCTACGAACGAAGAAGCCATGCGCAGGCTCAAAGGACCTAAAGACTCTAAGGTCAAGATAGGCATTTTGCGCTATGGAGATCATCAACCGAGAGTGTTCACAGTAACGCGTGGTGACATCTCAGTGAAGAGTATTTCAGCAGCTTACATGTTGAATGACTCCACTGGATATATACGTGTTAAGAACTTCGGCGAACGCACTTATGCGGAGATGCTTGCCGCTCTGCAATCCTTGAATATACAAGGAGCTAAGCAGCTGGTAATCGACCTTCGCGACAATGGAGGGGGCATCCTCGATGCCGCCGTACAAATGGCTAATGAGTTCCTACCGAAGAATAGGCTCATTGTATATACACAAGGAAGGAAGAGCCCAAGGGTTGATTACCGCAGTGATGGGCGTGGAAGCTATCAGCATATACCAATGGTTGTACTCACAAACGAGAACTCTGCGTCTGCAGCAGAGATCTTCGCGGGGGCAATGCAGGACAATGATCGAGCCTTGATAGTGGGTCGCAGGTCGTTTGGAAAGGGTCTTGTGCAACAGCAGATACAGTTCCCTGATGGCAGCATGATACGCCTTACAATAGCAAGATACTACACTCCGTCAGGCAGATGCATACAGAAACCATTCAAGCCAGGCGATAACATCGACTATGAGAACGACATTCTCACACGTTACAAGAATGGGGAATTCTTCTCACAGGATAGTATCAAGCATAAAGGACCAGCCTATCACACTCATAACGGGCGCACTGTTTATGGTGGAGGAGGCATTACGCCTGATATATTCGTGCCCGAGGACACATCGAAGGTGACTTCTTATTTCAAAGAAGCGGTGCTTAGTGGACTGATGATGCAGTATTGCTTCAATTACACGGACAAGTATCGTAAGAAGTTAAGTACCTACACAGAGATGCGCCCACTGGCTGCTTATCTGTCTAAGCAGAACCTTGTCAGCGATTTTGCTAACTATGCCGACCGCAACGGGCTACGCCGTCGTAACCTCATGATCATGCGTTCGCACAGCCTACTGGAGGATTACCTCAACAGTAGAATCATCTATAATATCCTTGACGAGCAGGCTCTTTACGAGTATGCTAACCTCACGGACGAAACCGTAAAGCGGGCTTTAAGCGTCTTCAAGATGCCCCAGAGCCTCCTTCTAAAACCTCAAAATCATGCACGGGATACGTCTGTCTCGCACGGACGAACCCGTCCTAATCTAAGAAGATAATGACATACAACCTGTCTCCTAAACCCTCCTCTCCCACATGGGAAGAGGACTTTAGGGGGAAAACGAAGCCTGAGTTACGCCGTTATGTACGACTGCTCAAACAGCAGTTTACGGCTGAAGAACTCACAGAACAGTCACACCTCATTATAAATAAGGTGCAGGCTCATCCGCAATTAAGGGTTGCTAATACCATTTTCTTATATACCTCAATGCCCGACGAAGTCAACACACACGGGCTTATTCAGCAACTCTACGATGACGGGAAGCGCATACTGCTCCCCGTAGTAGTGAGTCCGACGGAGATGGAACTGCGTCTCTTTCGGGGATGGGAAGCAATGGAATGCAGTTCATTTGGAATCATGGAACCCACTGGTAACTACTTCGATGATTATGAAAGCATTGAATTTGCCCTTATCCCAGGCATGGCTTTCGATGCTGAATGTAATCGCCTCGGACGTGGAAGAGGCTATTACGATCGCTTCCTACCGCTGATAAGCCGTGCTTATAAGCTCGCTGTCTGCTTCTCCTTTCAGTTCTTTGCACACATCCCAACAGAAACAACGGACTTAAAAGTGGATGAGGTTCTGACGGGAGAGGCATTCTAAGCGATGCTAACATTGGGCTTTTCGACTACAAAGTAGTGGCTTCTATTATTTAAAACATTATTTAACCAAAAGCCAAAAGGATTTAACATCCTTAGGTAACAAATGTTATCTCAAGCGCAACTAACGATGAGTACCTTTGCAGCAGATGAATTTTTAAGCAGTAACAAGCTATGGTTAACAAGATGAAAGACTATCTCCCAGAGATAGAAATGGATAAGATGAAGACGCTTCTTGACGTTGAGGAGCGTTACGAAACAGGTAAGATAACACTCGAGGAAGCACGCGAGATCATGCGAACAAAGGTGGGGAAGATTCGCCCCTATCACATTGCTTACATGGAGCAAACGCTTAAAGATGGTGCAGAAGATGAGTGTGTACGTGTGGATATGCGCAAGGTGAACGAGCTACTGGAGGGCTTCATGGACACGAGCCGACCAGAGTTACCAGCCGACCATCCGCTTACACATTATTATAAAGAGAATGATGAGATGCGCAAACTGTTGCTCGCTGCGGAGGACTTGGTGCAATATCCCGTCATAAAGAACCAATGGCTCGAATTGTACGATCAGTTCCGTCAATACCCAAAGCACTATCATCGCAAGCAAAACCAGCTCTATCCGCTATTGGAGAAGAAAGGTTTTGATCGCCCAACAACAACGATGTGGAACTTTGATGATATCGTTCGGGATGAGATCAAACGCTGTTATCAACTCCTCGAAGACGGTAAGGACGATGAGTTTATAGCTGCTCAAAAGGAGATGATAGCCCTTGCGCGCGACCTTATGGATAAGGAGGAACGCATCCTCTATCCCACTTCCTTGGCATTAATCAGCCCTGCCGAATTTGAGGATATGAAGTCGGGAGATCAAGAGATAGGCTTTGCTTTCTTCGATGTTAAGCATGAAGAAACGCCCAAGACAGCCACAACATCCACCGCTGATGATAGCTCGTTTGCGGCTGACTTACAGGCACTTTTGAAGAAACATGGCTATTCCGTTGGCAACGATCAGGAGTTAGACGTGACTACAGGAAAGCTCACTTTGGAGCAAATCAACCTTATTTATAAGCACTTACCAGTAGACATCTCTTTCGTAGATGAGCATGAATTGGTGAAGTTCTATTCGGACACTGACCATCGAATATTCCCTCGTTCGAAGAATGTCATTGGTCGCGAGGTCTCCAACTGTCACCCTCGCAAGAGTGTGCATATCGTTAAGGAGATTGTCGAGAAGTTCCGTAATGGGGAGCAGGATAAGGCTGAATTTTGGATTAACAAGCCTGAGGTGTTCCTCTACATCGTCTATTTTGCAGTGCACGATGACGCCGGTAACTTCCGCGGTGTACTCGAAATGATGCAGGATTGTACGCATATTCGTTCGCTAACAGGCTCGCAAACACTACTTACATGGGCTAATCAGGAGCAGACATCACCCACTGGTAACGACAAAGGAAACACCCCCAACGCTCCTGATGAAAGCCCAAATTCAACCGAAGAGACGGCAAAGAAACCTATTGCCATCACTTCCGAGACGCAGCTGAAAGACCTTTTTGCAGCTTATCCGACACTGAAGAAGGAACTTGCAGCACGCTACACCCCTTTCAAAATGCTAAATTCTCCACTCGGAAAGCTTATCCTCAAGAAGGCTACCATCGCCTCCGCTGGTGAGCGTTCAGGCTTAGGTGAGGAGAAACTCATCGCTATGATCAAGGAGATTGTTGGGATGGAATAACCCCACCCAGCCTCCCCCAAGGGGAGGAGTGCCTAACGGGAGCCAG
>ERZ772960.2435-NODE-2435-length-13489-cov-9.449680_pt1 | contig 13489 bp, 10 predicted proteins | sample MGYA00580678_ERZ772960 | MGnify/ENA primary metagenome ERZ772960 (study PRJEB29015, sample SAMEA2737930) | human oral metagenome | biome: human oral; feature: human-associated habitat; material: dental | place: China | collected 2059 ... | reverse complement strand
GAAAAGGTTTTGCCGTTGTAGCAGATGAAATCCGCAAACTTGCCGAAGATTCAGCCGCTCAAGGTAAAACGATAACAACAACGCTTAAAACACTATCGGGTGAAATTGAAACGCTTTCCGATTCTTCCAAAATTGTTGAAGGAAAATTCAATACGATCTTTACCCTTGCCGAACAGGTTAAAGAGATGAGTAACCGCCTTACCGAGGCAATGCGTGAACAGGAACACGGCAGCAGAGAAGTGCTTACCGCTATCAAAAATATCAATACGGTAACGTTAGAGGTACAGGCAGGTTCCGCTGAAATGCTCAAAGGCGGCGAAGGAGTTGCGGAAGAAATGCGAAAATTGGATAACCTTACTCGCGTTATTACCGACAGTATGAACGAAATGGCTTCCGGCGCCGTACAAATCAACAATGCCGTACAGGAAGTTAACGGCATTACACAGCAGAATAAGCGGAGTATTGATAATTTAGTCGCAGAAGTTTCTAAATTCAAAGTCAAGTAGACTTTACGTGCGCGCGATTCTCAGCATTGCAACGCTCAATACCGTAAATAGTAAAAACGGCAGGAAAGCGCCCGCAAGTGGAGAGATATATTCCCACTTTGCAAAAAGCATAGTCATCATCTCGGTAACATAATAGAGAATTGCAAGGGCTAAACTGAAAAGCAAACTCATCAACAAGATATTTTTTTTAAAACGCCCGCCGACGGAAACGGAAAAAAATAAAACGATAAACGCCGTAAACGGAAATGAAAAGCGGCGATAATATTGAGAAAGGTATTCATGGTAGGGTAAGCCCATTTTTTTCAAATTATCGATAAAGAGTTTTGCCTGTGCAATGGTCATCTCATCGATAGACGTAATATTCCGCTGAAAGGTTTCAGGCTGTTCGGAAAAGACGCTCTCGTCGATGGAATCTTGATAAAGCACATCATTTTCGGCGGTAAAGGTGTAAACCGATTTATCAATTACCTTCCAATGATCGTCTTGCCAACGAGCGAAACTGCCTTTTATAACAGTAGAAACATCTCCCGATTCGCTACGCAGCACAATCAGCACATTGCTTAATTCTTTTTGACTATCATCATAATAGTCGGCAAAATACACAACCTTCCCCGAATCGGATAAAATAACGACATCGCTGCTGTTCAAGTTCTGTTGAGGTTCCAAGATGGAATTTACCAACGCAATTTTTTGCCGCTGAAACCGAATCAAAATGCGATCTTCAAAATAAAACATCCCGATCGATAACAAAAATCCACACAGTACAAGGGGCGCTACCAATACGGCGAGCGGCATGCCGGATGCAAAAATCGACGTCAACTCATTTTTTGCGTACATATTCCCCATTGTATACGAACTTGCAAACAACACCGACAGCGGCATTGCAAACGATATACACTTGGGCAAATACAAATACATCACCCGAAGCAGTGTAACAAAGTGTACGTGGTTTTGCAGATACTGTGCCAGATTAAGAAAAAGATCGCCGAGTTGCAATAACAAAATAAAAAACAGGATCGTTATCACAAATACGGGAAAAAAAAGCTGCAGCAAATATCGTTGAAGAATTTTCATCTGAATAATCTTTTACCGAGCAGCACGATGGAGGCGGCAAAAACCATAATATTGGGCACCCACATGGCGGATGTACCGTTCCAATCGAGCCGTAAACAAAGCGTCTGTCCGCCCATAAACATTGCCCAATATGCAACGGCAATCAAAAGCCCCAAAACAAAGCCGACGCCTTGATTATGCACTTTACCGGCGCTGCTGATGGCAAAGGCAAGTAGCACAAAAAAGAAGGAACCGAAAGGGATGGAAAACTTTTTATGCAATTCCATTCGATACAAATTGAGCAGTCGTTTATCGTCATTTTGCACTTCCTTTTCCTTTACATCTTTATAGAGGTCAAGCGAAGACATTTCAGACGGCCCTATCGTGTTAAAATAAGAGGACTTAATGCTCTTTGCGAGTACATTATAGGTTACCGCTTCTCCGCTTACCGCATCGTATTTTTTTTTGTCCGCAGAATCTAAAATCAGAAGGTGAGGATATTTCATCTTGAGCGACATTACAATCGAAGGGTCATCGGATTTCCCGATTTCTGCAGTCTGTGTACCGACTATACGAAAGGCTTTATCGGCATTTTTATCGACAATTAAAAGATTATGAATTCTTCCGTCCTGTATCAAGCCCGTTACAACCACTGCATTACGATTACGTTTTATGGAATAAGAAGAAAGCTCCAATGCAGGCGTTGAGGTTGCAATATCCCAATAAACGCGCCTAAAATTGACAGCGCTGGCAGGGAGTAACACATCATTGGTAAAAAAAGAAACAATTGAAACCGCCAAACCGACCAACAACACCGGTAACATTAAAAAGCGAGGCGAAATACCGAGCGCATTCATAGAAAGGAATTCCAAATCGCTGACAAAGCGGCCGATCCCCATGAGCGTACCGATCAAGGCGGCAAAGGGAGCGGCATTCGCGATAACCGCAGGCAGCGAATACAGCATCAGCAGTGCGACATCTTTAAAGGGCGCTTGTTTTGAAAGGACATCTTCCGCCAACAACAGGATATTATTGACAAAAAAGATAAAGAACAAAAACAAAAAGCAGACAAAAAAATACAGCAGCATCTCTTTGACAATATATAAAAAAAGCTGCTTTTGTCTTATGCCTATCATCTTCTATACCGTTAATCACCGTTATATCAATTTACGCAATGCCGGTAGAACCGTAGCCGCCGGTGCCTCGTCCTGTTTTTGAAAGTGCATCAGTTTGTACAAAGCTCACCTGAACCGCCTGCGCAACTACGGCTTGTGCAATCCTGTCGCCGTTTTGTACGGTAAAAGGTTCGCTGCCGAGGTTTACCAACAGCACACACAACTCTCCGCGGTAATCGGAATCAACCGTACCGGGAGTATTGAGCACCGTAATGCCGTACTTGAGCGCAAGCCCCGACCGCGGGCGCACTTGCAGTTCGTATCCCACAGGTAGTTCGACAAAAAGCCCCGTCGGGATGAGTTTACGCTCCATCGGATTCAGCGTTATCGGTTCCGCCAGATATGCATGTAAGTCCGCACCGGCGGAACCAGACGTTTGATATTTAGGCAGCAAGGCTCCTTCCTTGAGTACGGAAAAGACCCTTACCGCCCCGTTAGCGATGCTCACCGTTTTTCCTCAGTGAACGGCTTAATGGCTGCCGGTTTTTTCCTGCTCTTCACAGGCATCGATATACGAAAGATTTAAGCGGCCGAGCTTATCGATTTCCAATAGTTTGACGGGTACTTTTTGTCCTTCCTGCAGCACATCGGTAACTTTTTCAATGCGGCTGCGCGACAGCTTGGAAATATGACAGAGTCCTTCTTTACCGGGCAGAATTTCGATAAAGGCGCCGAAATCCTTGATGCACTTAACGGTACCTTCATAAATTCTGCCGACCTCAGGATCTTCCACGATGCCGGTAACCGCAGCCTTGGCGCCGAGCGCAGACGAAGAATCCCGCCCGTAGATGGTAACCGTACCGTCATTTTCGGTATTGATTGTTACATGGTATTGTTCGGACAGCGCCTTGATAATCTTTCCGCCCGGCCCGATGAGCGCTCCGATCTTATCAACCGGAATCTTGAGCGTTTCAATCCGCGGCGCATACTTGGATACCTGCTCGGAGGGTTTGGAAATAGTCTGATTCATAATGCCGAGAATATGGAGCCGGCCTTTTTTTGCCTGCTCAAGCGCTTTTTGCATAATCTCAGCGGAAACGCCGGCGATTTTAATATCCATCTGGAAGCCGGTGATACCTTCTGCGGTACCGGCAACTTTAAAGTCCATATCGCCGAGGTGGTCTTCTTCGCCCAGAATATCGGAGAGTACCGCAAAGCGGCTTCCGTCGGTGATAAGCCCCATTGCAATACCCGCTACCGGTTTTTTCATCGGGACGCCGGCGTGCAGCAGCGAAAGCGTACCGCCGCACACGGTTGCCATTGACGAAGAACCGTTGGATTCGAGTATCTCGGAAACGACACGGATGGTATAGGGAAAAGCTTCTTTCGACGGAATCATCGGCATCAGCGAGCGGTGCGCAAGGTGCCCGTGCCCGATTTCGCGGCGTCCGGTTCCGAGCCGTCCGACCTCACCGACCGAATAAGGCGGGAAGTTATAATGCAGGATAAAATTCTCACGCCGGTCGCCTTCGATATCGTCATAAACTTGTTCATCAAACACGGTACCGAGCGTAACAACGGCCAGCGACTGCGTTTCCCCGCGGGTAAACACTGCAGAACCGTGCGGCCGCGGCAGCACACCGATCTCGCAGGTGATGGGGCGGATATCTTCCAAGCCGCGCCCGTCAACCCGCAAGCCTTTTTCCAGTATGTTTTCGCGCAAAATGTGGTATTCCATGTCGTCGAATAAAGCGGCAAAGAGCTTCGCCTGTGTTTCATCGGCGAGCTGCTCCGCATATTCTTCGGCGAGCGCCTTTCTGATAACATCACAGGCTTCGCGGCGCTCTACCTTGCCCTTTGTGTATAAGGCTTTGGAAAGTTCGGGATAAGCCTTTGCGTAAATGGCGTCTTTATTTGCAAGCGTTGCATTCACCGGCGCAAGCGGCAGTTTTTCCTTGCCGCACGCCGCGCGGAGCTCAGTTTGCAGAGCGCACATCGCTTTGATAAATTCATGCGCTTTTTCCAAGGCCTTGAGCATGATCTCTTCCGAAACCTCGTGAGCGCCGCCCTCTACCATCGTAATGCCTTCAGCGGTACCTGCGACAACGATTTCCATATCGGCCTTTTCAATCTGGCTGAACGTCGGGTTTATCACAAACTCGCCGTCGAGGTACGCAACGCGGGCGCCCGCAACCGGCCCGTTAAACGGAATATCGGAAATAACAACGGCAGCCGAACTTGCAATAACCGCTAAAATATCCGGCGGATTGATCATATCCGAGGAAATACAGGTCGGTACAATTTGAATTTCCCGCCCGAAGGCTTTTTCAAACAACGGCCGCATCGGACGATCGATGAGCCGCGAAACTAATATCTCTTTATCCTTAGGACGGCCTTCACGTTTGATAAAACCGCCCGGTATTTTCCCCGCTGCATAGTATTTTTCATTATAATCGACGGTTACCGGCACATAGTCGAGTCCTTCAACCGCCGTAGACGACGCACACACCGTCGCCAACACTGCGGTTCCGCCGTACTGCGCATAAATAGCGCCGTTTGCCTGTTTTGCCAGATGGCCTGTCTCTAAAATTAACTCTTCGTTTCCGATCTTATACGTTACTCTCTGTCTCATAATCTTTCCTTCTAAATTACAATTCCTCAAATTACTTATAAAAAACGGCTACCTACCCGTTTCCGATAGGTAACCGTTGTATGCCGCTTAAATCGATCAAAGGAAAATCAAGAACGCTGTCCGAAAACCGCGGTTTTCGGATATTCCCTGTTCCCTTCCTTGCACATTAAGCAGCATCTATCTTACTTGCGCAAACCTAACTCTTTAATAAGGGCACGGTAGCCTTCGAGGTTGGTACGCTTGTAGTATTTCAGCAAGCGCCGGCGCTGTCCAACCAATACCAAAAGTCCCCGCTGGCTGCTCTTATCCTTTTTATTGATTTTGCAGTGCTCGGTGAGCTGACGGATTCTGTCGGTCAGCAACGCAATCTGAACTCTGGTATTACCCGTATCTTTTTCGTTTGCACCGAATTTCATAACAACCGATGCAGTGTGTTCTTTTGTAAGTGCCATTTCTTACTCCTTCCGTATAAATTCCAATTTACGTATCAATGTTCCTGCGGCGGACGGAACTTGCGCTGCGGTATCTTCGGAAACTTCAAGCAATGTATCCGTAATCTTCACCTGTACGGGAATAATCACCCCCGTCTGTAAATATGCGCAAGCTGAATACCGTCCGCTCTGTGGGAGAATCTGTGTTACAGCCGACTTTTCGATAAACCATACAGAACCCTCTTTCCGCCGGACTATTTTTGAGACATCTAAGAAAAAAGGATACCCGAGGAGGTCTTTTGCAAGGGTGAAATCAGCTTGTTCAACGGCCTGCCGTATTGCGCTTGAGCTGATACGCTCGTGCCGTGCCGAATAAAGCTGTTCGATGGAATCAAAACAAAAGCCCTTTTCACGAGCAAGGCGCTGTAAGTCCCCTACTCCCGTATCGTGGCGATACCCGCAGGTAAAATCACTGCCAACGGCAAGATATTTTATGCAGATAGTTTTTATTAGTATGTCAAAAAAAACAGTACCTTTTATTCTAGCGAAATCAGCGGAAAAGTCAATCAGCACCGTAAAGCTAAATCCTTGCTCGGCAAATTTTTGCAGTCTCATTTCCAGTGTAGAAACATCGCCTGCATAGGCATTTCCCGCCTTAACCGATCGGGGCGAGCGGAAAAAAGTGATGATCCCTGCGGGGATACCGCCTTTCCGTGCAGCCGTCAACACCGCCGACAAGATACATTCGTGTCCGCGGTGAGGCCCGTCAAACCCGCCTATCGAAATAGCGGAACCTTGCGGATATATGTTTTCTTCTTTTGTTAAATCATCCCAATACAAAATATCCATACATTCATCGTTTTGTTTTCAAGAGTATTCCTATATGAGCACTGTCCTATACACATAGCCTTGTCCGACGTAAATAGCGATGGTACTAACCAGCAACAAATTACTGTTGTCTTTGTTCAAGAAAGCGATTGGGAACCTCTAAAAACTGAGGTTTTTAGAGGTTCCCAATACAATATTCTTCTGTAAATTATTGATCAAGAATTTAGTTTCTCCACTTCTAGTACGGTTAAACCGGTAACTTGCACAATCTTTTGTACGGAATCGCCTAATTGCTTTAATATTCGTGCTGTTTCGAGCGCTTTTTGGTACGAACCTTCAGCAAGACCAAGCGTCTTCCCTTCAGCAAGACCGAGTGATTTACCTTCAGCACGCCCCTGTACGATACCTGCTTTCCACCCATCATTCCGTGCATCTCGTTCAATCGTGTTTACCAGCATATACTCCCTCCTCAAGCTTTCATTTGCTTTTACATCTTTTATCCTCCGCTCTAGCTTTTGGATAAACTCGTCGTTATCACTCACCTTCCCGTTCATATACTCTAAGAATACTTTTAACTTCTCATTCTTCTCATGCACCGCCGCTTGACTGTTGATAATGATCTTCGTTATCCCATCGCCCAATTCTATCCGACTATCCTCGCTGCATATCGTTTTAAAGGTATACACTGGTAACGATCTCTCAAGATAATCAAAAGTACAGAAAAAAAGGATGAAGGTATCAGGTAGGCTGTCATACGGTTTGCTCTTGCCTAATAAACTGACATCTATCGCTGCTTGATAGTATCGGATGCGTTTTGCAAGATCTTTCTTGTCGATAGCCTGCATTTCAACGTCATAAATTCGCCCGTTACAGTCTTTTGCCCATACGTCAAACCGCACTCCTTTGGCTCGTCCTGCATCATCTATCGTCTTTTGCAACTCTATATCGGTTATTGTTTCTACCTTGCCCTGTAAAACACGGTTTAAAAGGGTTTTACAAATATCAGGATCTTCCATTACACGGTAGAACATATAATCATCCGCTATGGTTAGCTCGTCAAAATCTTTTTCCATATCTTCATTATAGCAAAAAAAGAGACGGACGCAACCTGTTGTATCAGGGATTTGGTATGACCGAAAACAAGAGAAAAACACTGCTTACTGAATATCATTATGAAGAGGATTTTGCCGTTCAATATTTTTTATACTGCGGAATCCCTGCTGCCGCTCTTATTCTGCGGGTGACATGAACATTGTACTTCCTTGTACAATATTCATGTCAAATTTTTCTCAGGAAAAACTTGCTGCTAATTAGCATCACCACCATCCGTGGCAGATATGATAAAACGACCTGTTGCGTTTACCCCATCCATCTTATCACCCCTGATTGAACACCATTTTATAATGAAACCGGTTACCCCTTTTTGTGATCAAACCTGCACAGTATCCTTTGTAAAACACTGCGATAGTTCCGCCGTCAGAAAGCAGTTGCGTACCTGTAAACCAGCGCCCGCTGATGGGCTTTCCGTTCATAAACGCAGGATAATATTTTTCCCAAAGCGCCGCTGTTTGAAAATGCATAGCGCGGGCGATTTCTTCATTTAAAGGCAGCGCCGCCCGCCTTATCTCTTCTTCGGTAACCGAGTACGGTACACTTTCCGTACCCGCCGCAGCGCTTCCGAAAGGCGGCAACACTGAAAAACCTGCCGCTTGTTCAAGGGTAAACGGCCCGACAGCCGTACGCCTAAGCGCATAGACATACGCGGCGGAACCGCATCGATGGGCAATATCCCGCACCAATGAGCGGATGTAGGTTCCTTTGGAGCAGCGCACACACAGCACGGCGCCAAGCACTTTTTGAACCGCGCCCGCTTCGGATTTTTCGGCGCCTGATACTTTTTGAGCCGTACTCAATGCGGCTGCATCCGCTCCAAGAGGTTCGGTGCCCGTATCCGACCAGGGATTTTCGGAACCCATCGTATCAACTTCCGGTTCATAAAAAATTTCTTCGATGCCGATGCTATAGACGGTAACGGTTCGGGACGGCACGGTTACCGCTTCTCCGCGCCGTATTTTATCGGAAAGCCGCTCACCCGCCTGCTTTACCGCCGAATAAACAGGCGGCACTTGCTCGATGGTTCCGGTCAACTGCCGAATTGCCGCACTAAAGTCGACATACACCGGAAGCGGCTTTTCGGCGATGACGGTTCCTTCGGGGTCGAGCGTATCGGTTTCTTTCCCGAAATAGAACAGCACGCGATAGGTTTTATCAAAATCCGTGATATACGGTACAAGTTTGGTCAGCTTCCCGGAAAGCAATACGAGTAAGCCGTCAGCAAAGCTGTCGAGCGTACCGGTATGCCCCACTTTTTTAGTACCGAGCGCATGCTTTACCTGCCAAAGAGAGGTAAAGCTGGTGATGCCGGACGGTTTTGCAAAGGGGATAATAAATTGAAGTTCACTCGTGGGCATTGTTCCCGGAATCCGACGCAGCTTCTAAGGCTTCAAGTTTTTTTACCATATTAAAACCTTCTTCGATACTTTCATCATAGATAAAGGTAAACTGAGGGCACTGATGAATATGCAGCTTTTTTGCCAAGCTTGTGCGGATAAATCCCGCCGCGTTTTCCAAGCCCCGGACACCCTGCTTTGTCTTGTGCGCATCCATAAAGCTTGAAACGTACACCTTTGCGTATGCAAGGTCGCCGGACACTTCCACTCTGTTTATCGAAAGAAAGTTGGAAACGCGCGGGTCTTTTATCTTTCCCGAAAAAATCAATCGGGAAATTTCCTCGCGGATTTGCTCCGCAAGTTTATCCAAACGGAACTCACTCATTCGGCTGCTTCTCCGTGGTCGCCGGTATGGGCTTCGGGCGCTTCATAGCGTTGCGTATCAGTCAGCTTGCGTGCCACCTCGACGGTTTCGATAATCTCAAGCTGATCGCCCACTTTTATGTCGTTGAAGTTCTCAAGCGCGATACCGCATTCATAACCGGCGGCCACTTCCTTAACGTCATCCTTAAACCGGCGCAAGGACGCGAGCTTACCGGAGAACACCACGATTCCATCGCGGATAAGATGAACCGTACTATTCCGCTTTGCCGTACCTTCAAGTACGTAAGAACCGGCGATATTACCGACCTTAGGTACTTTAATTACGCTGCGGATTTCAGCCATACCGATAACATTCTCTTTAATATCGGGACTGAGCATTCCTTCCATCGCTTGCTGAATTTCTTCAACCGCTTTATAGATAACGTTATATTTACGAATATCGACTTTTTCCTGTTCGGCAAGCGCCTTTGCCTGCGACGTAGGACGAACATTGAAGCCGATAATAATCGCATTGGAATCCGCCGCTGCAAGCATAACATCGGAGTCATTGATAGCGCCGGCAGACGCATGGATAACATTTAAGCGTATTTCTTTGGTAGACAGCTTTTCAAGCGATTGCTTTAAGGCTTCTACCGATCCCTGCACATCGCCCTTAATAATTACTTTGAGTTCAAGGACTTCGCCTTCGGTGATCGTTTCATACAGGTTATCAAGCGTTACCTTCTTCACATTGCGTGAATCTTCGAACCGCTTGAGCTCCTGCCGTTTTAACGAAATCTGACGAGCCATGCGTTCGGATTCGGTTACTTGGAAGGGATCTCCCGCATTGGGCATTCCTTCAAGTCCCAAAATCTCCACCGGCATACTCGGCGTCGCTTCGTCAATTTTTTCGCCTTTGTCGTTAAAGATAGCGCGGACACGTCCCGAATACACACCTGCGACATAGGGATCGCCGGTATGAAGGGTTCCGCGCTGTACGATAATCGTTGCGACAACGCCGCGCCCGTGATCGATCTTAGACTCAACAACCTTTCCTTCCGCACGGCAGCTATAGTTTGCCTTGAGCTCCAACACTTCCGCTTGTAACAGAATTGCATCAAGCAATTCGTCGATACCTTTTTTCTGCAAGGCCGAAATAGGAACATAGATCGTATCTCCGCCCCATTCTTCGGCAACAAGGCCGAGTTCACCGAGGCGAGTCTTTATCTTATCGGGATTGGCTTCCGGTTTATCGATCTTGTTGATCGCAACAATAATCGGAACCTTTGCGTCCTTTGCATGGTTCAGCGCCTCAATTGTCTGAGGCATAACGCCGTCATCGGCTGCAACTACCAACACGACGATATCGGTAACCTCGGCGCCGCGCGCACGCATCATCGTAAATGCTTCATGTCCGGGCGTATCGAGGAAAGTAATATTTCCCTTGGGAGTAGACACCATATAGGCGCCGATATGCTGCGTAATACCGCCGAATTCATGGGCAGTAACATTGGTACTGCGAATAGCATCCAGTGTCTTGGTCTTACCGTGGTCGACATGTCCCATAATGGTAACAACCGGAGGACGAGTCAACAGCTCGGCATCTTCATCGCTAACAGTCTCGATAATGGTTTCATCATAAAGACTGACGATTTTCACATCACATTCGTATTCCGAAGCAAGGATGGTCGCAGTATCCGCATCGATGGACTGATTCATCGTTACCATCATGCCCATTTCCATCAGCTTACCGATAAGTTCCGATGCTTTAAGATTCATCTTTCGAGCCAATTCCGCAACGGAAATGGATTCCATCATCTCGATGCTCTTGGGAACGGCGCTTACCTTTTCTTTAGCTTTCTTCTTTTGCTGCAGTAGCTTCTCTTCAAAGAATTCGCTTTCCTGATCCTTGCGTGAATAGGTTTTTTTGCCCTTAAACGCTTTTTTAGTATTCTGTTTGTTGGTTTCAAGCGGCATCGGGCTTGACATCGGCCGACCGCCGGCACCGCCTCTATTCTGTCCGCCTTGGAAACCGGGTTTATTAAAGCCGCCCGTACGCGGTCTATCCGACGAATAGCCGCCGCTACGTCCTCCGCGACTGTTTTGATCGCTGCGTCCTTCCTGCTGCTGTGATCGCCCTTGTCCGCCTGCAAAACCGGACTTATGCCGATTACCTTGGTTGCCGAAACGATTCATCGATTTGGAGCCGCCTGCGAGATTTCCCGCACGGCGATCCGGCCGTTTACTGCTTAAATCCAGTGAACGGATTTGATTCTTATTATCCGATTGTGTTTGTTGAGTTTGTACTTGAGCGTCAAGGCGGTCTTTCCGTGCCGACTTTTCGGATCGGTTTCTATCATAGCGCTCAGTGCGTTCGCCGCCGTGCTTTTGTATGCGCCGGTTTTCCTCACTCTGCACATGACCGGAATTTTTTCGTTCCGAAGACTGCACCGAATGATCCGGTATCTTTTTCACCTTGATGGAAGAAGCCGTAGGAGTTGACGATACAACAGCGCGTCGCTTCGGTTCGCCGACAGAACGATCCCCTGCAGCGTTGGACTGAGCGGAATTCGTCGTAGGGTGTGCGACCGGTTTCAGCTTACGCTTTATGGTTCGTACCGGTCTCTGTTCCGCGGTCTGCTGTACCTGGGGCTGAGCTTGCTGCATTGAAGCCAAATCAGGCTTTGCCTTTTTGAGGATAACTTTTTGCTCTTGAGTATTTTCGATACCTTCTGCCATACAACTCCTATTCTTCGTCCTCGTATTCAAAACTTAAACCGACACCACAGTTAGGACAGACTGTCATATCGATCGTAATCGGAGCACCACAGTCGGGACACTCGTATATTTCTTCCGCATCGGAATCCGATGCAGACATTGTTTGATTTTCGGATTGTGTTTCTTGCACAGGCTCTTGATTTTCATCAATAATTTCAAATGATTCATTTATGAGCGCTTCAAGCGCATGAGCCTTCTCTTCGGACATACCGGGAAGTGCACAAAGCTCCTTATGCGGAATATCCAATAATTGCTCAACCGTTTCAATATGATGTTCATGCAAAAGCATCAAAACATTGGGATCGATACCCTCAACCTCTGCCAATAAAACAGCTTCATCACTGAACAGATCTTCCGCAGCCTTGCGGGATTCGGCATGAATATCCATTTCTTGGAACTGTTTTTCGGTCTTTACATCGATACTCCAATCCGCCAGCCTGTTCGCCAATCGAACATTCAAGCCCTGCTTTCCGATTGCAATTGAAAGCTGACTTTCCGCAACAACGGCAAGCGCGGTACGTTTTTCTTCATCAAGAATAACAACATCTAAGACATCAGCGGGAGAAAGCGCATTGGCAATAAACACAGCCGGATCACTTGAATACTCAAGCACATCGATTTTTTCACCTTCCAGCTCGGTAATAATCGTTTGAATACGGGCGCCCTTAGGCCCTACGCAGGCGCCGACGGGATCCACATCATCTCTATGAGAGATAACGGCGATCTTTGTCCGGTAACCGGGTTCACGAACAATTTTATACAACTCGACAATGTTATCATAAATTTCAGGAACTTCAAGCTCCATTAAACGGCGCACAAAATCGGGATCGGTACGCGAAAGAATAAGCTGCACGACATTTGACTGCCGGTGCTTTTTTACTTCCTTTATAAGGGCTTTTATTCTATCGTTCGGATGATATATTTCCTGCGGAAGTTGAAATTTTCGCGGTAAAAGACCTTCGACTTTTCCGAGATCGACATAGATATTATCATTTTTCTTCCGCTGGTAATAGCCGATGATAATTTCACCTTCTTTTGCCTTATATTCGGAATAAATGCTGTCCTTTTGAATTTCTCTCGTCGATTGATGCACGCGCTGCACCCCCGCTTGAATTGAGCCACGTTTGAATGTCTTAGGATCAAGTTCAAACAGGAGTTCATCTCCGAGTTCACAATCGGGTGCAAGTTTTGCAGCTTCTTCTATATCCACCTCCAGTACAGGATTCACAACATCATCAACGATCTTTTTACGCGCATAGATATTTACCGCATCGTCGCCGGTAATAACAACCGCATTAACATCGGTTTTAAAGGCTGTTTTATACGCAGCTTT
>ERZ772960.2434-NODE-2434-length-13491-cov-4.230872_pt1 | contig 13491 bp, 16 predicted proteins | sample MGYA00580678_ERZ772960 | MGnify/ENA primary metagenome ERZ772960 (study PRJEB29015, sample SAMEA2737930) | human oral metagenome | biome: human oral; feature: human-associated habitat; material: dental | place: China | collected 2059 ... | reverse complement strand
TGCTACGGTCGAACGGCTGACCGTGATCGGGAAGGTGGGTGGAGAGCGTGGCGGCACACCTTTCGCGGCGGGCCCTGGCCGGGGCGATGGCGGGTGCCATCCTGGCCGGTTGCGCTCCGCAGGGGCCGCATCAGCCGGCCGCGCACCCGACTCCACCGCCGCACCTGCGCTCGCGAGGGGCGAGCATTGATCCGAGCCTGCGTCCGGCGCTGGAGGATCTTTCGATTCCCGCCGCGTTCTCCTACACCGACTCCGAGGGCGAGGCCTCCGACTGCATCTTCTACGCGACCGCGGACGCGCCGGCGGGCCTGGTCGTCTACCTCGACGGCGACGGGCAGCCGTTCCACGGTCAGGGCGACCAGAGCCCGAGCGCGAGGTCCCGTGGCGGGCTGGCCGGCACTGGGGGAGTCGTCGAGGCGGCGGGTGCTCGCGGATACGACGTCGTCTCGGTGCGTTCTCCCGGAGATGATGAAGCCTGGTGGCTGGATGACCAGGACGCCAAGGTCCGCTATCTGGAAGAGGCTCTCGACTATGTGGCCATCGAGTGCGGGGCCAATACGGAGCAGGTATGGCTCGTGGGGTACTCCGGCGGTTCGGAGTTCGTCAGCCAATGGTTCTTCCCCGCCTACGCCGAGCGCATGGACGGTGGGGGATTCGTTCTCTTCGGGGGCGGTGACGCACCTGACTCGAGCACCGTGACGTTCTCCGACGACGTCAAGGAACGACTTCGGCTCAACTGGGTGACCGGGACGCGCGACGTTCCCAGCGACAGCGCCGACGGGTTCGACGGCATCGGGCGCGCCCGCAACAGCTTGGCCTACTACCGCTCCGCGGGCTTCCGCCACACCTGGAGCGAGTGGCCCGACGACGATCACGGCAGCATCACTGAGAAGTTCGGCCACTATGTTGGGCGTGTTCTCGATGCTGCTGCAAGCGGAAAATGACAAAGCTGCCTCGGAGGTTGGACGGTGAGTCTCCAGAGCAGTCTGCGATCCGTAAGGCGCGGTCTTCAGATCCGGGTATGTCATTGTGACTGCGTGAGCTGTGCTCGCATCCGGCCACCTGGGCTGGCGCCGATCAAGCCCGGCTCAACATGAGCGTCCTCTCCCGCCCCCGCTGGACTGGGCGTCCACCCCATGTGGATCGGTGCCACCTGAGCTCACCTGATTCCAGCAACCATCACGCAGCCCGAAACCATGTGCTGGCAGGGCACTGGGATACTGCTTTTGGCCTGTTCCGGGTGCCCCACTTCCTATGCTCATTGTGGTCCACGGATCTCGCGGGCAGTCCCACCGGAGGTACCGAGCCCCCTTGGCGGGCGTCCTTGATGCGACTCGTCGAGGTGCAGACATGACAGAGCAGCACTGGCCATCATGGTGGGGAGTCACCCGGGTACAATCGGGTGACTCCCCAGGCAAGCAATCGGCTTAGCTGAACCAGTTGCTCAGGGCATCCGCAAGGGCGCTGGCGGTCAGGACCAGGCGGGCGGCGTAGTTGACTGCTTCGCCCACCTTCCGGACCGTTACCTTGCACTTGTGGGCTACGATGTGTTGGTCCACCTGCTTGGACGCGGACTCGCTTTGCCTGTGGGGTCCGGTCGGACGAGATCCTTGCGAGCCGTTTCTGGGGGCGCCCCAGTCGGGTGCAGCACCTATATGAACCTGATAGACGTCCGTCAACCGAAGCGTATCGGTCGACTCATCCATCGCCCACCGGTACTCATGCGTCAGCAGCCCCAGTTTCTCCAGATGCCCCAGGCAATGACGCAACGTCGATGGCGATGTCCCCATCATGTGGGCAAGTCGATCCTGTGACAGCCGCACGCAGTCACGATCATCCGCATGCTCCGCTAAGACCAGAAGCAGCAACCTCTCCAGTGGCTCCAGGCCTCGCACCTTGTGAACAGCCCAATGTGACGCCTTGAAACTCACGCCAGCTCTCCTTTCATCAACGCCGGCACTACGCCAGCAGAATTGCTTTCACCTAGGACGACGACCGGGGTGAGCACATTGCGACCCCGCGGCCCGGAAGCAGCGCCTTACTGCTCCCACCTACATCCGTGCCGACGTGCGCCACGCCCTATCCGAACTGACGAGCTCAACATCGAACCCGTGCTCAACCCCCAAGAAACTAGCCCCAAGTGGTCTGTCACAGCTCCACCTCAGAGGGCTGCACCAACATGCACTCCAGGCCTCAGGCTGGATAATCTCGTTGCTTCTTGTGGTGAGGGGGAGTAGGCGCCAGTTGCCTGCGTCCCGGGTGTGAAGAAGGCGCCGGCCCTCGGCACACAGCCGCAGCACACCGCAGTACCTCTATCCAGGCAACCGCCAGGAGGGCCGAGGGTTCGAACAGCCAGCAGCACCATGGCTCCAGATCCAGCGCATGCCAGTAGGACTCAGGCGGAATCATCATCACGACCACCTCGCATCTCGCAGCAGGAATACTTGTCGTAGGTCACAGGAACAATTGGGGACGTGTGGGAGGACGCCGTCCCGGGCGCCCTCCCACCCCGGCCAGGCGACGTACCACCGCCACCCGGCCACCAGGACCAGCAGAAACCACCTGCCGGCCCCGCCAGGGCAACGACGGAACGCCCGCCGTGCCCCCAGAAAGGAACAGGCCGATGACCGACCTACCCCAGCTCACACAAGCCCTTAAGCGCACCAAGCGAGCAGGAGGACACCGCGTCCTCTACCGCTTCACCCTTGATGCCGGCGGCCGCACCCACGAGTTCGACAGCGTCCTCGCCGCCGAAGGAGAACCACCCTGGACACTCCTCATAGCCCTCATCGGCCCCCACCACTGGGCGCACACCTACGACATCATCACCAGCAGCCACAGCGGCGTCCTTAGAGCCAGCGCCTTCCTCGCACGACTACAGACGCCTCCTCGACGCCCTCAACATCGGAGGCAGCGGCACCAGACCATGGCCCGCCAGCCTGCTCCTCAAAGCCGCCGACCACGGCGCCCGCAAAGCCCGACCCCGAACCTGGATCCCACCCAACGAGCTCCCCAAAGCCGCCCGCACCAACATCGAGGAAGAAGACAAGATCTACTTCTTCGGATGGTATGACCACGTCGCCCACCCCAAGACGGGCAACGTCACCGGGGACAACCTCACCAAGACCCGACGACTCCTCGGCAAAGACGCCGCCGAGTACTGCGCGACCCACAACATCAGCACGCGCTGGACCACCGCCGACAACGCTAAGCACTACGACCACCGCCCCCTACCCCCAGGCTGGGACAACCCCCACTAGCAGCATCAAGGGGGAACAGCTGGTACACCGTCGACGACAGGTGCGCATCCTCAACGAACAGGTCCCAGTGCCGCTCAAGCAGCTCATCGAAGACCTCACGCTCCACCGGCCGGGGGTACGCGACCTCCGGCTCAGATAGATCAGCCTCCTCAACCAGCCACGACACCACCTCCCAGTCGCAGTCCAGACCCTCCAACGGGTGAAAACCGATACCGTCCTCGCGATCAAACGACACCCACAACAGCCGGTTCAGATCACTCGCCCCCGCCGGCTCCCCACCGGTAGCCGACTCAAACACCCGACCAAAACGCACGAAAAACGCCAACCCCGACAACCGCAGACCCGACGACCCCACCACCGGCAGCTCCTCATCAGCAGCCCCCAGCAACAGAACGCGCTCATACCCCACCCGAACCCTCACAACAACGCCCCCTCACCAGGCAAAACCAGGACCTCGCCGCCCGACGCCAGCTCCATCGACGGCACCGGCGACACCGCCGCACCACGACGGTGTGCGCTCACAACCCACGACAAGCAATAAGGGTGAGAGGGCGCTACCAACGCCCCCTCCCCCCGGCCCAGCGGCAACAAACCAAAACCGCCGGACCACCGAGACCGGGCAGACCGAAACCCGAGCCTCGAAGGAGACAAACGGGCCCAACCCGCAGTCCCCACCGGAGCGATGACGGACCGACCGTCACACCCCACGGAAGCGACGGTGGAAAGGCCACCGCGCTCCACTGAAGCAACGACGGAACCGCCGCCGTGCTCCAAGAAAGGAGAGCCACCATGCGCTACGCCCGCGTCGAGGGAATCGGGATCATCTCCTACTGGGAATTCCGCAGGCTCACCCCCCGGCCAACGCCCCTGTGCGCCGGCCGGGACCCCGACAACAACCCCTGCAACGCCGTCCTGACGTTCTGCGCCGAGGACTCCGCCAAGGTCACTCCTCACTTCGCCGTCAGACTCAAAGGCGTCAAGCACATCACCGACTGCAACCTGGCCAACCACGTCGACCCCGACAACCCCACCGAAGCCGGCCAGCCCAAACGACGCCAAGGCGCACGCCGCGGCGAAATCATCCTCGACCTGCTCCAGTCCCAGCCCAGCACCACCAGAACCCAGACCCCAGGACCGCCGGCCGCCAGCCCGACCAGGCCACGACACCGCCGCTCCAAGAACCCGGCCACCGGCAACCCGACCCGCAGACCCAGCTCCCAGGCCACACCCCTGAACCTCCTCGCAGACCAGCTCGAAGCCGGCACCCTGCCCCCAGACCGCAAGGTCCGTCTCGCCCGACGCACAAGCACCATCACCACCAGCGACATCGGCACCGGCAGCTGGATCATCCTCCACGCCCCCATCCGAGACATCGGCGCCAGCCCAGCCAGCCAGGCCCTGTTCATCAACATCAGCCCCTACGGCACCAGACCGTCCCTGGCAGTCCTGCTGCCCGCAGACCACCAGCCAGCCGCCCGCAGCACCGCCGAGAACCTCCGCCGCCAGCGCCCCAACGGCTGGAACGTCATCGCCATCGGCTACCTGCGACGCACCCGCAAAGGCGACGTACTCCTCCACCCCTACGACAGCCCTCACGCCGCATCACCATCCGTGCTACTCACACCACCACCAGGAACAGTCTCCTCAACGTCAGTGAACGGCTCGCCCCGGACGATCTCCTCATCCCCGGCCAGCGCCCAGTCCTCGACAGGAAATTCCCCGGCGCCGTCAGCGTCCTCCTCACCCTCATAGGCAGGCTCCTCAACGTCATCGACGTCGACCTGGTCGGCCAGCCAGTCCAGGCCCGCCTCCAGCACCCGCGCCGCCGGCTCAACCGCAGCCCGCCACGGGTAACCGTGGTTGATCCCGTGGAGAGTGACCTCCACCAGCTCATCAGCCATCGACGCCGACACCCGAACCCCGCCGTTCCAGCCACCCCAACCGGCCAGCCCCTCAAGGACACACACGCCCTCGACCGGCCACAACGTCACACGCTGCGCAGGCCGGCTCCCACCAGGCGGCGTCAGCCCGGACAGCTCCGCCACCCGCAGCACACGCTCCACCGCCGGCAGGCCGGCACGCACACGCTCCACGTGCGCCTCCCACTCCGCCGTCACCGTCCCAGCGAAATCCGCTCGAACAGCGCGCCTCCACGCCTGCCGCACGAAGCCGCCCTCATAGACATCCTCATCCCCCAAGAACGTGTACAGCACCACGTCGTCGTAGACCTCAACCACGGGGACACCAGGCATCCCCACACCCTCAGGCAGACCCAGATCCTCCAGACCCGACAACGCCTCCAGCACATCCGGGTAGTCGGCAAGAACGTCCTCACCCCAACCGATCACAACAACACCCCCTCACCAGGCAAAACCCCATCCACCGAAGAACCAGAAGACGTCGCCGACGAAGGCGCTGAAGGAAGCGCCGGACTCAGAAGCGCCTCGACGTCACCACGCCGCACGAAGTACCGCCCGTTTGGAAGCTTCTGCGCGGGAAGAGCACCACTGCGGATCCAACGACGGATCGAGTCCACGCTCGTGTTGGGCAGCAGAGACGCAGCCTGAGAAGGAGTCAACGCTTCGTTTACGTCTGTTTACTTCATCTGATGAACGTTCATGAGGTGAAGCATGCGATGAGGTTGGCCGACTATCAAGACGTAAGTTGCATGCAATGCACGTTCGAGGTAGGGTTAAGACCATGAGGACAGCAGCGCGAGCAACGAACGCGGCTTACAACGAGGCGTTGGGGATGACTGTCAATCAGTTGCTCTTCGAGCATCGGATGACGCGTAAGGAGCTTGGAACCTACTTCGGAGTCACGTCGTCTGTGATCACCCGCAAGTTGCGAGGCCAGGTCTCATGGAGCGCTGAAGAGTTGTCTCTTATGGCCAGTCTCTTCGGGCTCAGCTTGGACTCGTTCGCGCCTACTCGATCCGCGGATGGTTCATGGGCACCAGCTGCCTATGTTCCGGGAACGAGTAAGGCCCCGGTCCCTGGTGGGGTCGAGGTCGGTGCGGTACACCTCCGCGAGATCAACGAGAACAAACTGGAAACGTTACTCGCGCTACGGGCTGATGTGCTGGCTCATGCGGGGGAGCAGCTGGCCAACGAGGATGCGTCGCATGCATCGGCGCAGGCCACGCCGTCCACAGCACACCAGTCGCCATGTGACGAGGTGCCAATGAAGGGTACCACCCTGACTAATCAGACGGTCGAGTCGGTTGATACCGGAGCTAGGCAGCGCCCTGCCCCGTCACCTCGATCTGTTACGGACAACTCGCTGGAGGTGCTTGCCAGTGGAGAAAATGAACCACCAAGTAGCGATAGCCTTGTGGAGTCCGCCCCCAGCCCTGTCAACGCAAAGACGGACGCCAACGCTGTTGCACACACCATCGTGCAGCGCCAGCATCACCTTACCGCAGCCGAGCGAGATGAGGTGACGCGGCTATACCAGGATGGCTTGCCAGTCCGCACGATCTGTGAGCGCTTCGGTATCAGCAAAGATGTGGTTTATGGAATCCGTCGGCGGCGCGGGCTACCACGACGTCGGGCAGGTATGACGGATAAGCAGAAGGCGCAGGCGGTAGAGCTGCGTGCACGGGGAATGTCGGCGGCCGCGATCGGCCGGCAGTTTGGCGTCAACGTCAAGACGGTGCTGACCTACTTGCGTGCAGCAGATAGCGACCAGACTCGCCAGTAAGTATCATCTCGCCAGCCGCTCAGCCAGCCCCACTCACCCCTCATCTTCCACATACCGAGCTAGCGTGCTCACCAGCCGCCGGGCACTCTCTAGGGTGATGTCGAGGCCGTGGGAGCGGGAGCCGTCACCTATGTAGAGCCAGGTGTCGCTGTCGTGTGGGTATTGGTAGCGCACTAGGGTGAGTTCGGTGGCGGTGGGGTGATGGTGGATGGTGCCAGTCTCATTGGTGGTGCGTTCTAGGGTGATGCAGGGTATGAGGGCTGGGGTGGCTTCGTGGATGTGGTCGTTATCTTTGTCTGGTGCATCGGCATCGTGGCCGATGCACCAGACTGGGCAGGCGGTGGTTGGTGGTGTGTTGTTCTCCTCGGTGTGGTTTGCTGGTGTTGCCATTGGTCTCCCCTTCCTTAGCCTTTGGGTGTGTGGTGGGGCTGTTAGGGGAAGAGTGAAGCGGAGGGACGGACCAGATGGAAGGGGGAGGGCTGAGGGAGAACAGAGGAAAACGAGCGATTGCTCTACTTCAGTCTTCTTGAGTGGCCTACCCCTCCCCCTTGTAAGAGTCATCTGGTGATGTCGGAGCAGCCTGTTTACCGCAAGACATGCGATGCATAGCACAAGGGATATCGCATTCTCCGGGCACACTGTTTGAGAACTTCATGAGCTCGAAGGCTAAGCGATTTCGTCTATCGGAATCATGAGTGTGAAAGTAAAAGAATAGCCAAGCAAACACAACCATCACCAATACCGTAAGACCAAATGACGACATAGCATCACCTTCCTCGCCAGGCACAACAGCCTCCAATCTTCTCATGTAGTACCCCAGAATCACTGCATATACGAGACTGCCCACCGAAAAGAGAACCCCAAGAGCGTTGGATTCACTAGAGTTGCGAATAATTTGTGACAGGTCTTCCGCCAACTTCCGACACAATAGGCAATTCCGATTTTTTTGTAACAGCCACTGTTTGACCATCATCTTGTTAGCAACCCCCAGCCATCTATTGCCGAAGGTGTCCAGCCACCTAAATAGCCTCCTTTGCTCTTTAGATAGTATTGGGTTTTCGCCAGTTGAATCAACTATATCACTCGCATAAAGATAATCGCCCGGGATAGCCGATTCACCTTCTGAGCACACCGTTGCCGATTCGCCACAAGACCGTCCCGCGCTTCCTGCCGACACATCCTTATATTGTGACAAGACTTTCTCCTAAAGATTCACTCAACTCAAATCGGCCGCGAAGGAACATCATCCTTCGTCGCTTCATGAGCTGCTAGATGCTTGACACCAATTCTCCACCTGTCAATATATCCTCCGGCAAAATACTCTGGCCACCGTTTACTCCACCTCCTTTCCCAAATAATGGCAATCAAAAACAACGAAAGACCAACCAGTGTGAACAGTACGACAAGGTAGGAGTAAGCCCCCTTGACATCAGCAGCTAAAACGATGTCGACACACAAAGATAGAGGATAGACGGAATATAATAATGTAATTACAGCACGTCCTACATGTGTTCCTCGTATTTTCTTTTTCGACTTGGGGAAATACCCCTCCTTATACAGATGTCTTACCCATTCCTTCTCGGCGTACAAACCGATTGATCGCCAACTGAAGTATAGACAGCCAAGAAAATAGAAAACCCACAGCAGTTCGCTGTCCTTTGAAAGTTTATCATCGATTTCAAAACATATTACAATATAACCAACTCCAATAGCCCATGATGGAAGCCACATAAACTTCCACCACGGGACATAGAGAGATGCAACGAGAGCACTTTCTTGAGACAGTCTCAATTCATTGAGGACTTGCTGTCGAAACTCGCAACTTGCGTTGCCATCGACAGCTTTATCGATCCACTCAATCGTACGACGTGCCTTTGTCGTGCGAGAGATCTGGTCGATGCTGACAATAATTCCCACAAACAGACTAATGATGGTTGCCAGCGCAGGGAGAGTTCTTCCTATAGCATTAGCGGCCAAGTTTGAAACTTCAGAATTAGCAGCACTAGCAACGACGGGCATCCGATCCATAAACACAGGCTACATCGGCGCGACTGCAGCTGTGTCACGCACCAGCCCCTGATGCACTTAGGGCTGTCGCCAACCTCAACTGCGCAGTACGATCACCCACTCACACACCGCACGGCGAGCTCCGCTCACCCATACACCGCCCTCAGCGTGCGTGCTTCATCAGCAATCCAGCGACGTAGCTCGTCCTGGGCCGCTGGATGGAAGGCTGGCTCAAGCAAGGTGGCCTGCTCGAGGAGCTGCTCGCCTTGCTCTTTTGTGTCAAGCCAGTCAGTAGTGGCACCAGTTAGGTTGAGGACGCGTCCCCAGCGATGGAGGGAGCGGTAGAGCAAGTCCAAGATGGCACGTGAGTGGTTGGCGATGTAGACCCGCTGCATACTGGCAGGAATGTCTAGGCCCTGGGCTACTAAGCGGTCTCTGCCCTCGTAGATACCAAGACCACCGTAAATCGATGTGGTCTCGATGTCTCCTATGCCGGCTAGGGTGACCTGACGTGGCTGCTCAGTGCCGTCCTGCCAGTGGAAGACGTCGTGCCAGTCTCCACTGGTACCTTCCGGCGCAGCCAGGTTCAAGGCATAGAGGCCAGTGATGTAGTGCTCTGGCGTCGTGGGAGGAATCTCAACCTGCCGCGGGAGAGATGCAAGATATTCGGCTTCAGATTAGGTGGATGGCATGGAGCATACTAATTATGTATCTCTCAGAACTCTAGGACATATATTTTTCTGGAGCACCAGAAAACAGCCAATCCGTCCAAGCTCGATCAGATAAGACCCAGTGGTCATCAACGTAGTCAAACGCATCTTTGTCAGCAAGTTCCTTCGCTATCTTACCTGCTTCGGAGTCAAGTCGCCACACGCTAGAATCTCCGCCCTGCGCGGTCTCTTTTATCATTCTCGAGACTTCATTGAACTGTTCTGGACTGTATGGTTGCATAGAATTATTCCTCAACTTAGTCAGAATGATTTGTGTTCACTGACTGGCGTATTATTAGAGATAGGCCATTAGGCGGCGTTTCGATTGTCTTTCGAATCGCCAAGTTCTGTTACTGTCGCATCAGCCTCTGAGATAGCGATGTTTGCGAGCATATTTGCGACGAACTTCTTTTCAAGCCTTTCCTTTTCTGCGGCGCCTTCTGGTGTTGAATCATCGATCGTATCGAGTCGTTCCATAATTTCGACGTCCTCGCGTACGTCGTCTGGATCGCCGATTCCATCAGAGTCAAGCGCACCCCATGATTCAGCCAGCCCTGAATGGACGTAGACTTCCGAACCCTTCATCGACGGATATATTTCGTCTCTCTTCTTTCCAAACATTGTGCCTCCTTTGAGTGAATTAGACATAATCCTGAGACCTCCTATTATAGCATCCTCCTATATTTGCATGCAAACCCTAGCGCTGCGGAAGAGCGAGGCGCCAGCCAATGAAACTGATTCCGGCAAGTTCTAGGCGATAGACTAAGTCGCTCTAATGAATGAGGTATGCGTAGGTTCCGCCGTTGACTACCCCCATTCGCTGCCGAAAGTCTTTTCCGATGCGATATGCTCTCCACGAGTGCACCAAGAAGAGCGCAAAGACAATAACTATCGGAAGCATCCATCCCCATGACGACCAGTATTGGTTCATATCTCCGGTCAACCCCCATGCGATATAGAGGCACAATGACACAAATACTGCAGCCGGTGTCACTCGAGACAGCAGAGGGGCGTTCTCAAATCCTTCATCCTTGTTTGATGGTGACACCGCGATGCCAAGCGCTAGTACCGCTATCATTGCCGAAATATATTTAGTCGTGTCAACTCTTTCAACTCCTATTCGCATGACGACCATCATGATGGTAGCCAAGGCGGTTAGACCGATCATTCTTAAGACGGAACGGCCTGGTATCTCATAGTGAGTTGTATGAAGATAAAGAGGATGACGCCACTCTGACGCATTACCAATGTATATATTGGTCTGGGTGCGCACGGTTTCTTTTTGCGCTAGAGACCACTTGAAGTAAATCGCATCATCGTCAGGTGCTAGGTAGTATAGATCTTCAGCGTCATTCCGCGTCGACATTTTAGTGGACGTTCCGGAGAAGAAGCGCCCATCTGGTGCGTGAGCGGACAGAGTGTAATGAGTTGTACGTTTCGCCCATCGAAGATGGATTCGAATATCCGGAGGAAATGCTGCGAAAGTTGAGTACTTTATCGCATCCTTTTTCGTGCCAATCCAGCGCTTCGCCGCATTACCGTGCTTGGCTGTTTCACTTTCGGCCTGTTTCCTGTTTACATCGAATTCTTTCGCGCTTCGAAACTCCACCAGGCTCGGGAGTCCTGATCCACCCGGAATTTTGACTAATGACAGGTATTTTCGGGCGACCATTTTGCAGAATCGGAACAACGCAGATGCTGCCTTTTTGCTGTAATCAGCTTCGTTAGGCTCTGGAAGGCACTTCGGTGCCTGCTGTTCGTCATCAAACATGGAATAGAAGAGAGCAATCGCCTCCCGCGGGCTTTCCTCTGGGATTCTTGTCAAGTTTGTTCTTGCCTCGAGTATTTTTCTGTACACATCAGACTTTCGTTCGTTGGCTACTCCTTCTTTAAATTGAATGCTGCGAGCCAATATCGTCAATCGGTTTCGAATGCAGGCTTTAGCTATGCGCATGTGTTCATTGTGCACAACCGGCGTCACGTTTGGGGTCAATATTTCGTATGCCCCTATTTCGCCCTTCTCTGGTGTCTGGACATCAAGATAGAACCAATCGACGTTTTTTAAGCGGTCAGCATTGAATCTAATTTGCGTTACTGTGTCCACATCCCAGTCTTCAATGCGGTACTCCTCGTGGACACTTTCAATCAGGGATGTTGGGTCCCGAAGTATCCGGAGGAGCGTATCCTCAGGTGAGTGCGATACTGAATCTGCAACTTTATTCGTAACGGACAGCATTCGAATGTACCTCCGTGGGACTGAAGGAGCCTTGCGTGCGTCGTCGGGGCGTCGGCAAGACTGGCGACGGGGTCAGGCGCCTGCACATGCCTGAACGAGGCGAGAGTTAGCGCCTCCTCGCCTTGCTGCGGTTGTTGCGCAGACAGAGCAGTTCTGGGGACAGAGCGGATAAAATACTTATCCGATCGGTCATTAATCTACCTCTCTCGCTGTAACGTCGGGGGCCTACTGTCTTAATGTTGCCGAACCGTAACATTAAATATTGAAGCCGACACCACTGCTCCGTCAGGTGACTATTGTCTCAACTGGTGAGACGGCCACTTTCACCACTCCCACCAAACCCGCCAAACAGCCCGCCGTGGATGTCGCACTGGGTGGGGGGGGTGGCGCGCTGCTGGGGCTCCAGGTGGGTGCGGTTTTGTACTGGTTAGCTGCTTTGGGGGTGAGCGAAGGGGCTTGCCCCGGTGAACTGCCAGATGCTGGCTGGCACCTCCCCAACGAAGCGCACCTGAATGGTGGCCAGCAGAGAGCGGGCGTGGAAGGCGCGGCTGGCCAGCGAACCTCCGCACAGGGGCGACGCATCGCCAGACGCCCCGCCAGACGCATCGCTGCACTCAACCATTCACACCTTTCGGCGCTGTCTGGCGGTTTGGTGCTGCTTTGTGGCGGCGACTGGTAGCCCTTTCTCGGGCTCCCCTCCTCTGCTGGCTGCGCGGCCAGGCGTAACCACTGTCGCCCTATGTAGGCTGCGATGCGCTCGGCATCGGATCTGCCATCGCTCTACGCAGGCAGTAGGTATGTAGGCGGGCCGCTCCAGTCCAGCCAGCGGTGCACCACGCTCGCGCCGTACTTCGCTCCCCTCCCGTGCGATCCTCACCCCTGTATCCCTTCACTTCGCCCAACTTCGCACTGGACTTTGCGGGCATTCTGAGCGTCAATGGAAAGAGACAGTCGGTCATAGTGGCTGGTATGTCTGGACAAACGGATAAGTGAAAGGAGGATGCGTGTATGGAAGCAGGATCAACACAAGGCGGTGTAGCGGTAGTTGGGGCTGACCCGTTTGCGGCCATGGCCGCCCAGCTCACCCCCAAGCGCGCCGTCTCCTACATCCGCGTCTCTACTCGTGAGCAGGCCCAGCGTGGTGGGTCGGAGGAAGGCTTCTCCTTGCCAGCCCAGCGGGAGGCCAACAAGCGCAAGGCACAGTCGATGGGGGCGCTGGTGGTCAAGGAGTTTGCCGACCGCGGTGAGTCTGCCCGCTCCGCTAACCGGCCTGAGCTGCAGAAGATGCCGACCTACCTCAAACAAGACGGCGGGATCGACTACGTCATCGTCCACAAGCTCGACCGGTTAGCACGGAACCGGGTCGATGATGTGGAGATAAACCGGGCGTTCGAGGAAGCTGGCGTGCGGCTGGTGTCAACGTCGGAGAACATCGACCAGACGCCTGGCGGCATGCTGCTGCACGGCATTATGAGCAGCATCGCTGAGTTCTACTCCCGTAACCTCGCTAACGAGGTCATCAAGGGGATGGGCGAGAAAGCCAGGAACGGCGGGACGCTGGGTAAAGCACCGCTCG
>ERZ772960.2433-NODE-2433-length-13500-cov-2.691112_pt1 | contig 13500 bp, 13 predicted proteins | sample MGYA00580678_ERZ772960 | MGnify/ENA primary metagenome ERZ772960 (study PRJEB29015, sample SAMEA2737930) | human oral metagenome | biome: human oral; feature: human-associated habitat; material: dental | place: China | collected 2059 ... | reverse complement strand
TCATATCTCCTATAAAAACTTTAATTAACGGTTATAACCGAAGCGACCCGTCCATCGGCCGTATATACATAATTTTTATTTGTATTATCGGGCAGCTGGCTTCCGCCTGAAAAGTAAGCATATAACCAAGTTCCGGACGGCAAATTTAAATTCAACTCATATCGTCCCGGAGAAACCTCGATAAGATCGTACATAAAGGGATCCCAATTATTAAAAGAGCCGGCAAGCCTTATGTTTTTTTTAGGCTCACCTAAGTAGGTAAATTTTACCAAACTTTTACTGCTTACCTCGGTTTTATACTCTTTTTTGTAAGGGACTTCAATACGTGAAACGCTCATACTGTGTATGTTATCAAAGGCTGTGTTACTATTTATCGGATCTGATGACCAAAGCCCGTCTATTACAAGTCTGTATTTTATTTCCGTTAACTCATCGGGAATCGGAAAAATATAGAATAAGATTGGCTCCTTGCCTTCATATAGTTCATTTTGGGGGAGCTTTTTAAAGGAATGGATATGCTTGTAATCTTCATGAGAAAAGGCTATACCTACATGCCGCCTTGCGGTTGAAGTAAAAATTATATGCCCGTCCTTAATTTTAGGAGCTTCAACGCGGACAATAGACTCTACGAGTTTTTGGTAATCTTCTGAAGAAGCAGACTGTTCCGAAAAAGTAGTCATCAAAAAAAGACTAATAAAAATTAATAAAACCGGTATTTTTTTCATTATCGTTCCTCATTTTAGTTTCGGAAAAATAAAAAAAATCTTAAGCGGGACTTTAACTTTGAAGAGGCAGTACCTTAGCCCATTTTTTTATAAGAGATTGAGGCTCATCAGCTTCCAATAATTCTTTAAAAAAAGAGTCGGCTTGAGGTACTTGGCTTTTTAGGACATCCAATTCGGATTGTGCAAAGCGGGAAAGCACATAGCCTGAAATATCGGGGGAAGCATCTCCTCCTTGAGATGAAAAATCAGGCCGGCCTATGCCTATCCTTAGGCGGAAAAAATCTGCCGTATTTAAAGCTGATTTTATGGAGCGTAAGCCGTTATGTCCGCCGAGACCTCCCGACCACTTAAAGCTGAGAATACCGGGTTTTAATTCCAGCTCATCATGCACTATTAAAATATTTTCAGGCTTTAATCTAAAAAAGGAGGCTGCAGCTATTACGCTTTCTCCCGATAGGTTCATATAGGTTTCGGGTTTTAATAGATGTACAGTCCTGCCGGGCGTCATAGAAGAAGGCAGCTTTGCATATTGCCCCTTAAATTTACCCTGCCACACGGCATTTGTGCCTATCTCTATTGAATCGCATAAAACCCAAGCTGCATTATGCCTTGTATTTTCGTATTTTTTTCCGTAGTTGCCTAAAAAAACGATTAAGTCTATCATCTCATCTCCAATTACATTCTAAATTCTTCGCCAAGATATATTTTTCGGGCAATTTCCGAATTTAGAATTTCATCGCGTGAGCCTTGTTCTACAATTTCTCCGCTGCCGATTATGTATGCCCTGTCGGTTATCTCCAAGGTGTCCCTGACATTGTGGTCGGTTATCAAAATTCCGATGCCCTGATCGGCTAAAATACGGACTATGCTTTTAATGTCATGTACTGCAATCGGGTCGATTCCGGCGAAGGGTTCATCTAAAAGCAAAAACTTAGGTTCAATGGCTAAGGCTCTGGCTATTTCGGTTCGCCTTCTTTCTCCTCCCGAAAGGGTATAGGCTTGTTGTTTTCTGTTTGCCTTAATTCCAAATTCTTCAAGAAGGAATTCAAGCCTTTCCATTTTTTGCTCTTTGGAGAGGTCTTTGCGTGTTTCTAAAATCGCATAGATATTTTGTTCTACGGTGAGCTTTCTAAAAACGGAAGCTTCTTGCGGTAAATATGAAATTCCTGCGTGGGCTCTTTTGTACATTGGCAGGTTTGTTATTCTATTGCCGTCCAAATATATGTTGCCGGAATTCGGTTTATAAAAACCTACAATCATATAGAATGTGGTAGTTTTTCCTGCTCCATTAGGGCCCAGCAGACCTACAATTTCCCCCTGATTCATCGAAAAGCTGACATCCTTTACGGCATGTTTTTTTCTAAAAAATTTGTTTAATCCTTCAACCTTTAAAATACTTTTTTCGTCAAACATTGGGTTGTTCCTCTTGATTTTGGTCCGGTTTGTCTCCGTTTTCTTGAAGATTAGTATTGTCTTTTTTCTCATCTTGAGAGTTTTTATTATCTTCAGGTTCTTTTTCGTCTTTTCCCTGCTCGACGGAACCTCTGACTCGGCCATCAAGGGTTATATCTTCCGTATCCAAATTAACGGAAATCTTTCCGGCCCTAAATTCATCCTTTCCTTTTTTTACGACGGGACTGCCTGTTAATTCTACCTTTGATTCTTTTCTATTGTATAAAGCAAACATTGAATTACAATTTATATCTTTGTTTATTATCTTTACATTAAAACGCATGATAATTATTTCTTGTTTCTTTTTATATTCAATATTTTCGGAACTGATACTTACATCATTCTTGGTATCTTTAAGCTCCAATTTTCCGAACATTGTAACCGTATCCGTTTTTCTGTCAAAGTTGATTAAATCGGCCTTAAAACTGTACCCCTTTTCGTCGTCCTCACCCTTGACCGAACCGGTTGCATTTACATATCTATAATCTTTTCCAAAAATTTCGATACGGTCTGCAGATATGCTTAAGCTGTCTACCTTGACTTCGGCGTTTCCTATTAAATTGGTCGATTTCTTATTTTCAGATACCGAGGCTGTTACCTTATCGGCTTTAAAACTTATTGTTGATGTTTGAGCACTAATATTCATTAAAAAAAGGAATATGAGAAAATATACGGCAAAAAGTTTAAGGCTCTTGTGATTCCGAATTTCGGTTTGAATTTTCTTCATTTTCATTCTCCTTATTTTTAGTCTGAATTTTACCTTCTATGGAATTTAAAAATTCGAATTCTTTAGAAAGAGTGTTTGCTATAAAACCTGAGCCGTTTATAAAAAGCTCATCGCCCCTTTTTACCTTTACCGAACCGCCCTCTACTCCATATAGGAGATTTTCATTTTTGTTCCAAAAAAATGCATCTCCGGAAATCATAAGTCCTTCTTTTAAATCTTCAAAAAAAACCTTTTGACCCAAAAAGTACTGATTGGTTTTTTCGTCTATTTTGATAATTCCGGCTCTTCCTTTGAGTTCCGCTTCCGGTTTGCCGTTTTCAAGCGATTTTTTATCGATTTTAAAGAAACGCAGATTTTTACCGGCCCATATTCTATCCGAATCATAAATCTCTAATTCCATAAAATTTATACGTAAATTTAAGGAATTTTCCTCATATTGATCCAAATTTGCATTTTTAAATACAAAATTCGGTTTTTTTTCAAAATTTTGTGCCTCTTTACTATAGTTTAAACTGCAAGAAAATGATATAATAGCAAGAATGGAGGCTATAATAAAAGTTTGAGCTTCCTTAAAATTCATAGTTTATTATACTATCTTTTTTAATCTTAGTCAAAAGCCTTTGACTGCCGATTGACATAATATCGTATAAGACATAGACTATGTGAAAGATTTAAAAAATAAATTTAAGTATTACAGGAGCCTAGAGTATGGCAGATTTTTTAACTGATCAAGAATTCCATATGTTCAGCGATTTAATATATACCGCTAGCGGTATTACTTTTTCCGATACTAATAGATCTATTTTGGAAAGCAGATTAAAAGAAAAACTTAGAGACAAGAAACTTGAAAAAGTGTCGGATTATTATGCAATGCTTATGAAGGATTCGGAAGAGCAAAAGAGCCTTTTAGACTCCGTTACAACAAACCTTACAAGGTTTTTTAGAAACCAGCCTCATTTTGATGCATTGGAAAATTACGTTATTCCTGAGCTTGTAAAGGTGAAAAGGGCAGCAGGTAAAAATAAAATTAAAATATGGAGCGCCGGCTGCTCAACCGGAGAGGAACCTTATACAATAGCTATGGTTATGAAAAAACACCTTCCCGCAGGATTTTCAGCTGAAATTACAGCTTCCGACTTATCACTAAAATGTCTTCTTGTAGGAAAAACCGGCTTTTATCAGGAATCCAGAGTTGCCGGAATTCCGGATGACTACTTAAGATTATATTTTGATAAACTGAATGACGGCTATCAGGTAAAAAAAGATATAATGCAAATGGTGAATTTTGACTATCATAACTTAAAACATGATTCAAAGCATACCGATTTTGATCTTGTGTTTTGCCGAAATGTTTTGATATATTTTGATGAACCTGCTCAAAAAGATGTTATTGATAGGTTTTGGCGTGCTATGTCGCCTAAATCTTTTTTATTTATAGGTCATTCCGAATCTCTCTTTGGTATGGAAACTCAATTTAAGTTTTTAAAAACGGATTGGGCTTGTTTTTATCAAAAGGGTTTTTGATTTTAAAGGTTTTATATAATTCTTCTAAAGGAGTTGTTTATGGAAGATATTCGTGTTTTAATAGTGGATGATTCTGCATTGATGAGGAACCTTATAGGGAAGATTGTTGATGCTACTCCGGGTCTAAAAATAGCCGATAAGGCTATGAACGGCCGTTTTGCTCTTCAAAAACTTGACCGTGTGGCTCCGGATGTTATCGTTTTAGACTTGGAAATGCCTGAAATGAACGGTATCGAATTTTTAAGAGAGTTAAAAAAGCAAAATATAAAGATTCCTGTAGTAATTTTGTCCAGTATTGCAAAAGAAGGTGCAAAAATTACTATGGATTGTTTAGAACTTGGAGCTTGCGATTTTATTACAAAGCCTTCCGGTTCGGAATCTGCCAATCTTAATACGGTTTCAGAAACTCTTTCCAAAATGTTGCTTGCTTACGGACGCCGTCATCAAATTGAGACAGGTACAAGAAGTACAGATACGGCGAAACCTTTCTCTGAGCCGTTTAAGAGTTCTATCCTCAACCCTATGACAGCTGCTGAGCCTCAAAAAGAAGAAAAACCTAAACCTCAAAGAGAACATGGAAATATTCAGATTATTGCTATAGGTATTTCGACCGGAGGACCGAATGCTTTACGCCAAGTTTTTGCGTCCATCGATAAAGAGCTTCCGCAGCCGATAGTTGTGGTTCAGCACATGCCTCCCGGGTTTACAAAGGAATTTGCTTCCAGTTTGGACAAAATCTGTCCTCTTGAAGTAAAAGAAGCGGAAGACGGCGATCTTATAAAGCCCGGCCGTATTCTTATCGCTCCCGGCGGAAAACATCTGGTTGTAGAAAAACGATCTCTTGCCGCAGTTGCAAAGGTTATAGATACGGAGCCTCAAAGCGGCCATAAGCCCAGTGTTGATGTTCTGTTTGGATCTGTTGCAAAGGAATACCAAAACCATGCCCTCGGAATAATCATGACCGGTATGGGAAAGGATGGTGCCGAGAATATCACAAAGCTTTACACCGAAGGTTCCCGTACCATAGGACAAGATGAAGCTTCTTCAGTTGTATACGGTATGCCTCGGGTTGCATGGGAAATGGGCGGAGTTATGGAACAGGTAAGCCTTGATAATATGGCTGCTGCCATAAACCGTTACGGAAAGGAATTTGCTTAAAAATTAATAAAAAAACCGTCTGGAAGGACGGTTTTTTTTTGTCAGAGCTAAAAGCTATCTTACAGTCTTATAAACCGAAGCAAAAGTTCGCCCTCTTTAGAATAAAATTTTATTTCATTTTTACTTATTTCAATCCTGCCGGTATTTATTAAATTCCTTTCAAAAGAGGAATCAAAGGATTTTCCTATTTTATTTGAAGGGTCTATAAGTTTTTTTCCGGTTATTTGAAATTTAAAAGAACTGTCTTTTTTATATTTCCATGTTCCTTCATAGTTTGTTATACCTGTTGTGGCTTGAAACTTTCCGTTATAAAAAAAATTAATACGGGAGCTTGTCAAATTTGCATCAAGCTGTACATAAAGGCCGTTTTCAGAATAGCAGCCTGCCAAGCGCCAAACTCTTTCTGTAAGGTATTCATCGAAAGGAACCGAAATACTGTCTTGTTCTTTTAATGTTTTTTTGCTATTAGCTGCATTAAATGTTTCACATGATAAGGTAAAGATAAGAAAAATCGTAATAAGGAATAAAAAATATAGATTTTTTTTCATAATCATCATTCTACGTAAAAAATTTGAAAAAAACAAGATACCTGATTGCTTTTTTTTTTCATTTGATGTAACATCATGGGACGTTGTTTGTGAGAATCTTATTTACAGCCTTGGGGAATTAGCTCAGTTGGTAGAGCGATTGGTTCGCAATCAATAGGTCGTGGGTTCGATCCCCATATTCTCCAATACCTTTTCCGCTAAAAAATATATTCCGGGAGCATCTTAAATGAACCACTCTTTTAAAAACTTTTTGGCTAAAAAGAATATCGAAATATCGGCTAAGCGTTATTTTATTGATGCTATGAGTGCGATGGCCATGGGGCTTTTTTCTTCGCTCTTGGTAGGTACGATTTTAAACAGTATCGGCCTTAAACTTAATATTCCTTTTTTGACCGAAACAGTCTGGCCGATTTGCCGAGATATGACGGGGGCCGCAATAGGCATAGCCATAGCCCATTCTTTAAAAGCCCATACATTTGTGCTTTTTTCGGCAACGATAGTAGGCTTTGCAGGAAACAAGCTTGGCGGGCCTGTAGGTGCATTTATCGCAACGATAATCAGTACCGAGCTGGGAAAGGCCGTCTCCCGCGAAACAAAGATTGATCTTATCGTTACTCCTATGGTAACTATTATTTCCGGTACTATAATTGCGGCCTTGGTAGGGCCGGGAATGTCCTCATTTATGACATGGCTCGGAAAAATCATTATGGAAGCTACTGCCCTCCAGCCGTTTTGGATGGGAGTTACGGTTTCGGTGTTGGTCGGTGTCATTCTTACCCTGCCTATAAGCAGTGCCGCCATCTGTATGATGCTTTCCCTTGCAGGGCTTGCAGGAGGGGCTGCAACTGTAGGCTGTGCCGCTCAAATGATAGGCTTTGCGGTTATGAGCTATCGGGATAACGGGCTTGGAGGAAGTTTTGCCGTAGGCATAGGAACAAGTATGCTCCACATGCCCAATATTATCAAAAATCCTAAGATATGGATTCCCCCTACCTTGACGGCAGCTTTTTTAGGCCCCTTGGCTACTATCATTTTTAAAATGGAAAACATACCCCTCGGTTCAGGAATGGGAACCTGCGGCCTTGTCGGTCAAATAGGAACTATCACGGCAATGGAATCTATAGGGAGGGGCGGCCACGACACATATTTTGCTATTCTTCTTTTACATTTTGTACTGCCGGCTGTTTTAGCATTATTTTTTACCTTTATTTTAAGAAAAATAAATTGGATTAAGGATGGAGATTTAAAGCTGGATCTTTAATACCCTTCATTACAACGCAGAGCGTACGTTGTGCAGCAACAGGATATTAAACCCTCCGCACGAATAAAAAAAGACGGTCTTAAAAAATAAGGCCGTCTTTTTTGTATTTATCGGATTTCCGTTTACCGGAAATTCAATTTATCCCCAGTATATTTTTAACATCGGGGCTATAACCAATGACACCATTGACATAAGCTTAATCAATATATTGATGGAGGGGCCGGAAGTATCTTTGAAGGGGTCTCCTACAGTGTCGCCTACAACAGCGGCCTTGTGAGAAGGTGAGCCTTTTCCGCCTGCTATTCCGCCTTCAATCATCTTCTTTGCATTATCCCATGCACCGCCTGCATTGGACATAAAGACTGCCAATACAACGCCTGATACCGTTACACCTGTCAAAAGACCGATTAACATTGCAGGGCCTCCTGCAAAGCCTACAAGGATGGGTGTAATAATTGCGGCAATACCGGGGATAACCATTTCTTTTAAAGCAGCCTGAGTACTGATGTCTACGCATCTCTTATAATCGGGCTTTTCGGTATTTTCCAAGATGCCGGGGTGCTGCTTAAACTGGCGGCGTACCTCTTCGATCATCTTATGGGCTGCCTTTCCTACTGCCGACATTGTTAAGGCCGAGAACAAGAAGGGGAAAACTCCTCCCAAGAGAACGCCGACAAGAACATTAATGTTTGTAATATCTACGCTTGCTACACCGGCCTGCTCTTTAAACGAAGTAAAGAGGATGATGGCCGTTAAGGCTGCAGATCCGATAGCAAAGCCCTTACCGATAGCAGCCGTTGTATTTCCTACGGCATCGAGACTGTCAGTAATATTGCGTACATCCTTGGGGAAGTTTGCCATCTCGGCAAGACCGCCTGCATTGTCGGCTATTGGGCCGTATGCGTCAACTGCAAGCTGGATTCCTAGGGTTACCAACATACCTACAGCAGCTATACCTACGCCGTAAAGGCCTGCAAGCATAAAGCTTGAAAAGATTGAAGCTCCGATTAAAATCATAACGGGGAAGGCACTTCTCATACCTACGGCTAAACCTGAAATAATTGTGGTTGCAGCCCCTGTTTCACAAGCATCTACGATTCCCTTAACAGGCTTTTTTCCTGTACCTGTGTAGAATTCGGTAATGATACCGATTAAAACGCCTGCGGCAAGACCTATTACCGTAGAAGCAAAGACGTGTAAATAACCTTGAGTTCCGTTAAATGTTTCGGTTCCCATAACAAATTTTACGGTAAAAAAAACGAAAATTGTTGCAATGATAGCTGCGCCGAAGGTTCCAGTATTGAGGGCCTTTTGAGGGTTTGAACCCGGTTTTGCTTTTACAAAGAATGTTCCGATTAAGGAAGCTGCAAGACCTACAACCGAAATGAGCAGAGGTAAAAGCATCATCCTCAATTTTAAGGAAGAATCCGGAGTGTTTACGATTAGACCTAAAATCATGGCTCCTACCAATGAGCCTACAAAGGACTCAAAGAGGTCGGCACCCATGCCTGCAACGTCACCTACGTTATCTCCTACGTTGTCTGCGATAGTAGCAGGGTTTCGGGGGTCATCTTCGGGGATACCTGCTTCAACCTTTCCTACAAGGTCAGCTCCTACGTCGGCAGCCTTTGTGTAAATACCGCCGCCTACACGTGAGAATAGTGCAATAGAGGATGCTCCCAGTGAAAAAGCTGTAGCTAAGGGTAAAATAATATCTTTAAGTACGTTTTCTGTAGTTCCCAATAGTGAAGTAGAGAGAATAAGAACGATAAAAAGACCTATAAAAGCAAGTCCTACAACGCTCATTCCCATAACGCTTCCGCCTGAAAAAGCGACTTTCAAAGCTCCGTTTAGGCCATGATCCTTAGCAGCCTGTGTTGTGCGTGAGTTGGCCTGTGTTGCAACACGCATACCTATATAACCGGCTGACATTGAAGCAAGAGCACCAAGCAAGAATGAAAGAGATTGGAACTTCAGAGCTCCTTTATTTCCTATGGCTAGGAAAACAGCAACTATGGCAATGAAAGGAAGAAGAGTTATATATTCCCTTCTTAAAAAAGCCATAGCCCCATCGGCTATATGGCCTCCGATTTCTTTTAAAGCCTGATCTGAAACCTTTTGTTTATAGATCCACAAGGTTCTTACAAGTGCATAAGCTAGGGCAACAATCCCGCCTCCGAGCACGGCATACAATGCGAGTGAAATACTCATTTTTTCCTCCTGTTGTGTTGTACAACTTGAAATAGATTATACGGTTTTTCCGTCATAATATCTTTAAACCTAGCATATTTTTGGGAGTTTTGCAAGTAGTGGAATTTATTTAATAAAATGGGCTTTTATGTTGTGCAAGGTTATTTTAAAATTATTTTATTTTTTACATTTTAGCTTGGACAAATTTAAAAAAGCATGTTAGACTATTTGTTATAGGGTTTATTACAAAATGAAATTTAGGAGGAATCTATGGACAGTTATTTGAACATTGCGAATTCTTGGGTTTTATGGTTTGCCGCTTTTCCGTTATTGATTATGGTATTGTTTCAAGCTATAATTTTTAGCAAAAAAGCAAAGGACGCTGCTAAAATTGTCGGCTTAAGTGATGCCGATGTGCGGAAGTCTTTCCGTATCGGTATGACTTCTTCTATCGGTCCTGTTTTGGGTGTTTTTATTGTTATGCTGGGCTTAATGTCGGTAATAGGCGGCCCTCTTGCGTGGATGCGCCTTTCAATTATAGGTGCAGCCTCAACGGAGCTTGCAGCGGCACAGATGGCGGCTCAAGCCCAAGGCATTGATTTATCAAGTCCGGATTACGGCTTAATAAATTTTGCAAATGCAACATGGGTCATGGCACTAAACGGAAGTGCATGGCTTTTTGTGACGGGTCTATTCTCCGATAAAATGAATATTTTATCAAATAAAATATCACGCGGTGATCCTGCAAAACTTGCTATTTTAATGGTTACGGCAATGAGCGGAGCCTTCGGCTTTTTATGCAGTAATGAAATAACAAAAGCACTTCGATCGGTAAAAGGAAAAAATTATCCGGCTGTTGCTGCTGCCGTATCTGCAGCTCTTCTAATGGTTGTATTTGAAAAACTCGGTAACAAATATCCTAAATTAAAAGAATACAGTTTAGGAATAGTTATGATTCTTGCAATGGTAATTGCAATGGTATTTAAAGATTTAATTTTAAAATAAGGAGAAGCTAAATGAGTGACGAATTATATGAAAAAACTTTTACAAAACCGATTATAAGGTATGGGAGATTGACAAACCTATTATCCTTGGTTCTTTGCTTTCTGCCTTCCATTGTTGTTTGGACAGTTTATGGAGTAAAGCCGTCAACACAGGATATATTGACAGGCTGGGGCTTGGCAGCATCCGTATATGCAATCTATTCTATTGTTGAACCTGTCAGCTATTTCCCCATACTCGGCTTGCCCGGAACTTATATGTCTTTTCTTTCCGGTAATATCGGAAATGTACGCTTGCCTACTTCGGCCGTTACGCAAGAAGCTGTCGGTGTAGAACCCGGCACAAAGAAAGCCGAAATAGTTTCTACTCTAGGAATTGCAGGCTCGATAGTTACCAATCTTATAATTGTAACTATTGCCGCTGTAGGAGGAGCTGCCTTAATGAACATCTTCCCCAAAAAAGTGTTGGAAGCCTTTGCCTATGTTTCACCTACAATCTTCGGTGCTATGTTCGGAATGTTTGCCGTTAAAAACATAAAATACGGCATATTTGCTTTTATCTTGGCCATGTCTTTATTAAACATTATCAAAATACCGGTATATATAATGATTCCGGCCTGTGTATTCGGAACGGTAGCTTTCGGTTTTTTAACTTATAGAAAACCTAAGCCTAAAGAAGAAACTTAAGGGAGGAAAAAGTGGATATATTAAAAAAGGTAAAAGAAATAGAAAAAGACATAATTTCTTGGCGCCGCCATTTGCATCAAAATCCTGAGGTTGGCTTTGAGCTTCCTAATACAATAGATTTTGTATGTAAAAAATTGGATGAGTTTGGAATTGAGTATGATAGAAATGCGGCAAAAAGTGCCGTTATAGGTTATATTCACGGTGCAGAAAAAGGAGATGTTATCGCTCTGCGTGCAGACATGGATGCCCTTCCTGTTTGTGAAGCTACCGGGCTTGAGTTTGCTTCTAAGAATTCCTTTATGCATGCTTGCGGTCATGATGCACATACATCGATATTGCTTGGGGCCGCAAAGGTATTAAATGATTTAAAGGGCAGCTTTAAAGGAACCGTTAAGCTTATCTTCCAGCCTGCGGAAGAACTGGGAACAGGCTCTGTAGACATTTGTGAAAAAGGAATCCTTGATGATGTAAAAGAAATCCTGGGACTTCATGTAGGCTGTATAAGCGACGAAATAAAGTCCGGAGAATTCCTTTTTTCAAAGGGCTCGATGATGGCCTGTATGGATAAATTTTCAATTAAGGTTAAGGGTGTAGGCGCCCATGGAGCTTATCCTTCTCTTTCAGTAGACCCCGTTGTAATCGGCTCTCACATAGTTGTTGCAATACAGGAAATCTTGGGCAGAGAAATACATCCAACGGAACCGGCTGTAATAACGGTTGGGCAATTCCATTCAGGTTCGGCATTTAATATAATTCCGCCTGAAGCCTATCTTGAGGGAACAGTACGGGCCGTAACAAATGAGACGAGGGAATTGATAGCAAAACGGATTGAAGAAGTTGCCTCCAATATTGCAAAGGCTTTTAGGGGTTCAATTGAATATCAATTCTTTAGACAGCCGCCTCCTCTTATAAACGATTCGAAGGTTACGGATAAGGTTATGGAAGTTGCCAAAGAACTTTTCCCGAATGATGTTAAGCTTATGCAGCGTCCTGTTATGGGAGGAGAAGATTTTGCATGGTACTTAGAAAAAGTTCCGGGTTCATTTATCTTCTTGGCAACACCTTCACCTATTGAAGGAAAAGTTTGGCCTCACCACAATCCCAAATTTGCCTTAGATGAATCGCAGTTTTACAGAGGAGCAGCGCTCTTTGCAGCTTATGTAATGAAGGAACTTGGTAAATAATTTTAGACCGACTTAAGGTTTATAAATTTATTAAAAATCAAATTCCTAAAGCCGTCTTAAACTTTGATGTTTAGGGCGGCTTTTTATATTTGCATTAAATATCCTAATATGTTATACTGGTTTTTATAATTCGGAATAAAAAAATGAAACAGCTTATAAAAATTTTGATTGTAGAAGATGATAAAACAATAGCCTCGGTCTTAAAAAAGAATTTGGAGCAATGGGACTTTAATGTACGCTGTGCAAAAAATTTCAGCAATATCTTGGAGGAGTTTGAAGACTATGCCCCCTCTCTGGTCTTAATGGATATAGGGCTTCCGGCATTTAACGGTTATCATTGGTGTTCCGAAATCAGGAATAAGTCTCAAGTCCCCATTATCTTTTTATCTTCCCGTAACGATAAGATGGATATTGTAATGGCTATGCAAATGGGAGGAGATGATTATATCGAAAAGCCCTTTGATATGGATATAACCATTGCAAAGATACAGGCCGTTATCAGGCGGACATACCAATTTACCGCTTCAATGAATGAAGTCGGTTTTGCCGGGACTATTTTAAATTTGAGCACACTTACTCTTGTGTATAATAATAAGACAACCTTGCTGACTGCAAATGAAATTAAAATTTTAAAATGCCTTTATTTGGCTCAAGGCGAATTTGTTTCGAGAGAAAAAATTATGGATGTGCTCTGGCAAAATAATCAGTTTGTGGACGATAATACTCTTTCTGTAAATATAACCCGATTGCGCAAAAAGCTGGAAAACGCCGGTCTTTTTAATTTTATCGAAAACAAAAAAGGTTTGGGATATAAACTAAATGAACATCACGGAAACCGGTAAGTTAAAAAGAAGCATAATTATAAAAAGTTTTTTTAAAGATAATTTTTTATTTATATTTGTTCCGTTTCTTTTAATCTTCTTACAAGTGCTTATATTATATTTAAGTAATGCCGAAAGGGGGCTCGTATCTTATATAAGCTCATTAAGTATTTCCATTTTGATTATCTTCTTTATATTAAAATTTATTTTTTACTATCGTAA
>ERZ772960.2428-NODE-2428-length-13529-cov-32.730147_pt1 | contig 13529 bp, 13 predicted proteins | sample MGYA00580678_ERZ772960 | MGnify/ENA primary metagenome ERZ772960 (study PRJEB29015, sample SAMEA2737930) | human oral metagenome | biome: human oral; feature: human-associated habitat; material: dental | place: China | collected 2059 ... | reverse complement strand
ATATGCAGACTATTGATAAAGCAGCCAAATCGGCGCGCGAGAATGCAGATAAGGCCGAGAAGATAGCAAGCGAATTGGTGCGGAAAGCGCGGACAGAAGCTAGCGAGATTGTAGCGTCGGCGCGCGAGGAGGCGGTTGAACTGGTTGACGCTGCCAATGCTAAAGCCGCAGCCAAGTCCGAAGCGATGATTAAAGAAGCGCACGATAAGATTACTCAAGAGGTCGAAAGCGCCAAGAAAGAGTTGCACAATTCGACATTAGAGCTGGTGGCGGAGGCGACTGGCAAGGTTTTGGGCGAGAAGATTGATGCTAAGAAGGACGCGAAGCTGATTTCAACAGCGCTGAAGGAGGCTGAATAAATGCGGCTGGTGTCCAGGCGAAAGTTGGCGAAATATGCTGCCGAGCAATTGCTGGCGGGAAATGATGCGGTGCTGGAAGAGATTGCCGGGTTTTTGATTTATGAAAAGCATGAGCGCGAAGTCGAATTGTTGGCGCGGGATATTGAGGTGGAATTGGCTGAGCGCGGGACGGTTGTGGCGACGGTGGAGAGCGCGCGGGCGCTGGACGAGGCGACAAAGGATGCAATTAAGAGGCTACTATCATCTAACTCGGGTGTGCGGGCTTTGCGCCGGGCGTCTGGAGACGCTCGGGCTGCAGAGCATCCCTCGTCATATGATAGTATCCGCGTACCCGAAGCGGATGCCAGCGACCGCGCTGCTCAGCATGTCGAACGTCCTGATGCGGAAGTTCCGAGCGGCTACAGTACTAGGGACATCACTGTGTTACTGCGTGAATCAATTGACCAAGCACTCATCGGCGGCTTTAAACTACGGACGCCGACCGCAACGCTGGACGCGACGATTGCCAAGAAATTAAACGACTTGCGGGCGAAGAAAATCTAGGAGGAAAAATGAGCAAGATTGATGTGACAGAACTAGCCAAAAGCCTGCGGGAAAAAATCGCGCAGCTGGAGGCAACGGAAGGGTTAGAGGACGCTGGTGTGGTCATCCGCGTCGGCGACGGCGTGGCGTGGGTGCACGGCCTCAGTAAAGCTGGCTATAGCGAAGTGCTAGAAATTGAGACTGATGGCGGCACAGTGGAAGCCTTTGCGCTGAATTTGATGGAAGATGAAATCGGTGCGGTGATCCTCGGCGGCGAAGAAAAAGTCAAGGCTGGCGCCAGCGTTCGCCGCAAGGGTGCGGTACTGGACGTGTCAGTTGGCGAGGAGCTGCTCGGCCGCGTGGTTGACCCGCTCGGTCGGCCGCTCGATGGCGGACCAGCTATCAAGACCAAGCAGCGCGGGCTGATTGAGCGCCCAGCCATCGGCGTGATGGGCCGCAAGTCGGTGCACGAGCCGCTGATGACCGGTATTATGTCGATTGACGCCATGTTCCCGATCGGCCGCGGGCAGCGCGAGCTGATCATCGGCGATCGCCAGACGGGAAAGACGGCCATTGCTATCGACACCATGATCAACCAGGCACGGCAAAAGACCGGCGTGGTGAACGTCTACGTGGCGATTGGCCAGAAATTATCAAAGATTGCCCGGCTGGTTGACCGTCTGAAAGAAGAAGGCGTGATGGAGCAAACCATCGTGGTGGCGACCAGCCCGTCGGACGCGGCTTCCCTGCTGTACCTGGCGCCATATGCTGGTACGGCCATGGGCGAATATTTCCGCGACAATGGCGGCCACGCGCTGATGATTTATGACGATTTGACCAAGCACGCGGTGGCCTACCGCCAGATGTCATTGCTGCTCCGTCGTCCACCGGGACGCGAGGCCTATCCTGGTGATGTCTTCTATCTTCACTCTCGCCTACTGGAACGTTCAGCCAAGTTGTCAGACGAATTGGGCGCTGGTTCACTGACTGCCCTGCCGATCATTGAGACACAGGCTGGTGACATCTCGGCGTACATCCCGACCAACGTGATTTCTATCACCGACGGTCAGATTTTCCTGGAAACCGATTTGTTCTATCAAGGTATTCGTCCAGCTATCTCTGCCGGTCTATCAGTTTCCCGTGTTGGTGGTGCTGCTCAGACCAAGGCGGTTAAGTCGGTCGGCGGTAACTTGAAGCTCGGTCTTTCACAGTTCCGTGAGTTGGCGTCATTTGCCCAGTTTGGTTCAGACCTGGATGATGCGACCAAGGCGCAAATTGACCGCGGTCAGCGCTTGACTGAGCTGCTCAAACAGCCGCAATACCAGCCGATGAGCGTCTGGGAACAATTTGTCAGCATCCATGCAGTGACGAGCGGCGCGTTTGATGATGTGCCGGTTGCTAAGATCAAGGAAGCGCAGGCTACTCTGTTGACGCAGCTTTGGAAGAATAGCAAAGACGCCATGCGTGAATTGAACAAGGGCGCTAAGCCAACTGACGAGCAGCTGAAAGTTATCGACGAGGCGACACAGATGGCGGCGAAAGGATTTGGCGCGTGAAATTTAGACGAGATTCGCCTGAATTTGCGAAAGCTGCTAAATCCTACGGTAGAGCTATAGTTAGCGCGAATGATTTTCAATTGGAAACGCGGGGTTACCTACCTAGTGAGCAAGATCTTTGGAGGTATTGGAAATCGGTATCTCGCCACGTTCGAAAGGAAAGGGAAAGGCGAAATAAGCGGCGCAGAGGAGAGAAGAACCATGCCTAATACCCGCGCGTTGAAAAATCGCATTCGCTCGGTGGATTCGACCAAGCAAATCACCAAGGCGATGCAGCTGGTGGCCGCCAGCAAGATGCGCCGCGCTCAAGAGGCGGACAAGGCCTCGGCTCCCTACACTATGGCAGCCGAGGAGCTGCTGAGCTACTTGGCGAGTCAAGGTGCGACGGATAATCATCCGCTGTTCAAACGCCGCAAAATTACCAAGCGTTTGATCATCGTCATCGCCAGCGACAAGGGTCTGGCCGGTGCGTATAACACCAATGTCTTGAAAAAATATCTGGAGCTGCTGAAGCGCGACGACGAGCGCGGCATCGAGAATTTGACCTTGACCATTGGGCGTCGGGCTTCGCAGTTTGCCTCGCGCCTGAAGGATACGAAGATTATCGGTACGTACGAGGATTTACCGGATCAGCCGTCGGGACTCACCTTTCACACGATTTTGAACACCGCCATTAGCATGTTTGAGAATGGCGAGGTTGACGCGGTGACGCTGGTGTACACGCGGTTTGTCAATAGCATGGTGCAGACGGCGGAGCTGTTGCGCTTGCTGCCGGCGGGTACTAAAGCCTTGATTGATCCGAGCGAGGTCTCGAATACGGTTTCTGATGCCAAGTACGAGCCGAGCATTCCGGAAGTGCTGGACGCCGTGGCGAACCGTTTGACGGGTGCGCGATTGCTGCAGGCGTTGCTGGACGCTCGCGCCAGTGAGCACTCCATGCGGATGATGGCTATGAAGAATGCGACGGACAATGCGTCTGACCTGGTGGACGATCTGACGCTGGCGATGAACAAAGCTCGCCAAGGTGCGATTACCCAGGAATTGGCAGAAATTTCCGGCGGCGTGGAGGCGATGGAACAATGAGCGTGTATTTTGTACGCCACGGTGAGAGTTTGGCTAATGTCAATGGCACAGCGGCTGGCGCAGAAGATGATTCTCCGTTGACCGAGAAAGGCCTATGCGATGCGCAGGCAGTGGCGCGAGAAATTACGAAGCGTATTGCAACTGGCGAGCTACATATTAATAAAATTGTCAGTTCCCCGCTGCGGCGGGCACGACAGACCGCAGAGATTATCAGCCAAGAGGCTCTTGGTGGCTTGCCGGTTGAGATTGATCAGCGCTGGCGCGAGCGCGGGATTGGCAAAGCTGCCGGAATGAAGCACGGCACATGGTATCACCTCGAAGACGACCCGGCGGCGGGCGTCGAAACGCGGCAGGCTTTTTGTAAGCGCGTGGCCGAGGCTTACGATGAGCTGGCGGGTCTTTCCGAGGATATTTTAGTCGTCTCGCATAATGGCGTATACCGAGCACTGCAAACGCATATACATCATGTTTCGCCGGAAAAGTTTGTCGAGATGCCAGGGCTTGGTAACGGTGAAATTGTTGAGATTACAAAACAAGGAGAATCAAATGAATAACACAACCCTATTCGTCAGTACTGTTGTTGCAAAAGACGGTAAATTGTTAGTTATTCAAGAGGGCAAAGATAACTACGGGCAATTAGGTACGTGGAATTTTCCGGCGGGACATGTCGAGCCGGGCGAAGGTTTGGTGGAGGCGGCGGTACGCGAAGTGAAGGAAGAATCTGGCTATACAGTTGCAATTGACGGTGTTCTGTCGGTGCTGTTGAAAAATACTGATTCTGGCATGTCGCTGGTTGTGTTTTTTCTGGGACACATTGCCGATGATTCTCCTGTCGCGCGCGAAGAAGGAATCCAGCAGGTTGACTTCGTGACGTTAGAGGCTTTAGAAAAACTGAATTTGCGTTTTCTTGATGATATGATAGAACCAGCTCGTCGAGCGCTGTCGGATAAGAGCTATTCTTTGGATATAATTATGGATTATCAGGAGGCGTAGACGCAATATGAAAAGTGAGATTAATACAAAGAAAGTGCGGAGGAAAAATTGATGGCTGGAAAATCTCCAGAATTCGACAATCAGAGTTATCGAGAAAAGATTCCGGTCGTGCCGATTATAGATGATGGTCTTGTTGTGATGGTTGGTGTTGATGGTGGCGGCAATCCTGACCCAAATGATTTTGCTGGTTACGATCCTAGCGAAGAGGATGTTTTGCAGGCGTGGAAGGATAAGCATGGCGGTTTGCCTCCGGACTCTGAATCCGTAGAAGAATTAAAGGCCTTTAGAGAACTTTGCGAAAGGACGCAGGAATATCACGCTCAATTGTCAGGCGAAGGAAGCAGCTCTGTTACCCTGGCGCACCGTAGGTTTTTTCCGCTAGTTACAGACCTTGACAATGGTTATGAAGAATATCTTGCGGATTTTCCTGATGCGCCAGACGTGCATGGGATGAGGCGAAGGGGATTGATAGGTCGTATATTTGCTGGAATTGCTTTATTTACCTTTAGTGCTGGAATTGACCTTGGGCTTAAGAGAAATAGAAGTCGATTAACTGACGTAAAGGCGATAGCTGATTTAGCTTTTATAAATCCAGCAACAGGACGAGAGGATATAAATTTACCTTACTCGCCAGAGAGGTATTATGACAATCAAGGAGGAATACATGAGTAAAACACTAGGAAAAATTATTCAAATCGTTGGCGTGGTGGTCGATGTGGAGTTTCCACGTGACGTTAAATTGCCGGCGATTTATGACGCATTGCATGTCAAGAATGGCAAAGAGACGCTGGTGTTGGAAGTAGCGCAGCACCTGGATGAACACACCGTGCGAACGATTGCGCTGTCGTCGACTGACGGCTTGGCTCGCGGTGCGGACGTGGTGGCGACTGGTGCGCCGATTTCTGTGCCAGTGGGCGCCGAGACCCAGGGGCGCATGTTCAACGTGGTTGGTGAAGCGATTGACGAGAAACCGCAGCCAAAGGGTAAAACTGCACCAATTCACCGCCCTGCTCCAGACTTGTCTGAGCAGTCGAACAAGACGGAGATTTTGGAAACTGGAATTAAGGTTGTCGACCTGATCGCCCCGCTAGCCAAAGGTGGTAAAGCTGGTCTGTTCGCCGGTGCTGGTGTCGGTAAAACCGTCCTGATCACCGAGCTGATCAACAATATCGCTAAGTTCCACTCTGGCAACTCGGTCTTTGCCGGCGTTGGTGAGCGTACCCGCGAAGGAAATGACCTGTACTATGAGATGGAAGAAGCGGGCGTGTTGGACAAGACCTCACTGGTGTTTGGCCAGATGAATGAGCCGCCTGGAGCACGTTTGCGCGTGGCGCTGTCGGGTTTGGCGATGGCTGAAGCCTTTCGTGACGAAGGTAAGGACGTGCTGCTGTTTATCGACAATATTTATCGCTACACTCAGGCTGGTGCTGAGGTATCAGCGCTGCTTGGTCGTTTGCCAAGCGCCGTCGGTTATCAGCCAAACTTGCAGCAAGAAATGGGTGCTTTGCAGGAGCGCATTACTTCGACGAAAAAGGGTTCGATTACCTCTGTTCAGGCGGTGTATGTGCCAGCCGACGACTTGACCGACCCAGCGCCGGCAACGACCTTCGCTCACCTGGACGCGACTATCGTGATGAACCGTGCCTTGACGGAAATTGGTATCTATCCGGCTGTGGATGTGCTAGATTCGAGCTCTAATTCACTTGATCCAGAAATCGTTGGTGAGGAGCACTACCGCGTGGCGCGCGAAGTCCAGCGAGTGCTGCAGCAGTACAAAGAATTGCAGGACATCATCGCTATCCTCGGTATGGAAGAATTGTCAGACGACCAGAAGCAAATCGTTGCTCGGGCGCGTCGCATTCAGCGCTTCCTGGCGCAGCCATTCCACGTGGCTGAGAAATTTACTGGTAATCCAGGCGTGTATGTCAAGTTAGAGGACACCATTCGCGACGCCGCTGACATCTTGGCCGGTAAATACGACGACAAGCCAGAAAGCTGGTTCTATATGGTGCAAGGCACTTTGAGCGATCAAGTCGCCCGCGACGCTGAATCGGAACAAGCTAGTGATAAGGATAAAACCAAAGCTGCCGAAAAGTCCGTAGTAGACAAAAAATCTGCCGCCAAATCGGCTAAGAAGAAAGCCAAATAGCCATGAAATTGTCATTAGTTACACTTGTTGGCACGAAGGTTGACGAAGAGATTTATTCGCTGTCAATCCCAACCATTGACGGCGAAATATCCGTTTTCCCGAGTCATGAACCGCTAGTGACGATTGCGCGGGACGGCGTCATCACTGTGCGCCGCCATAAAGAAGATCTGGACAGTCAATTAGAGTATTTCGCGATCTCCGGCGGCGTGGTGAAGATTGATTATTCATCGGTGCAAATCCTAGTGGACGAGGCGGATCATGGCGACGACATCATCGAGGCGGAAACTCAGGCAGCACTGGAGCGCGCCATCAAAGCCCGCGACGAAGCCGGCGACCAAGTCGAGCGCGAGAAAGCCAAACAGCTCATCGACCGGCACATGGTGCGGTTGAAGGTGGCGGACTTGCATCGGCGCAAGCGGCGGCGCTAGCGTTGAATTGCCATTGTTATGATTATGTTTTGACGGCGGTAGGATTGATTTGCGTACCGCTACTGCGCCGTGCTATAATTTTTGTATGAGCTTAACTAGCGACGATTTGGTAGACATAAAACAGCTGATGGAATCAGTGCTGAGCGGCCATACTGCTGAGATAAATAAGCGCTTTGATGATGTCAACAAACGCCTTGATGGTGTAGATGAGCGTCTTGATGGCATGGATAAGCGTTTTGATAGTATCAACAAACGTCTTGATGGCATGGATAAGCGTTTTGATAGTATCAACAAACGCCTTGATGGTGTAGATGAGCGCTTTGACGATATCAACAAGCGTCTTGATAGTATAGATAAGCGCCTTGATGAGAATGAAGAAGTCCAGAATGAAATTCTTAACGCTATTGGTACTGATCTGAATCGCCATAGCGCGCGTCTTGATGATTACGAGGATCGTTTAAAGAAGCTGGAACGTGGAGTAGCTTAGGACTAAGTTATACTTGGCCCAATCAAGAAATCCAGGTTTTATTGCTATAGGTTGGATGGTTGATATACTCAACTATGCTTACTTTTATATAATAAAAGTTATATTTTTTCAAGTATCTGGCGGACTTCGCTGGTGTTTTTAGTGTGCATTAGCTTCTCGCGCAGTTCTTTGGCGCCGTCGAAGTCGCGGATGTAGATTTTGAAGAAGCGTTTGAGGGTTTCGAAGGGGCGACCGAGGGTTGGTTGATAGTGGTCGAAGAGGTCGAGGTGGTAGTGTAGTAGATGAATAAGCTCTGGTTTAGTATTGCCGCTCCCGTCGTCGCCGTCTGCGACGGCACGTAGGTCGCTAGACGCGGGTCCTGCTAGTCGGTCCGCCCCTTCTTCTGAAAAATCAGAGATTTGTTCAGAAGTGGGTGCTGCCCCACCGACTATCACCCGCTCATTCTCGATCTCCGAAAACACTTCGCCTTTCCGAAAACAAAACGGATCGCTAAAAACTCCCCGTCCGATCATGATGCCATTGACGCCGGTGTGCTGGCGGGCGAGCTTCTCGCCGTGGGCTCGGTTGCGAACGTCGCCGTTGATAGTCAGCAGTGTTTGCGGGGCGATTTTATCACGTAGTTTGATGATGTCGTCGATAAGTTCGTAATGCGCTGGGACTTTGCTCATTTCTTTTTTGGTGCGCAGATGGATGGTTAGGTTAACAATATCTTGCTGTAAAATAGTCGTTAGCCACTCTCGCCATTCATCGACATGGGTATAGCCCAGCCTGGTTTTGACACTAACTGGCAGCCCGGCAGTTTTGGCGGCGGCAATAGCGGCGACCGCGACGTCGGGTCGGCGGATCAGTGCTGCTCCCCCGCTTTTGATGGCGGATTTGGCGGGACAACCCATATTGATGTCAATGCCGTCAAAGCCGAGTTTGGCGCAATAGCCGGCGAATTGCTCCATGTCGCCCGGCTCACCACCCCAGATTTGGGCGACCAGCGGGTGTTCGTCGTCGGTTTTGATCAATCGTCCAGCGATGGCTTTATCGCCAGCGTGTACCCAGCCAGTGGCATTGGCAAACTCGGTGAAAAACACGTCGGGTGCGCCTGCCTGCTTCACGACATGGCGAAACACCACGTCAGTGACGGCTTCCATCGGCGCCAAGATGAAAAAGGGCTGCGGTAAGTTGTCCCAAAATGATGTCATCTCTGTTATTTTATCACAAAAATGAAAATCCCCTCACTGGCGTCATTGACAGTGAGGGGTGGCGGGCTCAAGCGGTTCTGCTCGGAGTTGATTTCAACGCTGAAATCGACTACCACGAGTGAAACTCGCGAGCCCGGGAGGGAGAGATGACACGCCATTGTGCCATCTCAGTGGATGTGGCGGGAGTCGAACCCGCCCTAGACCCCCTCTTAACGGACACATCCTTGTGGGCGGACGGACACCCTACTGCTGACGCAAGGTCAGCAAGTTTCGGGGTCGCACAAACCCCGACCGCCAAAACGAAAACTGCCCTAAAGACGATCAGCGCTTACCGAAGCGCTCCTCGTCTCTGGCAACCGCCTTTTTGGCGGCAGTCCCCCAGGAGCCGGTCTGGCGACCAGCCTCCTGGAGCTTTCGGCGCTCAAAGTCCGAAAGCCTCTGACCGGTAGCCGCCTTGTCCAAGGCGACCTTCCGGTCTGCAGGGTTCCACGTAGCCATGAGAGTTTTTCACCCCCTTCCTGCCGCAGTTGCGGCGCGTAGAAAAGAGCTAACTCCCCTGTCAAACCATGCTTTTGTGCGAAGCATGATTAAGACTCGACGTCATTTGCGACGCCTCGTCGGAAGTTAGCTCCACGAACAAAAGCAAGTATATATATATCAATAATAGCAAGCTATGTCAATAGTTTTTGTCAAGATTGCCTACGCTACCTCTGTTAATAAATCCTCCTCAAACTGCACTATCCCCTTATAATCCGCTGAATACCCAGAAATATCCGGTAGTTCCAGGGCGGTTATTTTACGCCAGACAATGCCGACAAGCCGAGCAAATTCAGCTAATTCCTCCTCGGAGAATGTGTCCTCCAGGCTGAGGATGTCGCCGGTTTTTATATCCGGCTCGACGAACTGCAGGCGGGCGCCGGTGAAGCTGAAATTGCTATAATCACGTGATGACGTAACCAGGAGTTGATAAAACATCAGCTGCTGGCGGTATTTGTGGAGCTTGATTTTTTCATAGTCAGACGTGCCCTTCCAGGAGTGCGACGGCTTGCCGGTTTTGTAATCGGTCACAAAGATGGTCTTATTATGCTTATCAATGTCGGCGACGTCCAGCTTGCCGGTCAGGCGCGCGCCGCCAACGACGACGCCTTGATGAGCGAAATCGAGTTCCGCGAGCTCCGTGTCATGAAACTCGGACGATTTGGCGTCCAGAAACGCCGTCAGCGCCGCCGTGCCTTTGTCCAGGTACAGCGCGAAATCGTCGGGCGGCAGGTGCTGGGCCTCGAGCGACGTGCGGAAATAGTGGAGGATGCGCTCGACGGGCGGCAGACGGTGGTCGGCGCGCAGCAGGTTGTGTAGCTGCTGGAGACTAGCGTGAATGGCGGTGCCGTAGCTGGCGGCAGGGCTTTTGGCGGACGGAAAGCGCAGCAGATTATTCAACAAAAAGTTCTGCGGCCCGCCGCGCGAGACGTCAAGGAAATTATTGAGATGCGTAATGGAAAGTTTGTAAGTCTCTAAGGTCGGCGCCAGTACATCCTTGAGCTCCGCGGTAATCGGCGCACTCAGCCGCGTGCTCCAGTCGGTTTGCGCCACGGTCAGCTGCGCTGCGGGCGTGTCGGCGGCGGGGATAATGGTCGGCGTGTGGTCGGTCAGGAAGCTGGCGATCATGGTGTCGCTGCCGGCGTCGTTGGTCTGGGAATAGGTCATGGTCAAGGTGGTTTTGGCGCGGGTCATCGCCACAAAGAATAGCCGCAGCCGCTCGTCGTAGCTGGTGCCGGCGGGCTGGAGCTGGAGGTTGGCGGGATAGCGGATTAGTCGACTACGTGTACGAACCTTCTCTCCCCAAGCGCTGTCAATTGCCCCGACAACAAAGACATGTGGGAATTCTAGCCCTTTGGACTTGTGGGCGGTCATCAGGTTGATGGCGCCGCCGAGGGCGCTGGCCTGGGGACGGATGTGCGTCAGGCGGGTTTTGGTCGAGCGGTGCAGGTCGATGAATTCCAGGAAGTCCGCCAGCGTCGGGGTTGTGTCGGTAGTGCGGTCGCGTAATTTTTGGCGCAGTGTACGCAGGCTCTCCAGCGTGGTCAGGTAGGCGTCGGGGTTTTGAACGAGGTTGTCAGGCGAGAAGTAGTGGGCGGCGAGAGAATTAAGCGAAGAGCCTTTACTAGGACTCCTCTTTTCGCGCCGGGCGTCTGAGGACGCTCGGGCGATGGTCGCTGTACGGAGTCCCAGCAAAGGCTCCTCGCCGGTTGATTGCAAGAGTTCCCTGCCAGAGTGAGCGCCGGAACTATCCCTATCGAATACTCTTTTCGCGCTAGGCGTCTGAGGACGCTCGGGCGATGGTCGCTGCACGGAGTCGATTGGAGTAATTCCAGCATCTATCTCTAGCCCTAGTAACTTGTCCAACTGCTCCTCCAGCGGCAAATTTGGCACGTCCTTCGCCCGCTCTAGCAGCCACTCGCCGAACGGCCGAAAAGTGCTATTCGCCAGCATGCTCTCCAGCCACAGCTGCCGATTGTTATAGGCATGGAGGCTGAGCCGCCAGATGTCCAGTGCCGAAAAGCCGAACGCCGGATGGGCGATTACCTCTGGTAGCAGGCTGTTAGCGACGTCAAGATTGTTCTGATGAATCGCCATGACGACCCGCGCCAGCTTGTCCAGCGCTTGAATGATGTCTTGCTCGAGGATGTCGTCGTGGCGCTCATAATTAACAGTCAGATTCTGGCGGTACAGATATGGCAGCAGCTCGATCAGCTCCTTGTGATGGCGGGAGATGACGGTGATGTGCGCTGGGTCTTCGCCGCGTTTGATCAGTTCGGCAATTTGCTGTGCCACCCCTGCCCGCTCCTCGCTCACCGAGGTAAATTCCTGGATTTCAACCCGCGCGCCGCTACCAGACGCGTGTGCGGTCAATTGTTTTGACAGGCCGTCAATGGTATTCTCCAGGCGATCCGTCCCCTGGGTAATCACTCCGCGCGCCGCTGTCAGGATATCAGCCGCCGAGCGGTAATTGTCTGTCAGCACAATAATTTTCGGGTCGTGATAGTGCTGGCGGAAGCGCTGGATATTGCCAACATCGGCGCCCTGAAAGCTGAAAATCGCCTGGTCGTCGTCGCCGACTGCCATGATGTTGGGATTGTCCTCATTGCCAGTCAGGTCGAATAGCAGACGCAGCTGCGCCAGGTTGGTGTCCTGAAATTCGTCGACCATGATGAATTGATATTGCTCCTGGAGGTTGGCGCGCAGTTCCGGGTGGGATTCGCAGGCTTGAATAACCGACAAAATCATGTCGTCGTAGTCAAACAGCGAGCGCTCGGCCAGTACGTTGCCATATGCTTCGTAGACGTCAATGGCGGCGGATAATTTCTCGCTGGCGGTAAAATCTTTCAGGACGAACTCGCCGGCGGCGTTCTTTTCGCACCATTTGTTTTTCCAGGCGGTTAGCGGTTTGGTGGAGTTGGTGTCGATCGCTTCTTGGGCGGCGTGGGCGATACTGAGCGCCAGAACATGAGCGTACGGGGTGATGGAGGACGGCAGTGCGGCGTGATGCGGCGCTGAGCTGGCGGCATTTTCAGAAAGCTCTGTAGCGCCTCCCCCGCTGGTTGTAACAGAATTTCCCTCGCCAACTCTCCCGGCAATCTTCTCCGCCAGCGGCGCAAATAATTCGATGGTTTTTTTAGAAATTTTGGCAGCAAATACCCGCTGAATGTCGGAGGCAATGTCGGCGATGACGCGCTGATTATCCGCCATCACCAGCCGCAGCTCCGCCGGCGTGAGACCGCTCTGCTTGAACTCGGAAATAACTCGGATCAGCTCGCTGGTGTAGACAAATTCACCATTGTTTTTAACGTTCAGTGGATTACGCCAGTCAAGCCCCTCGAGGATCCCCGTCACAATTTGGTGCTGCGTCAGCTCATCCGCCGGCTGAGCGTCAGCGCCGTGAAAAAAATATTCCCGGTGCTGATTGATAATCTCCGTGCCGAAACTGTGAAAGGTGTGAATGGCAATTTTATAAGCGTCCTCGCCGATGATCTGGCGCAGGCGCTGGCGCATGTTGGCGGCGCCGCTCTCGGTAAACGTCAGGCACAAAATACTATCCGGCAGCGTGTCAGTCTGGCGCAAAATCTGGGCGGTACGCATGCTCAGCAGCTCGGTCTTGCCCGTGCCCGGCCCGGCGATCACCAGGAGCGAGCCGTGAATGTAATCGACCGCCTGGCGCTGATTGGCGTTCAGTTTGGCGTAGCGAGTTTGAAAATCCATACAACTATTTTACTGCATAATGCTGGCGTTGGCTAAAAAATTCTAATAAAACTAAAGGGGCGTATAATTAAATTATTAAAACATAATTAATACGGAGGTTCACCGTGGTAGCAAAAGCGAAAAAACAATCAGCAAACAATTCGGCGCATATGCAAAATAAGTGCGGCACATGCGGCCGGTTCGGCGCGCTGGTGATTATGTTTACCGCGGCGCTAAGCTTGTCCTTAATTATTTCCATTTCCAATTCAGTGAAGCTGTTCGGCGAGACGAGTAAAGACGTGTTGACACTGTACGCGCGAGTTGAAAGGCTGGAGTTTTGCGTTGCCAAGAATATTTCGCCGTGCAGCTATGAAAAACTGCAGGAATGGAACGATGCGCACGACTCGTCGGAGAAATTCCGACCGCAGATTGACGATGGATTTATCCGGTAAAATTAGCGGCAATTCACCGTTGGTGGTAAAATATAATTATGAATACGACGACGTATGACGTATTAGCGCTG
>ERZ772960.2426-NODE-2426-length-13536-cov-5.455901_pt1 | contig 13536 bp, 15 predicted proteins | sample MGYA00580678_ERZ772960 | MGnify/ENA primary metagenome ERZ772960 (study PRJEB29015, sample SAMEA2737930) | human oral metagenome | biome: human oral; feature: human-associated habitat; material: dental | place: China | collected 2059 ... | reverse complement strand
GGGATTCCAAGGATCCGCAAGTGTAAACCCCGCGCGAGCGGGGATGATCCACCTTTTGGGCAGGCCCAGATCCTTGGCGAGGGTCACCAGGGCGAGCACCGCCGGGGCGGTGGCGAGAGTGGTCATCATGTTTTCTCCTTATCGGGGTGCTCAGCCCTGGAGGCGGGCGTTGATCTTCTTCAGGAGGTCCTCGGTGCGGGTGGCGTCGAGGGTGGACTCCAGGATCATGCGCACGGCGACGTCGTACTCGCGGTCGTTGATGCTGTCGCGCAGCCGGTAGGGCAGGACGGCGAGGGCGACCTTGAGCTGCTCCTCCCGGGTGAGCCGCAGGTAGACGCCGGGGGCGATGATGGCGTGGTCCCTGTTGGGGGACTTGATGATGGTGAACACGTCGTTCTCCTCCTCCCCGCCGCGCGGGGACGTAGTGCTTCCGGATCCTGCGAGGGCCCGCAGGTCCGCCTCGGAGCCGTAGTAGACGTCGAGGTCGAGGTCGGCGCCGTAGCCGGGCACGCGGCCGGTGCCGGTGTACTGGTGCATGTCGGCCGACCACGACCCGTCGGTCCACGGGCTGGCGTCCCAGCCGGTGGCCTCGGAGTCCGCGTACTGGGCGACCCACCGCGCGCAGCCGGTGGCGTCCTGTACGGCGTCGGGGTAGTCACCGGAGGACGCGTACAGGAGGACGCGGCGGCCGGTACGGGCCTTGAGGGCCTCGATGAACCGCTGGAGGTAGGTCTCGTCCCCCCAGGCGCTGTTGTCCCGGGCCTCCCAGTCGACGCACCAGAACACCCGACCCGCGACATCGCCCCCGGCCCCGTTCACGACGGCTAGGAAGTGCTCCAGCTCGGCCTGGACGCCGGAGCCGTCGACGTAGTGGTAGACGCCGGTGGGCCGCCCCTGATCGAGCGAGGCCCTCACCTGAGCGGTGAAGGCGTGGTTGGTGAACCAGTTGCCCTGGGTGGCCATGACGATGACGAAGTCGGGGTTGACAGCGGCCAGGTCGATGCCCGCCTGGTAGTTGGAGATGTCGACGCCGAGCAGGGGGCCCGGCTTGCCGGCGCTCGCGGCTGGCGCCGTGGGGGCGGCGGCCCTGGTCGTGGGGGCCGCCTGCGTGGCGGGCGGGCGCAGCAGGTGCGTCCAGGCGCCCATGAGCGTGTCGGGGTGCTCGGCGTAGTTCTTCAGGCGGGTCTCCTCATCCGTCTGGTCCCCGGGCTGACCGCCCACGATGTCGTTGTTCTCGTCGATCCACGCCTCCGCCAGGGTGCCGTCGTCGGCCACGGCCATGGCGACGTGGCTGCCCTCGGCCAGGAGCACGTCGCCCAGGGCCGGGAATTGCGGGGGCAGGGTCCGCCAGCCCAGGGCGGTGAGGGAGGTGCGCAGGGTCCCCGTCCACGTCCCGGCGGGCAGAGGCGCCCACGTGCTCGCCGTGTTCCCGTAGCCCGCGTTGACGGCGGCGGCGACGAGGCTGGAGCAGTCCGCGGACCCCCCGTCGCGGATGTCCGTGCGCTCGTCGCCCTGGCTGTAGCCCAGGGACCAGTCGCGCACCGCTGTTACGGCGAACGCCGCGGCGGCGTGCTTGTCGTAGATCATGCTTTTCCTCTCCCGTTCATTCGCAGAACGATTCTGCGTTTAGCGTCTTCACCCCATGACCTCCACGTCGAGTGTCCCGAATTCGACGGTCGTCGATGCGGATCCGTCCCCGGTCCTGTGCATGAGCCTGATGTCCGTCTTCTCGGCCTTGAGGGTGACGGCGCACATGAGCGCCGGCCACTGGTGGGACGACGACCCCTGCGAGTGCCAGTGCCGGCTTTTCACCGTGTTCCCGTACATTTCGATGTAGAGGACCCCGGAGGCGTTTCCCGCCGGGCGGGCCTGGACCTGGCCGAAGACGATGGCCCGGCAGGGCTGGTCGGGTGTCACCGTCGCCCGGGCGACCTCGATGGTCCGTCCGGCGAAGGCGTCCCACCGCCCCTCCGCACCGGCCGGAGACGTCATTCTGCTGCCAGTGTGCGTGTTCCCCGACGGGCGCGTCCACCGGGCCCCGTTCCACATCGTGATGGTTCCGGTGTCCGTGCGGTACACGAAGATCGGGGCGGAATTCGAGGCCTCCCAGCCGAGTTCGGTGCGCGCGGAATTGACCGCGCCGGCCGCCTCCGCGGCCGACGACGCGATCAGGATCGTGCGCACCGACCCGCCCAGCAGACGCATATCCACCTGGGGTGCGGACTGGTCGCCCCCCTGCGGGACGCGCACCCCATTCATGAGCGTGTGCGGCACTACTGCTCCTCCTTTTTCCAGGTGATCGTGATCTGCCCCGAGGTGGGGTCCGAGTCCAGTCCCGCCACACCCCCGTAGTGGCCGCCGCCCACCATGAGTCCTCCCGCATGGTCGATGAGCCACTGGGCCCGCTCCACGGGGATCGGCACGTCGAGGGGCCATGCGGCGCCCCGCCCGGGGACGACCGCCTCCCACCCGTCGCCACCGGCCGGCTCGGGGCGGGTCAGCAGGTCCGTCTGCGCGTGGCACGCCAGGCGCAGGGTCAGCGGGGCGGCCGGCGCACCCGAGACGGCGCGGCCGGTGACGCGCACCCACGCCTCGACGACCTGCGCGCCCGCCAGGGCGCGCAGGGCGGCCCCGTACCCCCACCCGCCGCGGCTGTCCTCCACGCCGGCGCCCGACCCCTGCACCACGGCGGAGGACCACCGGCTGCGCGCCGTCCAGGACCCCGCCGCCGTGGCGCGCAGGACGCTCGTGCCGGAGGCCGCCTCCGCCAGCGACTGGGACGGCGACGGCACACCGCCGAGGCCGTCGTCGTCATCGGCTGCCGCCGATCCGATCGTCCCCAGGATCGTCGCCTCGTCCCCCTGCCACAGCAGGCGCACCTGGTCGCCCACGGCCGGGGCCGCGGCCCCGACCCACGCGCACGTCAGCTTCGTTCCGCCCGCCTCGACCTCGGCGGTGGCGGCCAGCACGGTGCGCACGACGCCCACCACCGGCCTGGGGGCGGCTCCCAGGCGGCCCAGGACGATCGCGGAGGACTGGCCGACGCCGGCGCCCGTGAGCGCCACGAGGACCGGCTGCCCGACCCGGGCCGCCGCGGTGTCCAGCCACCTGGCCGTCACGCGCCGCCCCTGCACCGCCACCTCCACGCCGCCCGCCTCGCCGCGGACCGCGGTCCCCGCCACGAGCCGTGTGCCGCCGGCCACCGTCGCGGCCGCCACCACCTCGGCCAGGGCGCTCACCGCCGCCACCTCATGATCCCCGCGAGCGCCTCGGCGCTCGCCGTCGCCGTCAGCGTGGACGTGGCCGGCCCGGACCGGTCGACGGTCAGGGACACGGTCTGCACCAGCGCGTCCACGGTCTTCAGCGACCCGGCCGGGTCGGGGATCGGGATCGTGACGGTGTCCCAGATCTCCAGCCCCGGATGGGGCAGGCACTCCACGGTGATGAGGGTGGAGCGCCCCTGCGTCAGGGAGTCCAGCCGGGTGCGGGCCGCGGCCCGGGCGCCGGCCACCGTGCTGATCAGCGGCGAGGCGTAGAACTGCGTGTGATTCCCCAGCGGCCCGCCCCAGCGGCCGACCCCCTCACCCAGGTAGGCGCGCCCGACGATCTCCTCCTGGCCCGTCGCCGAGGAGGAGGCGACCACGGCGTTGACGACGTCGTCCAGGCTCATCTCTCGGTCCACCCTCACAGTGGCCCCGCCCTCGCCCGCGCCCAGCGCCCACACCGGCCCCGCGGATTTCGGGTCGATCAGGTGCATGACGCCGGCCCCGTCCGTGCGCCGCTCCAGGCCCGCGTGGGCCAGCAGGTCGTCGACGGCGTCGGCCCGCTCGCGCTCGTAGACGGTGCCCGACGCCACCGTCGTCGAGCTCGAGGTCTCGTCGACCACCGGCACGATCCCGCCCAGCAGCCGGCGCACCTCGCCCACGCACGTCGCCGTAGCCGGCGACGCGGGCGCCTGGAGCTTGTCGCGCACCACCAGCGTCGTGGTGTCATCCACGCTCAGCGCGACCGTCCCACCGGTCGGCACCCACCTGACCGCGCCATCGCGCAGCCGGTACGTGCGCCACCCGCCCTCCGGCGACGCCTTCGTGACCACGAGCAGCGCCCGCGGCAGCGTGGAGCCGTCCTCGCAGCAGTAGGTGACCTGGAGGCGGGCGCCGGGGGCGAGGACGTCGCCCAGCACCCACGGCGCCAGCGACCCGCACGGATCGGCGACCTTGATCGTGCCCTGGCACTGGACCTGCCTGGTGGCGTCCCAAGTCAGGGACACCGACTCCACATCCAGGCCGGCGGCCACCAGCACGTCCCCCAGGTAGGCGTCCACCCGCACCCGCTCCCGGGTGCGCGACCCGGTCAGGGCCGCCACGGCGGCATCGGTCATCGGCAGCACAACCCGCCCCTCCCCACATGAATCACTGGAGGCCGTCGAGCGGGTCCCGCTTGACGGCCGAATAGGTGCGCCCGCCCTGGACGGCGCGCACCTCGTCATAGGTGCGCGCACCGGTGACCTCGCGCACCTCGTCATAGGTGTGACGGACGATGAGCACCGGCAGCCCCGGCCCGGCCACCACGTCCCCGCTCAGCGTCCAGTCCACGACCTCGTCCGTCATCCGGGCCGCCTCCACGTCCGCCGCCATGTATCCGCCGCCGCGCAGCGCCAGCAGCGGGTCGTGGGGGACCCTCAGCAGCACGATCGGCGCCTGATCGAGCAGATCCGCCAGGTCCTCCGCCTGATCGCGGTCCCACGTGGTGATCACCGCCGCCAGCGACGACGCCGCGGCGCGCTCCGCCCCCAGCCGCACCGGGGCGCGCGCCCCCATCACCCGCGCCATCGACCCGACCGACTCCCACTTGACCGCGTCCAGGGAGCCGGCCGTCAGCAGCGGCACCGACTCATCGTGCAGACCCCCCATGTCCATGCCGATCCCCGACGTGTAGTCCAGCGGATCGGAGAGCCACGCCATCGGACTGGTCAGGGTGATCGCCGCACGCCCCAGCACCACGCCCGTGGCGTCGACGACGACCGAATAGGTCACCTCCACGCCCAGCGGGGCCTCGTGATCCTCCCAGAAATCCTCGCCATCCAGCACAACGCCCCGGGCCGAGCGCACCGCCGCCGAGGCGCCGGCGACGGTGCGCGTCACCGTCACCACGCCGGACCCCGTACCCGTGATGCCCACGGCCGGATGCCCCGCCGCCACGGTGATGTCCTCCACGACCACGCCGCTCACCGCGCACCACCCCTCCGCCGACCCGCCAGATCACGGGCAACCCGACCGACCGCCGCATCCGCCTCCACCCGCATACGACCGATCAGCACGCCATCGACGTCACGCAGTTCGAGGATTTCCGGCATGCCGGTATTTCCCTGCGTCAGGAGGTCGTCGATTTTGTCCCATTGCCTGCCGGTGAATACCGCCTCCGGCGAGCCCGTCTTATTCAGGACGTGGGTGAGGCCGGGCTGGAGCAGGCCGCCCCGGTCGAATTTGTAGACGCCCGTCGATGGCGACCCCCAAATGGCGGTCTCGCGCACATTCAGGCCGGGGCGGGGCGCCTCGACCATCATCCCGTTGCCGGAGGCGATGGCGATGTGGTGCGCCGGAGACCCCCAGAAGAGGAGCGTGCCCGGCGTATTGATCGATCCTCCGGCAGAGGCACCAGACTGGTAGCCGGCGGCAGTCAGGCGGGGAATCTGGGAGCCCATCTGGTGAGCAGCCCAATAGACCAGACCCGAGCAGTCCAGGCCCGGAGGAATCGAGGAGCCGCCCCACACGTAGGGGACGCCGATGGCCATCCTGGCCGCATTCACGATATCGCTGGCGGACATGGATGCGGTATTGCCCTTCAGCCACTCCCCGAAACCGTCGATCCACTTACCGGGAAGGGCGGCAGCCATATCCTTGAAGAATCCACTGCCCGGCAGCGAGTTCATGAGCGCATTCACCGGGATACGGATAAGGTTCTCGACCGCTCCGAGAGGGTCGGAGATGATCGAGGAGGCCGCGTCGGCCGCCGTCGCGATCCAGTCGCCGACGGCCTCGACTCCCGCCCCGACGGTGCTCTTGACCTTGTCCCAGATGCCGCCGAGGAAGAATGCTGCGAAGTTCGCGCCCCGGTCGCCGCCGGGAATGTGGCCTCCGCTGCTGCCGCGGGCGGCGGCGTTCATCCGGTTGATCGCGGCGGGTCCGCCGACCGCCCTCACCCACTCGGGGCGCATGATCGCCTCACCGCCGGACAGGGCGATAGCGCCGCCGCCGTCGGGGCTGAAGAAATGGTAAACGTCTCTGCCCGGCGTGTAGCCTGGGAGGACGCCACCACTGGCGTAGCCGGGAATCGGGCTGACGTCCGGGAGCCGCAGAGACAGCCCCAGTTTCTCCGCGATGGAGTCCGCCGTCTTCTTGATGCCGTCACGGTAAACCGTGTTAATAATGAAGTTGATCGGCTTCGCGGCGATTTCTTTGACCGAATCCCATATGGTCTTGAGACCGGTTTTCATGTTGTCGAACGCGGTTTTAATGTTGTCCGTGACCGTAGTGAAGATCGGGCCGATCGTGTCCCGGAACCAGTTGGCGACCGTGTCGATAACGGTTTTGATGCCGTCCCAGACGGACTTCAAGCCGCTCCACAGCGTGTCGGCGCCCGACTTGATTCCGGTCCACACCGCCGAGATAACCGGCTGCACATACGATTGGAACCAGGAGACCACCGTCAGCACAGCGGTCTGGATCCCATTCCATACGGTCTGGATGCCGGTCCAGAGGATCTGCGCACCATTCTGGATTCCGGTCCATACTGTCGTGAGCACCGGCTGCACGTAGGCCTGGAACCATGCGACAACGACCTGGACCGCGACCTGAATCCCGTTCCAGACGGCCTGGAGGGTGCTCCAGAGGAATTGGGCTCCGGTCTGGATCCCCGCCCACACGGCGGAGAGCACCGGGACCACATACGCCTGGAACCAGGAGACGACGACCTGGACGGCGGTCTGGATTCCGGTCCAGATGGTCTGGATCCCGGTCCGCAGCATTTGGGCTCCGGCCACGATACCGGTCCAGACCGCGGAGAGTATCGGGGCCACATATGTCTGGAACCAGGCGACCACGATCTGAACGGCGAGCATGAGGCCTTCCCAGACGGCTTTCACGCCGGACCAGAGCATTTGGGATCCGGCCACGATCGCGGACCATACGGCCGACAGAGTCGGGACGATGTAGGTGCTGAACCAGTCGATGACGAGCTGGACGGCAGTCTTAATGAGCGTCCACACGACAATGAATGGGATGCTCAGCGCGAAGAGGCCGATCTTGATTCCGGTCCACACGGCGGAGAGCACCGGGACCACATACGCCTGGAACCAGGAGACCACCGTCAGCACAGCAGTCTGAATCCCGGTCCACACCGTGGATACGACGGTGACGAGCCCGTCCCAGACGCCGCTCAGGATACTCACCGTCCCGGAGACGGCAGGGACCACGTACGCCTGGAACCAGGCGACCACCACCATCACCGCGGTCTGGATCCCGGTCCAGACGGCGGACACGACGGCCACGAGGCCGTCCCACAGGCCTCCCAGGGCGCTGACGCCGCCCGAGATGGCCGGGACCACGTAGGACGTGAAAAAGCCGCTCACAGCGCCCCACACGGCGTCCCACGCGGCGCTCAGCGCCGCCAGGGTCGCGTCCCAGTACGGGGCGATCCAATCGAGGAATCCGCGGAACGCTTCGGTGATCGCCGCCCACGCCCGCTTCCCCGTCTCCGTCTGCGTGAAGAACCAGGTCAGCCCGGCCACGAGGGCCGCGATAGCGGTCACGACCAGCATGATCGGATTCGCATTCATGACCACGTTGAAAGCCGCCTGCGCCGCCTTCGCAGCATTCACGGCGTTCTTCATCATGTCGAGCGACGTCACCCACTTCAGGATGCTGCCCGCCGCATTGATGGCGGTCATCGTCTTCGTGGCCGTATGCATCGCCTTGAAAGCGATAGTAGCGGTTCCGATAGTGACCGCCAGAGTGGACAGGACGCCCCTGTTCTCAATGACCCAGGAGGTAAGGTTGATGAAGGCCTCACCGGACTTCAAGATGGCGTCTCGCAGACCCACGAGAAATCCGGTCACGGGAGAGTTCGGATCGAGACCGAAGATCGGCTTATCTGTCTGCCCGGTGAGAATGACCTCTCCGATGGCCCGAATAGACGGGAGGAGCGTACCGGTGATCCAGTCCCCGGCCGCCCTGGCGGACTCCCCGACCTTGAACAGGAAATCGACGATCCCAGAGTCCTCGTCGAGGCCGAAGAGTTTGGATGACCCGTCGAACTGGCCCTTGGCCAGAATATCCCAAACGCCCTTGATGCCCGGGATGAGTTTGTCCTGGACCCAGCCGAAGGCCTTCTCAGCGCCGGTCGCGACATTCCCCATGAAGGCAGTCAGCGCAGGCTTGATCTTGTCTACGATGCCCATCGCACCGGACACCAGAGTGGCCTCGAGATTGCCCCAGGCGCCCTCGATGGTCGACGTCGACGTCGCCGCCTCCTTGGCGACGTCCGTCATGCCGAGGTCCATCACCGCCGCGTTGAACTCTTCGGCGGTGATCTCGCCCTTCTCCATGGCCTCCCGGAAATTACCGGTGTAGGCGCCGGCCTTGAGGAGGGCCTCCTGGAGCTTCCCGGACGCGCCGGGAATGGCGTCGGCGAGCTGGTTCCAGTTCTCGGTGGTGAGTTTTCCCTGACCGGCGGTCTGGGTGAGGACCATCCCGACGGACTTGAAAGTTTCGGCGTTACCGCCGGCGACCGCATTGAGGTTACCGGCGGCCTCAGCCAGCTTGTCGTATCCCTCAACGTTGTTCGACGCCAGCTGGGCGGTGATCGACTGGATATCCGACAGACCGTAGACGGTCTTATCGGCGTAATCCTTCGTGGACTTCGTCAGCCGATTGATATCGGCTGTGGATTTCCCCGCGAAACCGAGTGTGTTCTTGAACTTATTGGTCGCGTCGGAGGCGTTGATCGCCTGCCCGGCGACATCCGCGAAAGACGTCGCCAGCCCGACCGTCCCGGCGACTGCGAGCGCGCCGGCCGCGATCTTCCCGACCTGCTTGAAGGCGCCGCCCAGGCCGCTCGTGATCCGCCGCTCAGCCGGCTTGGTGTCGACGTCCCCCAGGGCCTCTTTGAGCTGCTGGCCGATCGCCTTGGTGGAGAGGGCCACCTGCACCCAGGCGGTGCCGATGGTGTGACCGGTGGGACTGGCTGCCACGGGGACCCCCCTTCTCCGATGGTGCGGGAAGGCCCCGCAGCGACTGTGCTGCGGGGCCTCCAGGTATTTGTTTATGCGCGGGCCTGGGCGGCCAGTTCTGGGTGCCTGGAGAGCCAGCGGGCCGCCTTCCTGGCCATGCGCTCCTCGGCCTCCCGGGCCTTGGCCTGCCAGCCCGGCTCGGGCGGCTTCGGCGGCTTCGGCAGGTCCGACTGCTTGGCGCCGACGGCGGCCGCGATATAGCAGGAGATCTGCCAGGCGGCCATCCTGGTGGCAGTGACCTCATCGGACAGGGCGGCGTCACCGCCCATGGCCCGCCCCAGGGCGCTCCCCGGCGGCAGGCCCCGGATGAGGACCAGCAACCGCCTCGGCGTCAGCGTCCCCCTCCACAGGTCCAGGAGGTCCACCCTGTAGACCCGCAGGAGGTCGGCCTCGACCTCCTCCCCGTACTCCCGCAGGAGCCCGGGGAGGCCGATCAGTTTCCCAGGTTCAGGACCTTGAAAACCTCCATGAGGAATCCGGCCATGTCCTCGGCGCGGACCCGGCCGTCCTCGCCGCGCAGGTGCTCCTTGACGTCGTCGAAAGCGTCACCCAGGACAGCCCTGGTGACGCGCACCATCCCGGCCGGAGACGTCTTCCCCTCCTCCATCGCGGCGAGCGCCTCGACGACCTCCCAGTCACCGCCGATCACCGTCGTATCCACCTCGATGGTGAGGCCCTGGACGGTCACCTCCACGGTGCCGCCGCCGTTGGCCTCGGCCTCCTGGAAATCCGCCGGGGTCTTGGCTCCGACGGCGGCGGCCCTCTTCGCGGTATCGCTGGTCTTCCTACTGGTCATTGTCGGTCCTGTTCATAGGATTGTGGCGGTCCCGGAAAGATGGTGACCCCGGCCCGCGTGGGGACCGGCCATCCACGCGGGCCGGGGAGAATATGAGTGGCCTGATCAGTTTTCCGGGATCAGTGCCTTGGCGTTGGAGTAGATGATGTAGTCGCCGGTCACGGCGAGCTTGTGCGACCAGGCCGTCAGTTCGCCGACCTTGAAAAGGACCTCGCCGCGCTCACCGAGCTCGAGGCGGGGGAGGACGATCCGAATCCTCGTCGGGTTGTCACCCGTCGCCGCCGTGTCGAAGACGTCGAGGACGCCGGAGCACAGGGTGACCTTCCGCTGCGCCTTGGCGACGATCTTCACGACGTCGGTCTTCGTGGGGCCGCCGCCGATCTGCTCCTGGATCTTCGTCGCGGTCGCGTTCAGGTAGCGGGTGACGATGCCCAGCTGCGACTCGAGGAGGGCGACCTCCAGGCCGGTCTCCGAGGAGTCCATGAAAGTGCGCACGACGCCGTGGCCCTGGTGGCCCTTGACCTTGGTGACGGAGTCGTCCATCGTGATCTTGACACCGTCGTCGCTCATCCACCCGCAGTCCACCAGGGTATTGGGGATGGCGGTGGTCAGGCCCGTGATCTTGGTGCCGAGGTCAGGGTCGTAGGCGCCCAGGTAGAGCGAGTCATCATCCGACCCGAAACCGAGCACATTGTCGGCATTCACCGGCATGGTATTTCTCCTTACGATTCGTTCCGTGTGGTGATCTGATAGGTCGCGGACACCCTGGCCGCAGTAATGGTCGGATCAGGTGACTCGGCGGGCGCATTACCCGTGACCCGGGTGACCGGGTACTGGTGGCCCGCCGTGAGGGCGTTTACGGTCGCGTCAACGCGAAGGGCCAGGCTCATAGCCCGGCCCATTGTGGGTGCAAAAGAATCGATAGTGACCTGCCCAGTAGAAAGCACACGGTGGTGCTGGCCCTGCCCACCGGTGGCTATCACGAGGACCATCGGCCCCGGCGGGTCACCATCCGCGTAGGGGACGGTGGACACCACCTGCACGTCCGGCAGCGCCGTCGTCAGGGCGGCCATGACCATGGCCTTCGTGTCCCGAGACCGGCCGGCCATCAGCCGCCGCCTCCCCCGCCGTAGACGCGCTCCAGGATGTGCTTGCGGGCCTGCCTGATGCCGGCCTCCCGGGTGCCGGCGTGCACGTAGGCGCGAGCACGATTCCCCGCGGTGGAGGAGTGGACCTTGAACCCGGCGCCCGCGCGGGCTCGCAGCTCCTCGGCGGCGGCGTCGACGACGGCATGGGCCTCGGCGGAGGACAGGAGCGCCTGGACGCCCTTCTTGTCGAGCTTGAATTTCACGGCGCTCATCAGGTGCCTCCAGTCTTCTTGGGGTCGGTGGCGGCGTGGAGCGTGACGACGGTGCCTCTGGGCCACCTGGCGGGGGCGCCCTCGACCCGGTAGGTGGTGCCAGCCACCTTCAGGAGGTCGCTGGCGAGGATGTCGGGGTGCCGGCCGCGCCAGTACAGGGTCGGCTGGCTGATGACCGGGGCGCTGCCCGCCGTGACCGGCTCGCTGGTGCCGCCGGGGCCGAGCAGGGCGGGCGGCAGGGGCGTCTCCACGACCGGCCCGGGGACGGGCTCTCCGTACTGGTCCTCCCCGGCCTCGCCCGCCCTGAGCCTCGTCACGACCACCAGGCCGGCGGCGATCACGGGGTCACCGCCGGGGCCAGCAGATCCACCTCGAACGCGCCCGACCGACGGCCGCCCAATTGCCTCAGTTCCGCCGCCCGCAGGAAAAGGTCGCCCTCCGGGTTGGCGTAGGCGTACTGGTCGGAAAAAGGTCCCGTCGTGTGCGTCTCGGAGGACACCAGGCCCCTGGGCTCGGGCAGCCCATCCGCGCCGCCCTGCTCGGCCTGGAGCGCCCTTTTCACGACCGCGCAGCAGACCCGCCGCCGAGTCGCCTCACTGGCGTGACTCCACCTCGGGGCGGACGCCTTGATGAGGTCCGTGGCGTCCTTCAGGAGGATGGCGGCTCGGGTGCGCTCCTGATCCGACAGGCCCCGCCACCGCGCCTCAAGGTCCTCCACGGTCGCGAAGACGTCAGCCACGCTTGCCCCGCTTCGGGGGCTCCTCGGGGTCCGGCTCGGTCGCGGGCTCCTCGGGCTCCTCGGGGGTGCCCTCGGCGTGCTCTCCACCGATGTCGGCGGCGTCAATACCCCACTCCTCCAGGAGCGGGGCCAGCGCCGTCATCGTCTCCTCGTCGACGTCGGCGACCCCATCCACGAATTCGACGCGCGGGTGAGTCACCAGCAGCGACGGGTGCTTGTGGCAGGTGATCCTCATGATGTCCTCCTCCAGGGGATCAGCCGGCGGCCACCGTCAGGCAGCCGTGAGCCTTCTCGTTGCCGTACTCCAGGCCGATCTCGCCGTAGATCTGCACGTCGTCGGAAGCGCCGGTCTTCGCCAGGGGCTCGGCGAAGAAGTGGCCCTTGCTCGGGATCTCCATGAAGACCGGGGACAGCTGCTCCAGGGAGGCGACGATCAGCTTGTCCGCCGGCACGTACCGGTCCAGCATGATGTTCAGCGTCCCGAAATCGGTCTCGATGGTCTTGAGGTTGACGCCGCCGACGTTGCGGGTACCCTCCTGGAAGCGGGCGTCCTTGATGAACACGCGGGTCAGGTTCCGCTTGAGAGCGGAGTTCACCAGGACGGTTCGGGTCCCACCCTCCTGGAGGCCACCGTTCGTCCACACCTTCTCGATCAGGTCGAGGACGTCAGCCTCCGTGAGTTCGCTGGCCTTGTGGGTGGTGGTCGCGACGTTCGTCGTGATCGCCTCGATCAGGCCACGGGTCTTGCGGGGGGTCTGGTTGTCGGTCGGGTTGGCGAACTGGCCGGTGATGAACGTCTTCTCGACGTCGCGGGCGATCTGCTTCAGCTGGGTGCTGATCTGCCAGGCCAGTTCGTCGGCGGGCAGGACGGTGTCACCGATGGTGACGGTGGGCTGCCCGGTCGCGGGGATGACCTGCTTGGTCGCGCCCTGTCGGGTGTAGGAGACGGACACGGCCTCCTGGTGGATCTCGGTGACGTTGAAGGCGGAGAAGCGCTTGCGGGCCTCGAAGGCGGGCGCCTTCGCGCCCTCGGTGCGCTGGCGGCCGTCCTCGGCGTCACGGAGGTCGTAGCCGCTCCAGGACCAGGAGGTCCCGCCGATGGACTTGCCTCCGGTGAGGCCACCGATGGAGGACAGCAGCGGCGTGTCCTCAGGGGACGCGGCGAAGAGTTCGCCGACGTAGTTCGGGCAGTTGTAGGTGGTCACCATCCCAGTGATTCCGGGCATGGTCATTCCTTTCGGTTCGTGATGGCTCTTATCGGGAGCCGAGCTTCAGGGCCTTCAGGGAGGCCGTGAGTGTCCGGTCCCCGGCCGCTTCGGCTGCGGCGATACGCTCATCGAGGGAGGCGGCTC
>ERZ772960.2424-NODE-2424-length-13545-cov-3.594144_pt1 | contig 13545 bp, 9 predicted proteins | sample MGYA00580678_ERZ772960 | MGnify/ENA primary metagenome ERZ772960 (study PRJEB29015, sample SAMEA2737930) | human oral metagenome | biome: human oral; feature: human-associated habitat; material: dental | place: China | collected 2059 ... | reverse complement strand
CCCGCTTTCGCGCGCGGTGATGGAAGCCGTTGCGGAACGGCGCATTGCCTACGAAACCGCAGACGACTTTGCCGCACTTCCGGGATTCGGAGTGCGCGGAACGGTCGCGGGCAAGAGCGCGTTCGGCGGGAATGCGGCGCTTATGGAAGAGCGTCATGTACTTTCGGCAAGCTTAAAAGAAAGGGGCGAAGCCTTTGCCGAAGAGGGGAAGACGCCGCTCTATTTTGCCGAAGACGGAAAAGCGCTCGGTATCATAGCCGTAGCCGATGTTGCAAAATCCGACAGCGCCGAAGCTGTCCGCGCTCTGCACGATGAAGGCATCGCAGTTGTCATGCTTACGGGCGACAACCGCCGTACAGCGCGGGCGGTTGCAAAAACGGTCGGCATACGCTCGGTCGTGTCGGACGTGCTTCCCGACGGAAAGGACGAAGTTATTTCGCGTCTTCAAACATACGGACGTGTCGCAATGGTCGGCGACGGTATAAACGACGCTCCCGCTTTGACGCGGGCGGATATCGGCATCGCGATCGGAGCCGGAACCGATGTCGCCCTCGATGCGGCCGATGTCGTGCTTATGAAGTCGACGCTTACGGACATACGCGCGGCCGTAAACCTGTCGCGCGGCGTTTTGACGAACATCAAAGAAAATCTTTTTTGGGCGTTTTGCTACAACGTCATCGGCATTCCCGTTGCAGCGGGCGTTCTGTACCCCGCGTTCGGCATCGCGTTGAATCCGATGCTCGGCGCGGCGGCGATGAGTTTGTCGAGCTTTTGCGTCGTCACAAACGCGCTGCGCTTGAATCTCTTCGATATATACAAAAAGCGAAAATCGAAAAAGCAGCCGATCAAACTGCCGGACGAAGCGTTTACGGCGGACGGTAAAGCGGCAACTGCGCCTTCGCCTGCACCGAACGGCAAAGCGGCAAATACGTTTCCAGCCGCAGACGGCGCTGTAAACAACGATATAACGGAGGAACCGAAAATGACAAAGACGATTACAATCGACGGAATGATGTGCGACCACTGCCGGCAACATGTCGAAAAAGCGCTTTCGGCGATCGACGGCGTGACGAAAGTAGCCGTAAGTTTAAAAGACAAAAACGCGGTCGTTACGCTTTCAAAAGATGTGGATGAAAAAACGCTTTCCGGTGCCGTAAGCGAAGCCGGCTATACGCCGCTCGGCGTCCGCTGACGAACACGACCGGCATTGAATTGCGATTGTCGGCGATATGCGATCGACGGTGCGGGCACGCCGTAAAATGGGGCAGGGCAATTGCCTCGGAAAATATAGTCTCTAAAAAACGTATACGCTCCGGTTGCCCGATACGGCGCAATGCGCTATGATAGCGTAAAGTCGTGCGCCGCTTGAACTTTACGCTCGCCGCGCAGGCGTGTGCACGATTGATTTTTTTATAAGAGGTAAATATGAAATTGGTACTTATTCGGCACGGTGAAAGCGAATGGAACAAATTGAATCTTTTTACCGGCTGGACGGATGTGGAATTGTCCGAAAAGGGGCAGGAAGAAGCGAAACAGGCCGGCCTGACTTTAAAGCAGGAAGGCTTCGATTTCGACATTTGCTACACGTCGTTTTTAAAACGCGCGATACACACGCTGAACTTTGCGCTCGCTTCGATGGATCGCGAATGGCTGCCCGTCATAAAAACGTGGAAGCTGAACGAACGACATTACGGCGCGCTGCAGGGAATGAACAAAACCGAAACCGCCGAAAAATACGGCGAAGCTCAGGTAAAAATCTGGCGCCGCTCTTTCGACGTAACGCCGCCTGCTTTGACCGAAGACGACAAGCGCAGCCCCCGCTTGCAGGAAGCGTACCGCACGGTAAAAGACAAATCGGTGCTGCCCTTGACCGAAAGCCTTGCGACGACAATCGAACGCGCCGTTCCTTATTTTGAAAGCGAAATCAAACCGCGCATGCAAAGCGGAGAGCGCGTGCTCATCGTTGCGCACGGCAATTCGCTTCGCGCCCTCGTAAAATATTTTGAAAATCTGACAAAAGAAGAGATTTTGGAAGTGAACATTCCGACCGGCGTTCCCCTCGTATACGAATTCGACGACAACTTCAAAGTGATCGGAAAAAAATATCTCGGAGATGAAAAAGCGATCGCCGAAAAAATGGCGGGCGTCGCGAATCAGGGCAAAAAGAAATAATCGCACTTCAACGGAACGGCGGATTTGAGAACCCGAGTTTTTAAAGGTATCCGATAAAATGCGCGAATTTTTTAACCTCGTCGTAATTGCATTGACGCGCTTGCCGGCCGCTTGCACAAAAATCCGAAAATTAATAATACGGGCGTCCCCCGCCGCACTTTGTGCGGCGGGCTGCGTCTTTCAGGATTTCGCTTCCGCGGCTTTCCAAAGACTTCAGTTTTTGGACGGTTTCCTTTTTTATGAGTGTTTAGATAAGTCATTACAGTAAAAAACTTATCTGAAAACTCCGCTTTTTGCTGCGGTTCAACAGCTCACAGTCAAGAGAGGTTGTTAAAATGAATGTACAACGGCAAGCACGTAGTGTGACAAAACGTATTACGGTTATCCTTACGGTATTGATGTGCGCATCGGGATTAATATATGCACAAGAAAAAGCGGACGCGCTTAAATTATACCGTACCGGCCGCAGTTTAGACAGTGCGGGAAGATCGGAGGAAGCAAAAGAATCATATACGGCGGCAGTCGGTGTCTGCCTTGCAGAGCTCCGTCAGAATCCCCGCAATATGGACTCCTACACGGTCTATACATGGGCATTGTTCCGGCTTCATCGGTACCGTGAAACGGTAACCGTCTGTAACGAAGCGCTTAAAATCACAGCCGATGCACGCATCATCGAAACCTTAGGTGAAGCCTACTTTTATCTAAATGATTACAAAGAATCTCTCCGCCAAATGGAACGGTATCTTGATATGGCGCCCACCGGGGAGCGGGCAAGCGTGGCCTACTTTTATACCGGCGACATTTACCGCTTAACCAAGCGTTACCAAAAAGCTGATATAGCATACTCTGCAGCAGTATATCTGGAGCCGTCCAATTCGCTATGGTGGTACCGCCTCGGCCTTGCACGTGAGCAGGCAGGGTATAAGCAAAGTGCGCGGGATGCTTTCCAACGGGCACTTAATATACGGAAAGATTATAAAGAAGCCGCCGAAGGCCTTGCCCGCGTCCAGCTTTAAAAAAGCAGCGCTGCTTTTTTAATAACCGAATATTCTTTACAGATAAAAACCTGCCGCTTACGGATAAATATACTCCCGCTGCGGCGGGTCAACTTTTTTTATCGTTTCTACAATAATAAGCGGATCAAAGCTGTTTTTATACGGTTTCTTAGACAGGGTACCGGTAACTTCGATCCATTCGCCGTCGGTAAGTGTCGGAACATCGTTCCACTGCGCTAATACACCGACCGGCTGCATATCGGCGGCGCAGCATGTCATCATCATGCGGGCTAAGGCAAATTCATCTTTTTCAAACAGTTCTCCATCCTTCCACACGGATCCTGTTGCGGTGATTTTTTTACCTACCCATGCATCGGGCTTTGTATACAGCTCGGTAAGCCATGACGCAAAAGTATCGCTGTCCATAACAATGCCGGCGCCGGAATTTTGCATTTTCTGTTCCGACATGGCTGGATTGGCCGTATCGGCAGTAACAGGGGCACCTGCAATCGGCGAGGCATCCGCAATAGAAGGCTCTCCCGTAACCGACGGCTCTGCAGCACCGAAAGCAGACCCAGCGGGATCCGCAGCTCCTACGGAAGATAGAGTATTAAAAGACGAGGCTGCAGATTGTCCGCCGATTGAATCCGTATATGCAAATTGAGAAAACCGTACCGGCGTTCCCGACATAATCAGCATACCGATCAGCGTAGCCGCAAAAACGGCAAGACTAAAGAAACCTGAAGCCGTGCGGCTGCCGGAAAAAACGGACAGCGAAAGCACATTCCCCTGCCGCAGTTTTAACATACCGAGCAATAAAAATACCGCCGCCGAAAACAACAGCACCGGAACTTGCCGCTCATGCACATACCGGTATACCGAACCGGAAACAACAACACCGATAAAATACAGCCCAAAGCCGAAAAGAATTACTGCCTGCATAATATCGTACAGACGTGAATTTTTTTTTATAATTTTCATTAATGCTCCATAATCATCGCTTTGCACTAGTGCCGGTAGCAATAGTGCTAACGGGCAGCTTACTTACCTGCAGTACCCCCGCTCGTGTCTGCCGGCCGGAATGCGGAATCTAAAATCGTAATACGGTCTTTAAGACCATCCGTCGTGCGGATGCTGTTATCGTCAAAGATAAAGAGCGCTTCCGTGCCGGGCAGCCCGGACAGCAGCGCAACCGCCTTCTCATAGCCGAGCACAAAACACGCGGTAGACAAGGCGTCCGCATCGGTTGCGGAATTGGAAAAAACGGATACCGCAGTCAAATTATTCCGTACCGGATACCCCGTTGCAGGATCGAGAATATGGTGATAGCGGACGCCGTCCTGCTCAAAATACCGTTCATAGCTGCCGGACGTAGAGATACTTAAGTTTTCAACCGGCGTAGAAATAATCGGCTGCCCCTGCTGAACGCGCGGGTCGCGGATGCCTATCTTCCATAAGTTCCCGTCCGGCCGCTTTCCCACTGCAGAAATCGTACCGCCGATATCGATCAACGCATGGGCAATACCGGCCTCTTTCACAATACGGGTCAGCTCGTCGGCGGCAAAGCCCTTTGCAATCGCCCCCAAATCAAGCTTCATTCCTGCTTTTTTTAAAAAGACCGCCGTGCCGGTAAGCTCCAAATCCTTATAATCGGTACGGAAAAGCGCCTCCCGGATATCCCGATCTTCCGGCTTCCGCGCATTCTCAAAGCCGATATTCCAGAGTTTTACCACGCTGCCGATGACGGGATTAAATGCACCGTCCGTTTTTTCGGCAAAAAATACCGCCCGTTTAAACAGCGGATAGATATCTGCCGGTACGCCTACCGCCGATACACCGGACGCATTATTGATATCGATAAGGGTAGAACTTTCAGCATTAGCGCTTAAGTGCCGCTCCAGTTCTTCAAGGCGGCGGGTACAAGCCTGCAAGACGGGTTCAACCTCAGCTTGCGGCTTTTCTGTGAACACTTGAATACTGCACACGGTTCCGAGGGCAAACACTGTGCGGCTTTCTCTCCGGACTGCGGGTTTGCAAGCGGTAAGCATTACCGCCAGTAAGAGAAACAAACAATATTTTTTCATACGCTATTTTAACGTACCGGCAAAGAGCTTGAGATACCGATCTACCTGATAGCCTGAGCGGTGAATCGCTGAAGAAAATTCCGCATCAAAGCGGCAGTATTTTTCTACCGAAGCGGTAGTTTTCTTGATGCATTCAGCCGGTGTAACGGGCCGTGCTGCGGAAAGGAAGAGCATTGCCGCCATATCGTCGGAAATCAATTCAGCCGCTTCCCGATTGAACCAGTACGTGCCGTCCCATTCGTGAATACCGAGCCGGGCAATAACGTTGGGATCCTGCGTAAGCCGGTGCACGATGCCCGTCCTGCGTATCGTTTTCTTTCCGCGGGCGGTATGTACATAGTAGAGATACTTCACCGTATCGGCTTTATTTTCGATAGAATCGATTTCAAATCCGGCTGAACGGATAAGCGTTACCAGCTTTTCTTCGAGGTGTAAAAAGGCAAAGAGCCTTCCGATATTGTCTTCCATTTTATAATAGACGGCAATATCTTCGACGGCCATCAGAAATACCGAACCGAAGGATACGGCAAGCTGGGAATTCGTCCCGCACATTTTATGAATAAATACGGTTACGGCAGGAGTCATCGCAGTCAGCGGCATTTCCTGCACCAGCAAGCCGGAAGCACAGAGGAGCAGCCGGTACATACGCGCTTTATACAGCGTCAGCAGCCGTTGGACGGAGGTTTTAACCGCCGGAACTTTTTCCTCCATGAATTGCTCGGCTTGATTACTCCGGTATGTTTCATCCAAAGCGGTTAAGAAAGCGTCCGCTAAAGGTTCAGTTTTGCGGATAAACGATTGAATCTTGGCTTCCGTTTCGTGCCGGTTTTCCGTATGCTTACAGTCCTTTATCAACTGGATACAATCCTGTATCAGTTCCTTAGAAACGCACGCCTCCAATGCATCATAGAGCTTTTTAAACTTGATTTCATTGATGCCCATTGCAACATCGGCAATACCGCTGCCGTTGAGTTTTTCGTACAACTTGCGATACTGCTCGTCGGGAGTGTCGGTTACCTCATAGATATTCAAAAACACCTGCGTTTCAAAACCGTTTAAGGCGGCGAACAAACCGTGTTCCGCAATCTCGCTGTTTTTTCTGATAAACCACAACTTTGAATGCTGCTCTTGGAAAATCACATACCGATCAGAAGTAACCGTCAGCTGTAAACCTTGAGCAAGCGTCCGCTGTACCAGCCGCTTTTCATCATCGGCTCCCTTAACGGCGTAAGCGGCGGACATATTAATCCAGCCCGCAGCCCGCTCGTACTTGTTGTTATAAAGGATGAGGGAGCGGGCATCGCCGTATACATTCGACCACGCAAAGACATTTTCGTTTACCTGTCCATCCGTCCAAAAATCATAGAGCAGGAAGTGTTCCACCTCGGAGAACAAACGGCGTAACCGCATCAGCGGAAAAATCTCCCGGCGGTGCCGCTCAACAAGGCCGGTGTTTACCTGTTCATCATAATACGCACGGCGGTACTCCATACCGTATTTTTCTTCAAAACCTTCGATTTGTCCGTGCCCGAACATCGGAAGCCCCGGCATCGCAACCAGCATGGTACAAACGCCGAAGTATTTATCGTCCCGGCCGAACTGCGCCACGGCGGTTTCTTCGTCGGGATTATTCATAAAATTAACATAGCGCTTGAGTATCTGAGGATCAAACTCAAGGGTGTTCTTAATAGTAAGCCGGTATTGCGCATTATCTTCCCGCTTGAGCATATTCATAAATGCGGAATTATACACACGGTGCATACCGAGCGTGCGGACAAAATACCCCTCCATCATCCAAAAGGCTTCCGCTAATAGAAGGGTATCGGGAGCTTCGGCCGCACAACGGTCTACTACTTCGCGCCAAAATTCTTCGGGTATCCGCTTTTGGAATTCTTCCGTAGAAAGCGCAAAGCGGGAACGGCTTGCAATGTCCCCTCCCCTTCCCGGTTCAGGATACCAAAGCCGCCGGATATGCTTCTTTGCCAGCACCATCGCCGCGTCAAAACGGATAATCGGAAAGTTTCGCGCAACATGCAAAATCTTCCGAATGACTTCCTCGCGGGCTTCGGAATTCAGAAAGTCAATTTGAGCGGTATCGTTCCACGGCAGTCCCGTTCCGTCGTTTCCGTGATAAATATACCGGACATCGCCGGTATAGTGATCTACCCGCTTAAACACAACCGCGCAGTCCGTTTTTGAATAGTAATGATTTTCAAGATAAATCCCGACGCGGGAATCATGGGAAAGATTTTCCCCGTCAAAGTTATAGCCCGGAAAGGGACTTTCGCGGGTTTGCATAAAAAGATCCGGCCGCTCCATTACCCACTTTGAATCTATTCCGGTATGATTAGGCACCATATCGGCTGCAAGTCTTATACCCCGCGCGCCGGCACGTCTGCGTAAATCTTCAAGCGCACCCCATCCGCCGATTTCACCGGCTATCTCATAATCCATCAAACTATATGCGCTTGCCGCCGCCTCCGGATTTCCGCATATCTGCTTAATCCGTGCGCTTGCAGGGGAGCGTTCCCATACCCCGATAAGCCACAGCGCATTAAAACCTGCCTCCGCAAGAAAGTTCAGTTCCTCATCGGGAATTTGATCGAGGCGGGTGATAGACCGCTGATATTTTTTACTTAGTTGATCCAGCCATACCAATGTGCTTTTTGCAATCATCACAACATTCGGCATCCATTCACGATCGGCGCTGAACCGTTCATATTCCTGCGTCAGATCTTCAAAATGATAAGCATCGTACCCGCCGCCTCCGCCTCCTTGCCATGCAGCTTTTTCTTCTTCGGACAGAATATCCTGACTTGTTAAAAGCCTACTGATAAATTCGCTCAGCAAATCAAGCCAATGCATTTTGATGTATTCAAGCTGCCCTTTCAAACTAAACGGCGCAAACGAGACGGGAGCTTTAAGCAGCGAAATCAAGTCCATTTTTTCAGGGCCGAACACCTCATTTTGAGACGACCATTCACGAAGGCTGTCCCAAAAACAGTTATACGACGGATGAGCTGCAAGCTGTTCATCGGTAAAAAGAGGATAAAAAGGCTGGAATGCAGGATTCTCATTTGCAAGTTTACAAAGAATCAATTCTTCAAATGCACGGTATTTATTTTCGATGCCCGATACCGGATCGGCATTCCGGAGCCAGTCTTCAACGGTCATTGTCCCGCCGTACACTTCCGCAGGAGGAAATTCCGTGCAAAAAGCAAGCAGCAATTCGTCAAGGTTCGGCAGCTTTTCTTTTGCGAGTTCCGCTTGCACAAATGCATACCCGCTGCTAAAAAAATCGGCACGTACATCCCGCCGGTAAAGTCTGCACATATAATGAAAGATTTCATCGATCAATCCCATTGCATTCAGTTGACCGGCCTTTAAATACTGCTCGGCTCGAACCGGCATACCGAATACACCGGATTCTACAACCTGATTATACTGAAAAGTAAAGGCATAGATATCGTTGATATTCCGTATAACGACATTGCCGGTAGACGAAAAGAGCGTTTTCGAAAAACGGCATTTTTCTCGAATATCCCGATTGATATGAAATTCCATATTTTGAAAAAAACTATTGTAGTATACTTTTTGCATAACACATCCTCTTACCTTCTAATTATATGCTGAAAATCCGAAGATGTGAAGACAGACTAGCGTTTTTCAGATGCATAGGATATACTAATAAATAGGTTTAACTTTAACCGATTATACGGCACAATCTTATGACACACTGAGTTTGCCGTAAGGTAAACATCGCAGACTACAGGAGGTTTTATTATGGACAAGCAAAAAATAGAACGGATGCGCACCGGAAAAGGTTTTATCGCGGCTCTGGATCAGAGCGGTGGCAGTACGCCTAAGGCATTGGCGGCATACGGCATCGGCAAAGACGCTTATTCAAATGAAAAAGAAATGTTTGATATGGTGCATGCAATGCGCACGAGGATTATCACCAGTAAAGAATTCGATAAAAGGCATATCCTTGGAGCCATTCTTTTTGAACAAACGATGGATCGCGATATAGAGGGCATCCCGACGGCGGATTACCTGTGGGATAAGCGCGGTGTTCTCCCGTTCTTAAAGGTTGACAAAGGACTTGCAGACTTGGCGGAAGGCGTTCAGCTGATGAAGCCGATGCCCGATTTGGAAGCGCTGCTGCAGCGCGCTGTCCGGAAGCATATCTTCGGAACAAAGATGCGCTCGGTTATAAAAGAAGCGAACCCTGCCGGTATTAAAAAGGTCATCGACCAGCAATTTGAAATCGGACTGCAGATTGCAAAGCACGGATTAGTTCCGATTATCGAACCGGAAGTGGATATTCACAGCCCCGACAAGGCAAAGTGCGAAGATATTCTAAAAAAAGAAATTCGCGAACACATTGCAAAGTTGCCGAAAGATGTGCTGATTATGCTCAAGCTCAGTATTCCGACACAGGCAGACTTATACAAAGAATTTATCGATAACCCGCAGGTTGTACGCGTGGTTGCGCTTTCCGGCGGCTACAGCAGAGAAGAAGCGAATGCACTGTTGGCAAAAAACCACGGCATGATTGCAAGCTTCTCCCGTGCCCTCGCGGAAGACTTGCGCGCACAGCAGTCGCAGGAAGAATTCGACAAAACGCTTGCCGCTGCAATTAAGAGCATCTACGACGCTTCGATTACATAAGCAACCTACAATGTAATTCATAATTTGTAATTATGAATTATGAATTGCCCCGAAGCGAATTATTCCAGTAACCGCTGGGCACGGCGCTGCAATGCTCCCTGTTTGTCATCCTGCGCGATAGTTTCCACTAACGCGCGGGCATCTGCGGGAGCATTTGTCTTAAACATATCAAGCCCGATGCTTTTTGTTAACACATCATCGCTTTGCAAAAAAGCTTTGCAGATTTCCCCCGTTACGGTATTTTCTACTTTTGCAATTTCTTTTCCGAACTCGTATCTCAGCTTTTTTTGCTTACTATCCGTTACGGTTGCCAACACCACCGTATCCAAATCGGCAGCGAGCGCTGCAGGATTGTGTTTCAACGCTGTGCTCAAAATCGTAACCCGTAATTTTTCACTCTTTTTAGAATCGCGGAATGTTTCGGAAAGCCAAGCATTGCCCTCATCCGTATTCAGCACCGCTAATGCTTCTACCGCTGCAAAGCGAACCGCATCCGTAGGATCATACTTTGCACGGTACAGTATGTATGGCGCCGCTTCCTGCATCTTTGTTTTTTGTGCGGTTTTTAAAGCTTCGAGCCGCACCTTATAATAGCTGTCTTTAAACCCCTGCAGGGTAAGATTACGTGTTTCGGCCGTATCGAATGCGGCGGCGCCCCGTATTGCCGCTTCCCGCAATAGCGGTTCCGGCTGCTCGAAAAACTTAACCAGCAGCGGTATAACATCGGGGTTTCCCATTTGAGCAAGTCCGGCGATAGCGCTCGAACGGACATAGATATTTTCGTTCTCGTCCTCCGCCCGCTCCAGCAAAAAATCACGGGTATTTTCGCTATGCAGTTTTTCGAGTGCAGCCATAATCGTCTGCTTTAAAATAAGCTCTTGCTTTGCATCATCGATAGTTAGACTGTCAAAATAGGACGCTAAAAAGGCCGCTTCTTCACCGCCGCCGATTTCGCCCAGCACGGAAACCGTTTCCGCCCCGTACTCTGCCGTATCTTGGGTGAGCATGTTTTGTAGCGCTTCGTTTAAGGCGGGCGTCAGTTCGGGCTTTACCGCTGTAAGGTATGAAAGCGCAGCCTTTACCAATGTACGCTGTTGGGCTTCATAATCTTCCAATATTGCAACAGCCGATTCCGTCAGTTGAGCGTCTTCATATTTTTGATACAAGCCGAAAAGGCCTTCCCGCACGGCGGGGCTTTTTGTTTCGGTAAAAAGGCGGTTAAAATCGCCTTGCAGCGTTTCAAAATCTTGCTTATCAACCTTATTTACTACCTCAAGTATTTCGGATTCCAGTCCGTACTGCAATGCTTGGCGGGCTTTTTCGATCTCATCAAGCTCTTGTTTTTCGCCTTCCGTTTTTTCGGTTCCGCTCTTTTGTGCTTCTTGTCCCTGCAGCGGTTTTTCCTGCTGCGGAGTGCCCTGCGGTAAGGTTGTATCGTTATCGGCCTTTGATGCAGCGGTATCCGCAGTATCGGCCGCTATATATACCGGCGCAACCGCGAGCAAAACAGCGGTCAACATCATAAAAACAAGTTTTTTCATTCAATACTCCTGCTTCCATTATCGGAATTCGGGGATTTTACTTTTGAGCCCAGCTTATATGGGACGGTATCTTATATCTTATACGGTATTTTATATCCTATATAGAAAAATAAAGAAAGGGGAAAGCAGGGCAAACAAGAGCTATCTCTGCAGGGATTTGCATGGTTTACACTCATTGCAAATAATTCTTGTGCAAAACTTTGTTTTTTAACGAGAATTTTTTTAAAAAACGTATTTTTCGATAACATCTTATTGTAAAGTATGCTATAATGATATTTATGGATTCTAAGAGGAATAGTTTCACGCCCGATTTGCGTTCTAAACGGCAAAACATGACTATCGGCGCGAGAAACCGTATCATAAGAAATATCTATGGTCTTGTAAAGACGCACCGATCATTTTTGATTATCGGTCATCAAAGCCCTGATGAGGACTGTTATGCCTCGACAGTTGCAGGAGCTTTGTTGTTGCGTAAGTTTAATAAGCATGTCAGCGTCTTTTTAGAATCCGTGCCGCCGGAAAATCTTAAATTTCTCAGTTCTATCTGCAAATATAACAAGATCAATGTGTATTACGGAACGATGCCGTCGATCCGTTCCGTTGAGGTACTGTGCATTCTCGATACGCCGAAACCGGATATGATAGCGGCAAACGGCTGTATCTACGATTTTCTGAATAATCATTCCATTTCAAAAATTGAAATCGATCATCATTTCGGTTCCGACGCCGCATTTTCCGGAGACCCCGATTATTCCTTAGTGCTTCATGCTTCAAGTACATGCGAAATTTTATGCCGGATATGCTATAAATTGGCAAACCATCCGGAAATACGGCACCTTTACAGTATCGAAGAACTTTATTCGAGAAATTTAGTGCTGACACTCTTAACCGGTATGCTTGGGGATGCCAAAATGGGAAACTACATCTCTAATCCCCACGATAAAGAAATCTTCGATTATTTTTCCAAACATTTAAATCTGATGCTGCGGATAAGTACCAATTCATCGGGAAATACGAAAAAAATCGAATCGATGGAGCGGCTGCTCGATGTGATGGAAACGACCGACGCCGAAACCGAGAAAGCCTATAATGCCATTATCAACCGCGCCGTATATGCCGGACATATCGGTGCAGTCATCTTGTCGGAAGATGAGTCGAATGCATTCCTTGAAAACATCGAATACACACAGTTTATCGGCATGATTAAGGTAGCAACTAATACCATTGCGGAAAAAGCGGGCGGAGTAGGAATTTCCGTCTATTATGATTCTCCCAATAAGTCAAATAAAATACAATGCCGAATCCGTGTAAGTGAAGCGGCACGAGGCATCGATTTACACCCGATTCTTAGTCATTTTAAGATTACGGACGGCGGCGGACATCCCGGCGCGATTGCCTTTCGGCTGCCCCGCGAATTCGGAAGGTCGCTTCACTCACTGATAGCAGACATAGAAACCTTTATTAAACAAAAAATATTGCTATGAAGCAAAACTTTCAATTACTTATGGAACAAACCATCGCGGAGCTCGGCCGTTCTTTTACTGCCGAAAAGCCGCCGCGTCTTATGCTCCATTCATGCTGTGCCCCGTGCAGTTCGTCGGTAATAAGACGGCTTGCCGGGCATTTTAAACTGACGGTTTTTTATTATAACCCCAATATCGATACGCAGCTTGAATACCGCACCCGGGCGGATGAGCAGATTCGTTTAATCGAACACTATAATAACTCAAAAGAATTCCCGTACAGGATTGACTACGCGATACAGGACTACCGGCATGAACAATTTTTGGAAATAGCGGAAGGTCTTACCGATGTGCCCGAAGGCGGCGAGCGGTGCTTCCGCTGCTACCGGCTCAGGCTTGCGGCGACGGTACGCGAGGCAGCCGCCCAAGGGTTTGATTTTTTCTGTACGACACTTTCGCTCAGTCCGCTTAAAAGCGCAGCAAAAATTAACGAGATCGGCATGGAACTTGCCACAGACAGCTGCCGGTGGCTGCCGAGCGACTTTAAGAAAAAAGACGGCTATCTGGAGTCTATCAGGCTTAGCAAGGAATTCGGATTGTATCGGCAGGACTACTGTGG
>ERZ772960.2423-NODE-2423-length-13553-cov-2.616758_pt1 | contig 13553 bp, 12 predicted proteins | sample MGYA00580678_ERZ772960 | MGnify/ENA primary metagenome ERZ772960 (study PRJEB29015, sample SAMEA2737930) | human oral metagenome | biome: human oral; feature: human-associated habitat; material: dental | place: China | collected 2059 ... | reverse complement strand
TCCATTTACGTAAAAGCGATGGCATGCTATACCAAAACACGGGAAATTGCCATACGATGATGTCGGCCTTAACAAGTTTCTTTTGCTCAGCCTTTACATCGAACCGATAGTCGGGGTAAAGATCGCTCAAAATATCATACTCTGCTTCGGGCAGAAGTCTTTTCAGTTCATTAATAATGGTTTTATTGGCCACCGAGTCGTTCTTTAAATCGGTGTGACCTGATACGATTAATACATTCTTCATTTACTCTTATCTTTTTTAGTGTTATTATCTAATGTTGCAAAGATAAAGAGATTGCTGCAGAACGGCTGTATATAATTTACGGAAAAAATATTCTTTTTTACTTTTTCCGTATACCGTTATCCATAACGTATCATGCGATTATGGGGAATAGACAGTACATCTATCAGCGATACACTGTGTACCTGTTACTGAGACATGGTATGTTTGGTGACGATAAACGTAATGTCTATGCAGAAAGTCTGTTACTATTGTTGGTTACACCATTGCTCTTTACCATTGATGCCTGTAGCTTCTTTGGCTATAGACTGATAATATTATATACTTGGAACTTGACATATATTAATACAAGTTATCCCCATTAATGGGGATGTTTTTCTTCTTTCTTTACATATATATTAAAATAAATCTTTACATTTGCAATATTAATGTTAGTATTTAACGATGTATGTCCATGAATTTCCGTAAGTTTATAACGTGGAAAGATATATTCTTCTATCGGCAGAAAGTGGCTTTGCTGGTAACAGGCGGCATCGTTGTGGGGCTCATAGGCCTTTTCATGTACATGTTGCGCATGCATACGTATATCATAGGAGATGATCCTGCAGCCTGCGTAAACTGTCATATCATGAGTCCTTACTATGCTACGTGGTCGCATTCCTCGCATGGTCGCGATGCTACATGCAACGACTGTCACGTTCCGCACCAAAACCTATTTATGAAATATTTCTTTAAAGGCAAGGACGGAATGAAGCATGTGGCTTATTTCATTACCCATAGCGAGCATCAAGCCATCAATGCTGAAGACGCTTCTGCGCAAGTTATCATGGATAACTGTATACGCTGTCATACGCAACTCAATCGGGAATTTGTGACAACCGGCCGTATCGACTACATGATGGCTAAGCGAGGAGAGGGCAAGGCATGCTGGGATTGCCATCGAGAGGTACCTCATGGCGGTGTTAACTCGTTGTCAAGCACGCCTTATGCCGAAACACAAGTGCCGCTACCTTCATCGCCTGTTCCCGAGTGGTTGCAGAGAATGGTACCTTCAAGCAAAATAAAATAAAGCATTTATACAATAAACATAAACCTAAAAATACCTTATATATTATGGTAAAACAATTGAAACGTTGGCAAGGATGGCTGCTGTTCGGAGGATCGATGATTGTTGTATTCCTTTTAGGTCTGCTTGTTTCATCTCTTATGGAGCGAAGAGCCGAGGTCGTAAGTATCTTCAAAAACCGTAAGAATATGTTTAAAGACTCAATAGTCGCACAGAACGAGAAGTTTGCAGAGGATTTTCCGCGGGAATATGAGACGTGGTCGATGACGGAAGACACCACTTTCGAAAGCAAATATAATGGCTCCCAAGAGAAAGATGTGTTGGAAGCACACCCCGAAATTGTAGTGATTTGGGACGGTTATGCTTTCTCACGTGAGTACAATACGCCGCGTGGGCATCGCCATTGCATAGAAGATTTGAGGAAAATACTGCGCACCGGAAGTCCGGGCGTAGATGGTCAAACAGATATACAGCCCGGCACTTGCTGGACTTGTAAGGGTCCAGACGCGCCTCGTTTGATGCGTGAAAAGGGCATAAACCAGTTCTATGCAGCTAAATGGAGCGAGTGGGGAGATCAAGTAATGAATACTGTAGGTTGTTCAGACTGTCATGATGCCCGCACTATGGACCTGCGTCCGGCGCGTCCGGCATTATACGAAGCGTGGGCACGTGTAGGGAAAGATGTCAGAAAAGCTACTCATCAAGAGATGCGGAGCTTGGTTTGTGCACAGTGTCATACAGAGTATTATTTCGAAAAAGATAACGGGCAATATCTTCATTTCCCGCAGGAAAAGGGGCTCACCTGCGAGGATGCCGAGGCTTATTATGACAGTATCGGCTTCTATGACTATATTCATCCGCTGTCGAAAGCTAAAATTTTGAAGGCCCAACACCCCGGGTACGAGATATTCATGCAGGGAATTCACGGGCAGCGTAACGTGTCTTGTGCGGATTGCCACATGCCTTATATAGCCGAGGGAGGCGTTAAATATACGGATCACCATATCATGAGTCCCTTGGCGCATATTGATCGTACCTGCCAGACCTGCCATCGACAGGATGCAGAGACGCTTCGTAAGAACGTTTATGATCGTCAGAAGAAAGTGTACGACTTTGCAGGTAAGGTCGATAAAGAGTTGGCCTATGCCCATATAGAGGCAAAGTTTGCGTGGGAACATGGTGCAACCGAGTCCGAAATGAAGAAGACTTTGCAGGATATCCGCAAGAGTCAATGGCGATGGGATTATGCACTTGCCGGACATGGAGCGGCTTTCCATGCTCCGCAGGAAGTGATGAGACTGTTGGCAGATGCTATGGAGTATGCCAAAGATGCCCGTCTGCAAGTGGCACGTATTGTAGCAAAACACGGCTATACTGGTACGATTCCTCTTCCTGATCTGTCTACTCGTGAGAAAGCAGCGCAATATGTAGGCTTGAACATAAGGCAGCTTAGGTCTCAAAAGAGGGACTTCCTCGACAACGTAGTGCCTAAGTGGATTGAAACGGCACGCAAGAATAAGCGTTTTGTATCGAATCCGATGTAGCTGAAGCGCTATAGAACAAGCTTGTTAAACCTCCATTGAAGAACGGGAGCATTGATACCCAAAGCTCCTCTTTCATATATTTTGATTTATGTGGAATAAACCTTATTCGCTGAAAGAAGGAACTGCTATCGCCGTTGGTCTGTCGGTTACGGGCGAACTGTTACAGTTGACAATCGGTCCGCTTGAATGGGAAATTTTCGTTTGGCCGGCTAACTTAGTCGCTTGGGGTGTGTTCATAGTTTCGCTTCTTGTAATTTATTCGCTCAGGAAACAGTGTTATTTCTGTCGTTTCATTACTACTGTACAGGCGGCAGTGCCGGCCATTGTCTTGGCTGTATTGCTGACAATAGTCATGGGACTGACACGTCAAGTGGCCGAAGGAAGACCGTCTTCCGATCCTATCGGGTTGACCAAGATGCTGAATTTCTGGCCTTTTATCCTCGTATACGTATGGCTTACCGTTATTGTTGGGGAGGTTATATTGCACCAACTTGCCACTTTCAAGTGGCGAAAACTACCGTCTTTTGTCTGTCATATTGGCCTCTTTATCGTTTTGACTTGTGGAACTTTGAGCAGTGCAGATATGCAGCGGCTGAAAATGTACTGCGAGTTAGGGAAGCCGGAGTGGCGTGGTATTGACGCTTGGAATAATGTCCATGAGTTGCCGATCGCAATACAGTTGGAAAAGTTTACCATTGAAGAGTATCCACCCAAGCTGATGATGCTCGACGTACAGGGGGTTCCGCAGCCGTCGAAAAGGCCTGAAAGTCTTGTTGCATATGAGAATATTGCCAACGGGCAGCTGAATGGCTGGGATATACATATTGTCAAACGCATACAAAATGCCATGCCGGCCTCAATGGCCAAGATGATAGATAAGGTTCCGATGGGAATGATGGCAAACGTACGCATGGATTCACTCGGTTTGGCGCGTAATGTGGGAGGGTTCGTTGCCACGAATACACGCGGTTCGGCCTATGCTCTTTATGTGAAGGCTGCGCGGGGAAGTGTAGAAAAGGAGGGATGGGTAACGTGTGGTAGCTATCTGTTTCCTTTCCAAACATTGCGGCTTGACGGAGGACATAGGCTTGTCATGAGCAATCCGGAACCACGGCGTTATGCTTCGGTCATCGATATATATACCGAAGACGGCAAAAACGAGCAGGCCGTAGTAGAGGTAAATAAGCCGTATTCGATTAACGGATGGAAGATATATCAGCTCAGTTACGATGAAGAAATGGGCAAGTGGAGTACGTACAGTGTATTCGAACTGGTTTCAGATCCGTGGTTACCCGTTGTTTACATAGGTATATATTTGTTGTTGGTCGGCGCTGTAGGAATATTTCTTATAGCAAGTAGCAGGAAAAAGGAGGTAGAGAAATGAGCTGGAATTACTTTATTGTCTTTGCTATAGTGGCAGTAATGTTATGGATAATGGGCGCCTTGGCGGCATGGAAAGGCAAGCCGAGGCTGGTATTCGGCACTACAATCTTGGGACTTATTGTGTTTTTCAGCTATATAATATTGATGTGGGTGACTTTAGAGCGCCCTCCATTGCGCACAATGGGCGAAACACGACTATGGTATTCGTTCTTTTTGCCCTTTGCGGGCATCATTGTGTATTCACGTTGGCGCTATCCGTGGATATTATCTTTCTCTACCGTGTTGGCTACCGTGTTTGTCTGTGTGAACATTTTCAGACCGGAGATACACAGTAAAACGCTTATGCCGGCATTGCAAAGCCCATGGTTTGCGCCTCATGTCATTGTTTATATGTTCGCTTATGCCCTGTTCGGAGCGGCTTTTGTGATGGCTGCATACCTGCTCTTTATTAGGAAAAAGACATCTGCAAGCAAGCAAGAAATGGATATCTGCGATAATTTGGTGTACGTAGGATGGGCGTTTCTTACCATTGGCATGCTCTTCGGTGCTCTTTGGGCCAACGAGGCATGGGGACATTATTGGGCATGGGATCCGAAAGAAACATGGGCTGCAACCACATGGTTGGCATATTTGGCATATATACATTACCGTCTTACCCCCCTACATTCTAAGGTTCGGACAGCGCTATGGATGCTGGTTGTCTTTTTCGCACTGCTGCAAATGTGCTGGTGGGGTATCAATTATCTGCCGTCGGCACAGGGAGCCAGCGTACATACCTATAATCTTAGTTAAACAAGAATAAGTAACGTTGAATAAGTTTTCAGATGATGTAGGTGTAACATTTTTGTTGTATCTTTACGTCGGATAATAATTTTAACAAAGGAAAAATATGAAAGTAAGACATTTAGGAAGCATTTCATTGGTATTGGCCGGTGCTTTGTTGACGACATCCTGCGTCGGAAGTTTCCGCCTGTTCAATAAAGTAGCTTCGTGGAACAAGCACGCAACTGACAGTAAATTTCTGAATGAGGTAATTTTCTTGGTTATCTCACCGGCTTATTTTATTTGTGGAACGGCCGATGTGCTGATACTTAATTCGATTGAGTTTTGGAGTGGACGAAATCCTATGGCCAGTCGTGTGGGGAAGACGCAACAAGTGCTGGGCCCCGACGGTAAATATTACGCCGTGAAGACCTTGAAAGAAGGCTACGAAATAACAAAGCCTGATGGTGAAAAACTTCTTTTACTTACGACAAAGCTACAGATTCGTGGTCGCAGCAGAAAGACGGAAAGAAAACAGAAATATTCCGTTTTAATCCCGATGGTACCATTCGGGCAAGTCTTCCTGATGGGAAAAAGATTGATGTCACGCTGGATGAGGCAGGTATATATCAAACCAGAATGACTATGGGCGGCGGTACATATTGGGCAATGCGATAGTTTACAGTTGACAGTCGGTATGCAATTCAGGCAGACTCGCATAATGTGAGTCTGCCTGAATGTATTTATAGCGTTAGTGCTATTTAAAAATAAGTGTGGTAAGGCGGTCTTCTGTCATGAGTTCCTGCGCCACTTGTTGCAATTGTTCGGCCGTTACGTTATTGATAAGTGTATATAACGCCGTTATATCTCGTTCCCATCCATAGTGTAGATAGGCCTTACTGAAGTCTAATGCAAAGTTTTCACGGTTGTCGCATGCCACACCTATTTGTCCCTTCAGTTGCTTTTTCGCTGCCGATAGCTGGTTAACAGTCAGTGTCTTTGCTATAACTTTATCGAGTTCTTTGCGTACAATGCGCAGACATCTGTCGATATCGTGTTTATCGCATCCGAAGTATATGCTCCATATACCGGTTTCGCTGTAGTTCACCATGCTGCTTTCTACGGTGTAGACCAAGCCATGATGTTCGCGTAGGGCAAGGTTCAATCGGGCGTTCATGCCCGGTCCGCCGAGGATATTGTTAAGCAAATAGAGCGGTATGCGCAAGGGATGATGAATGTCGTAGGCACGATTGCCGAGCATTACATGTGCCTGATGCGTCTGCATGTGGTGCACGATTTTGCAAGGAGTATAGGCATCTAAGCCCGATGGTGTGGCGTTCTGTTCGACAGAATTATTGTCTGCATTTGCAACTGATGCTGTAAATGTCGTGTTATCAAGTGCCCGTGAGAGCAACTTTAGCAGTCTTTCGAAGTCGATATCGCCGTAGGCAAAGAATACCATATTGTCCGACCGGTAATACTTTTTGGTAAACCTATGGGCGTCAGCCGTAGTGTATGTTCTCACGTGATCGGCTTTTCCAAGGATATTGTGTCCTAAAGGATGTCCTTTGAATATGGCGTTTTCAATCTCGTCGTATATCAGTTCGGCCGGACTGTCGTTATAACTTTCAATCTCATCGCATATCACTTCCACCTCTTTGTCTATCTCGTTTTGCGGATAGATACTGTTGAAAACGATATCGGTAAGTAGGTCTATGGCACGTGGAATGTGGTCTTTGAGTATTGCGGCGTAGTAAACAGTATCTTCTTTTGTAGTGAATGCGTTCAGATCACCGCCCACATTTTCGAGACAGTTCAAGATATGCCACGCTCGGCGCCGATTTGTACCTTTGAAAGACATGTGTTCACAGAAGTGTGCCAATCCTTCTTGTTCCGGCTGTTCGTGGCGCGTGCCGGCATTGATTCTGTAGCCACAGTATACTACTGGCGATGTAGAAGGCAGATGGATGATGCGCAATCCGCAGGAAAGCGTGTAGATATTATAGTTCATAACGATTGCAAAGATAGTGAAAATAAGTGTTTTTACACTGGAGAAAATGACTTATTCTTCTGTCAAGAACCTTTCCTGTTTTTCGGTGATGTATTATTTATCCGGAATAGACAATACATGTAAGCCGGTTAGATCATACATATAATGAAGATAAATATATTGTCTGATTGACATAGATGGTATATCTGTTTGTAGCGGGTATGCAGAATAATGTCGAAATATTTCTGGCAGATGAATATTTTAGTGTATCTCTTTGCACAACGAATAAAAAGTTTTACTTTTGCAGAACAATGGTACTCAATTACATTTGGATAGCTTTTTTCATCATAGCTTTCGTGATTGCTTTGGTGAAACTGGCCGTTATGGGCGACACAACGGTATTCCCGGCCATGATGAATTCTGTATTTGAGTCTTCTAAAACGGCATTCGAAATCTCTTTGGGGCTTACGGGGGTGCTGGCATTCTGGCTCGGTGTTATGAAAATAGGCGAGAAGGGCGGCATCGTGAATGCTATGGCACGCTTGTTGAGTCCGGTGTTTTCGAAGCTTTTTCCCGATATTCCGAAAGGACATCCCGTAACCGGAAGCATCTTTATGAATATTGCAGCCAACATGCTTGGGCTGGATAATGCCGCTACACCGTTGGGGTTGAAGGCTATGGAGCAGCTCCAAGAGCTGAATTCCAAGAAAGATACGGCCACCAACCCTATGATTATGTTCCTCGTTCTGAATACTTCGGGACTGACACTTATCCCCATCAGCATTATGGTATATAGGGCCCAACTGCATGCGGCACAGCCTACGGATGTGTTTATTCCCATACTTCTTGCTACCTTTTTCTCAACCTTGGCCGGTATTATCATTACTTCGATTTACCAGAAAATCAATCTGTTGAACCGAGTGATGCTTTCTACACTCGGTGGAATGCTCGCTGTGGTGGCGTTGATTATCTATGGGTTCGGACAGTTAGACAAGGATACGATGAACATGGTGAGCACCAGTGTAGCCAATATCTTGCTCATGACGATCATAACGGCTTTTATTCTTGCCGGTGTTAGAAAAAAAATCAATGTGTACGAGGCATTTATAGAGGGTGCGAAAGATAGCTTTACCACTGCCGTGCGCATCATTCCCTACCTCGTGGCCATACTTGTAGGCATTGCAGTCTTTCGTGCTTCGGGTGCTATGGAGATGCTTGTTGACGGCGTGGCATGGGGTGTAAATGCCTGCGGTGGCAATACCGACTTCGTAGGGGCACTGCCTACGGCTCTTATGAAGCCTCTTTCGGGTTCGGGTTCTCGTGGTATGATGATCGATGCTATGACAACTTACGGCGCCGATTCGTTCATTGGGCGGCTGAGTTGTATCTTCCAAGGCTCTACAGACACTACATTTTATATCCTTGCCGTGTACTTCGGCAGCGTGAGCATCAAGTATACACGCCACGCAGTTACGTGCGGTTTGCTTGCCGACCTTGCGGGTACGGTCGCTGCAATAGCCATTGCATACATGTTCTTTTAGTAAAGGTAAAGGGGTAAAAAGGTGAAATAGTAAAAAGGTATGGGGAATTTAAAATCATTGGCAAAAGATACTGCTATTTACGGATTGAGCAGTATCGCAGGAAGATTTATAAACTATCTGCTTGTTCCGATACAGACGTTTAAGTTTGCTGCCGAGGGCGGGCAGTATGGAATTATTACCAATATCTACAGTTATATAGCCATATTGCTTATTATTCTAACGTATGGCATGGAAACAACATTCTTCCGTTTTGCCAACAAGCCCGGTATGGATGCACAGAAAGTATATTCCACCACACTCAGGATGGTAGGATTTGTGGCTTTGGTGTTTGCCGTATCGGTATTGATTTTTCTTCATCCCATTTCCACAGTGATGGGCTATGGCGATCATCCCGAATTTGTGGGTACGATGGGTGTGTGCATTGCCGTTGACGCATGGACGGCTATTATGTTCGATTACCTCAGATATAAGCATCGCCCCATTAAATTTGCAATGTTCAAAATTATTAATATAGGTTTGAACATTGTGCTTAATGTGCTCTATCTGATAGTTCTTCCGGCATTGAAGATAAACCTCTTCGGAATTTACGACAGCGAATTTCATTTGAATGTGGCATTCGTGTTCTATATAAACTTGATATGTTCGTTGGCTACCTTGCTCATGCTTTGGAAAGAAATGAGCGGTATTAGGTTCGGGTTCAGCAAGGATATTTGCAAAAAAATGCTTGGCTACACATGGCCGATGCTTATTCTGGGATTGGCAGGACAACTTAATCAAAGCGCTTCGCCTATACTCTTCCCGTACTTCTTCAGCGGAACAAGCCACGAAGGCAATATACAACTCGGCATTTATGGCAGCTGCATCAAGATCGCGATGATAATGGTACTGATCACACAGGCATTCCGTTATGCTTATGAACCGTTCGTCTTCAACAAGACGAAGGACAAAAACAACAAAGAGGCCTATGCTAAAGTGATGAAATATTACCTGATTTTCACGTTCTTGGCATTCCTCTTGGTCATGGCATATATGGATATATTGCGGTTTGTCGTGGCTCCCGACTACTGGGAAGGACTGAAAGTAGTGCCCATTGTGATGGGGGCAGAGATCATGTTCGGCGTGTATTTCAACCTTTCATTTTGGTATAAACTTACCGATAAGACCATTTGGGGCGCTTATTTCTCGGGGCTGGGCTGCATAGTGCTTATTCTTACTGATATTTTGCTTATTCCCCGTTTCAGCTACATGGCATGTGCATGGGCGGGATTTGCTGCTTACGGTGTTTCTATGCTTACATCCTATTTCGTTGGACAGCGTTATTATCCCATCAAATATCCATTGAAAGAGATCGGTATTTACCTGCTTTTGACATTAATCTTGTTTGTTGGTATCATCGTTTCCAATACCGTTTTCTCCGTATGGGCATCACTGTTGGTCAACACACTGCTGATATTTATCTTCCTTGCATATGTGGTCAAAAAAGACTTTCCGCTGGAAACTTTACCCATAATAGGCAAGTATTTCGGGAAATAAAATACTGACAACGATAGTTATATGACAAAGAAAGGGGCGATGAAACTATTTGAGAACAAAAAAGTCCGTGCCGTTTGGGACGGAAAAGCTGTTTTTCCGAATAATAAATAACAATGAAATAAAAGTATGAAGAAAATTCTTTTGCCGTTGTTGACGGCATTTTATCTGCTTGTACCCACATCATTAAAAGCCGACGAAGGCATGTGGACGCTCTACAACCTGCCACAGGCCGTGTATGAACAGATGCGGGTCGAAGGCTTTCAGTTGCCTTACAACGATCTTTATTATGGGCAGGATGCCATAAAAAATGCTGTGGTTAACTTCTCGGGACATTGCTCCGGAGTGGTCGTTTCGCCCGATGGACTGGTATTTACCAACCATCATTGCGGCTTCGAAGCTATCAGAAGTCACTCTACAGTGGAGCATGATTACATGTTGAATGGCTTCTGTGCCAAGAGTTATGAAGAGGAATTGCCCAATAAAAATATGTTCGTATCGTTTATGATCGATCAAAAAGACGTCACTCCACGCCTGCAACAAATGGGCTTCGACTATAAAAAGAAAGCTCAAAAGGAGATGCTTATCGACTCTCTGCAAAACCTCTTAACCGACTCGGTAAAGCGTATAGACTCGACACTCCATGTGAATATCGATGCCTTTTACGAAGGTAACAAGTATTATGCCACCACCTATCAGGATTTTACCGACCTCCGACTGGTCTTTGCCGTACCAAAATCAATGGGTAAGTTTGGAGGAGAGACCGATAACTGGATGTGGCCACGCCAGACATGCGACTTTTCTGTGTTCCGTATTTATGCAAATCCCAAGACTAACGGGCCTGCCTCGTACAGCAAGGACAACATTCCGTATCATCCGAAGCATTGGGCTAAGGTGAGTATGCAGGGCTACAAAGACGGCGATTTCGCTATGACAATGGGTTATCCGGGCTCTACAAGCCGCTATCTTTCATCATATGGTATTCGTGAAATGCGGGATGCCGAGAATACACCGCGTGCCCAAGTGCGCGGAGTGAAGCAAGCAGTGATGCTAAAGTACATGCGTGCCGACGAAGCAGTGCGCATCAAGTACGACTCGAAGTATGCTCAAAGCGCCAATTACTGGAAGAATTCCATCGGTATGAACAAATGTATCGACTCTATAGGTATCATCAACCAAAAGCAGGAGTACGAACAACGTATACGAGAATGGCAGAATAAGACCGGTTTTTTGAAAGGCAAGCTCGATTTCAATAAGATGCAGCGACTTTACAACAAGCGTTTCGATGCGTTACGCACCTATATGTATTGGCGTGAAACGTTCATTCGTACCAACGAGTTCACCACTCGTGCCATGAAGTTGCTGCAGGTACCGGTAGAAGGACCGAAAGATAAGCCTAAAAAACAATACATCATATTCAAAGACAATAGCGATGAATGGGATGCATCTCTTGATAAAGAGGTACTCGCAACCTTACTCAAAAACTACAAAGAACATGTCGCAGCAAAAGATTTGCCAGCATTTTACAAGGATATCGATAGTAAATTCGGCGGCGATTATGCCAAGTTCGTGGACTTTCTTTATGAGAAATCTTTCCTCATGAAGAGCGGCGAACGCATTTACATCAATAAGAAAAGTTACAAAAAGGATCCGGGTGTTCAATATAGTCTCGACCTACTCGACTTTATGAGTGAGCATGCAGAGATACTCAACAGTGTGTCTGACAGCATCAACGAGCAGGAAAAATATCTTTGTGCAGCTAAACTCCGCATGGAAGAAGACCTTCCGCATTACTCAGACGCTAACTTTACCATGCGTTTGAGTTATGGACAAGTGGGCGGTTTCAGCCTTGGCGGTAAGCCATCAGGCTATTATACCACTGCCGAAAGTATTGTCGAGAAAATGAATAGAGGCAATGAAATCTACGAATATCAAGCTGAACCTGTCATGAAAGAGCTGTTGTCGACCAAAGATTTCGGTCCCTATCAAGACAAGATGAGCGGTAAGCTGCAGCTCTGTTTCCTTACTAACAACGACATTACAGGCGGAAACAGCGGTTCTCCCATGTTCGATGGGCAGGGAAACCTAATAGGTTTGGCCTTTGATGGCAACTGGGATAGCCTTTCAAGCGATATAAATTTCGACAAACGTTTGGCACGTTGCATCGGCGTAGACATACGTTACGTGCTCTTCATGATGGATAAATGGGGGCATGCCGACAGACTTTTGAAAGAAATAGACGCGAAATAAACTATACATTCGCACGCAATAAAACTGTAAAGGCGAGTTTGCAATCTGCTCAGAGACGCAAACTTGCCTTTATCTTTATGCCCTTTGTCAGGCATTGTAGCCTTGGGAAGAAATGTCGAAATTACAAAAAAGTTTGGCTGAATATACAATGTCAGACAAATGTCAGCATCTATTTGCAGATAACAGCTCATTGTTTTGCTAATTTTGCGGATGAACCTTTTATCCGTAATTGGCATGCGTCGACTTCTCATCCTGTTTGTTTTCTTTATTTTGGCAGCGTTTCTTGTAGATACGCTTTGCCCGGGTATAGACGACAGACCTCCCGAAGCAAGGTTCGAAGAGCACCTCAACAGGGCGCATTTACTTACTTATAACAACAATGATTTCGACTTCAGTGTGCAATATCCGAGTTTCTTCACCGTCCAACCCGACTCGCTTATCGACTACGCAGGTTGTGTACAGTTCTGTTATCGAGAGGATTGGGCGAACATAGTGCTCGAATATCATGTAGCCAAACCCATTAAGGGAGTGAGTATGAAAGCCTATGCAAAACATGTGGCCGAACGAAAAAAGGCAGATAAATTGTGCTTGTATGCCAATTCTTTCATCATTTCCGGACGATTGTACGAGGGGTACAGATACCATGAAAAACATATGTTGAAAGATACACTGTGGCATGTATACGCTCTCTGTTATCCGGAAAGTTATCAAAACCACATGACGCGTCTGCTTCGTATAATAGATCGGTGGCAAATAGAAACACCTAAAAGAACTCCCATAAAATTGTTTTATTGCAACAAAATAAATGATTAAATTTTACAAAACGGTCTTTCTTAGTTTCCATGTTAGGATATCGAATCCACGAGATATGTGGTTATGACAACACAGATGCACCATTTAAGGGGTTTAGATATACCATTTAAGGCGCTGAGATAGGCAATATAAGGCGCTGAGATATACGGTTTAACAAGCATTGGCGCATAGAGTCTGGAAATCAGTTAGTTGCAGCACTTTCAATACTCCCCAATTCTTTTATTTGTTTTTCAAACAAATTTCGGTTACCTATGGCGCTGTTCTTGATTTTGGCACGGTAGTTATAGATGGTGTTTACTGAATAATGCAGAAATTCTGCTATCTGTCCTGCAAAATCAAGCCAGTCCCTATCTAGAAACGACAGTTCTGAATGCGGGATTGGGCTTCTATGCCAATGGGAAAACAGAAAGCATAGAAGATGGAATAGCTTTGG
>ERZ772960.2421-NODE-2421-length-13559-cov-6.989040_pt1 | contig 13559 bp, 10 predicted proteins | sample MGYA00580678_ERZ772960 | MGnify/ENA primary metagenome ERZ772960 (study PRJEB29015, sample SAMEA2737930) | human oral metagenome | biome: human oral; feature: human-associated habitat; material: dental | place: China | collected 2059 ... | reverse complement strand
CCTTTAAGACCCTTACTAACGCCCTTTTGAAGTCCAATTAAGCACCTTTTACTTTGCTGCTTTATAACTATTTGGTTCTCTGTTGGTTATAAAGTTGCTTTCTATGTGGCTTTTTACTTGATTTTGAAAGAAGTTTAATCGAGTTAATGTAATGATTTTTCAGAGTCTTTTCTGTGTTTTTGACGGATTTAGATGAAAAGGTTTTCTGTGTCGGAGGACGATAATATAGAAGGAAGTTAAGTGTCTTAGCTAAGTTCTTGTTAAATGAGTAACCTCGGTTCTTTCGCTAAATGAGTGGATGCTTTTCCTATATCTTCAACGAAAGAACTCTTATTAGAGAGGTATTATTAGGTGGTTGCCAAAGTTTTTTCGTAACTTTGCAGACAGTAATTTTATAGATACGCATGCTGAATTTATCTCAATATTTCCCGATAACCGACCCGACATTGATTTTCTTTGTTGTTCTGCTGATGATATTGCTTTCGCCTATCATCATGGGACGACTGCGCATTCCACATATCATTGGTATGGTGTTGGCAGGTGTCCTTGTCGGAAAATATGGACTGAATATCCTTGGGCGTGATGCCTCGTTTGAACTTTTTGGACGTGTAGGACTGTACTATATCATGTTCCTTGCAGGTCTGGAAATGGATATGGAGGGACTGAAGAAAAACCGTAATAGGGTGATGGTCTTCGGTATGTTGACCTTCCTTGTCCCCTTTGCAATGACCTATTTTATGGGTGTCAGCCTTTTGGGCTATATCCCTCTGGCATCGCTTCTACTTGCGGCAATCATGGCTTCTAATACGTTGATAGCCTATCCGATAGTAGGACGATACGGATTGACGCGACATACGAGTTCGACGCTGAGCGTGGGTTCGTCTATGATGGCTCTCTTTATGGCTTTGATAGTCATGGCTTCCATCGTCAATTCATTTCATGGCAATGGCGGAATAGTCTTTTGGCTACTGTTTATTTTGAAGTTTGTAGTCTATTGCGTCGGTCTTATTATGGTGATACCACGTGTGACACGTTGGTTCCTTCGTCGATATTCAGACGCTGTGATGCAGTTTATCTTCATCCTTGCAGTGGTGTTTCTCTCGGCAGCATTGTCAGATGCTGTGGGTTTAGAAGGAATCTTTGGAGCGTTCATGTCAGGTTTGATATTGAACCGATTTGTGCCAAAGGTGTCTCCATTGATGAACCGTATAGAGTTTACTGGTAATGCACTCTTTATCCCTTACTTCCTTATTGGAGTAGGAATGCTGATTAATGTACGCTTGCTTTTTGCAGGAAGTAAGATACTTTGGGTTGTATTCTGTATAGTCTTCTTCGGTACTTTGGGTAAGGCTGTAGCAGCTTATTTGGTAGCTCGTTTCTTCCGTATGTCATGGTTGGCAGGTCATATGATGTTTGGTTTGACCAGTGCCCATGCGGCTGGTGCTATTGCGATGGTGATGGTAGGACGTAGGTTGCAGGTAGCACCGGGTCAATACCTCTTTGGTGACGAGGTTTTGAATGGAATAGTAATTATGATACTCTTTACCTGTGTTATCTCAACCGTCATTACAGAGCGGGCAGCACAACGGCTTCGTCTGCAGGAGAAAGAGGGACATGACATGATGAAGAACCTCGATGATGAGAAGATTCTGATTCCAGTGAAGTATCCAGAGTATTCTGATAACCTTGTAACCATGGCTACACTGATGCGCAACCCACGTTTGAAACGAGAGTTGGTGGCGTTGAATGTGGTTTATGATGATGTAAATATGCGCCATAATCAGGCGGAGGGACAGCGTTTGTTGGACCATCTCTGCCATTTGGCAAGTGCCTCTGATGTACCGATGGTGACGCAGGTGCGTATTGCTGCCAATATAGCCAATGGTATTAAGCATGCTTTTAAGGAGTTTCAGGCATCAGAAATTTTGATGGGATTGCACTTCCATAAGGAGATTAGCCGTAGCTTCTGGGGAGAATTTACACGAAGTCTTTATAATGGTTTGAGCCGTCAGATTATCGTGACACGTATCTTACAACCACTGAATACAATTCGCAGAATACAAGTGGCAATCCCTTCTCGGGCTGAGTTTGAACCTGGTTTTTATCGTTGGTTGGAACGATTGGCACGTATGGCAGGCAACTTGGAGTGTCGTATAACATTCCATGGACGTAACGAAACGTTGCAACTTGTCAATGAGTTTATTCGTAATCGCTTCCCAAGTGTTAGAGCTGAATATGAGGAGATGGAGCATTGGAAGGAATTACCAACACTTGGTTCGAAGGTTCGTGAGGACCACCTCTTTGTCATAGTGACAGCACGTAAGGGTACGATATCTTATAAGACGGCAATGGAAAGACTTCCTGAAGAACTGAATAAGTTTATTAAAGGTAAGACAATCATGATTATCTTCCCAGATCAGTATGGTAGTGAGATGGATGATATGACCTTTGCTCAGCCACAGCATACAGAGGAACGCAGTGCTTATGAGGCTGTAAGAGAGTGGATTCATAATAAGGTGTAAGAGGTTATTAGGCTAATAAGGCCAATTAGGCTAATATGGCTAATAAGCCTAATAACCCCAATAAAAGAATAGAATATGATAGATATTAAGAACATAACTAAAAGCTTTGGCTCGCTTCAAGTGTTGAAGGGTATTGACCTTCGTATTGAAAAGGGAGAGGTTGTCAGTATTGTTGGTCCATCTGGAGCTGGTAAAACTACCTTGTTACAGATACTTGGAACGCTGGACAAGCCAGATAGTGGCTCTGTTGTTGTGGATGGTATTGACGTGGGTAGCCTGTCAGCTGGTAAGTTGAGTGATTTCCGCAACCAGCACTTAGGTTTTGTCTTCCAGTTTCATCAGCTTCTTCCTGAGTTTACAGCTCTTGAGAATATTATGATTCCTGCTTATATTGCTGGCAGGAAGAATAAGGATGCACGTCAGCGTGCCGAAGAATTATTGGAATTTATGGGCTTGAGCGATCGTGCTAATCATAAGCCTAATGAACTTTCCGGTGGTGAGAAGCAGCGTGTGGCAGTAGCTCGTGCGTTGGTGAACAACCCTGCTGTCATCCTTGCTGATGAGCCTTCGGGTAGTTTGGACAGTAAGAACAAGCAGGAACTGCACCAGCTCTTCTTCAATCTCCGTGATAAGTTCGGTCAGACTTTTGTTATCGTTACACACGATGAGGGTCTTGCACAGATAACAGATAGAACGATATATCTTAAAGATGGCTTGATAGAAAGCCTCCCCCAGCCCCTCCGAACCAACGGTCACTGACCGAAGGGAAGTAAAGGAGGGGAGTGCTGCTGTCGAAAAAGAGAATGAATAGATTCTTAGAATGATAAGTCAGTTACTTAGAGAATGTTGTTCTTATGTTACTTTGTCTTATAAGAAATTATCTTGTCTTCAACAATAAAGGGTTATTATGTCTAAAATAAAACTTGGAGCATACAATACGCTCACAGTACAGAAGGTTGCCTTGCGTGAAGGCAATGGTGATCCGTTCGGATTATACCTTGATGGTGGTCCAGCAGGCGAGATTCTCATGCCTCAGAAGTATGTCCCAGAGGGGACTGAGATTGGTGATGAATTAGAGGTGTTTGTCTATCTTGATCAGGATGAACGCCCGATTGCTACTACTGAAGAACCTTTGGCGCAGGTAGGCGACTTCGCTTACTTGGAGTGTTCGTGGGTGAATGAGTATGGTGCGTTCTTGTCTTGGGGTGTGATGAAAGACCTCTTTTGCCCTTTCCGTGAGCAAAAGAAGCGCATGGTCATTGGCAATAGCTATATTGTTTATGTTCATCTTGACGAAGAGAGCTATCGTCTTGTTGCCTCTGCAAAGGTTGAACACTATCTTAACGAACAGCCACGAGGCTATAAGCATGGGCAGGAAGTTGACCTACTGGTATGGCAGAAGACCGATCTTGGCTTCAAAGTCATTGTTGATAATCAGTATCCGGGACTTATCTATGAGGATCAGGTGTTCCAGTATGTCCATACTGGTGACCGCTTGAAGGGTTACATCTCTACGGTTCGCCGTGATGGTAAGATTGATTGTACACTTCAACCAACAGGACAACAGCATGCGGAAGGCTTTGCAGAGGTCCTGCTTCAATATCTGAAAGATAACGATGGAGTATGTGATCTCGGTGATAAGAGTGAAGCAGAGGATATTAAACGACGTTTTCAGGTGTCGAAAAAGGTGTATAAACGAGCTGTTGGAGACCTCTATAAACGCCATTTGATTACGGTTGAACCGCTGGCGATACGTTTAGTAAAGTAGAATAGAGCCTTTGTTTCAATTTTTTCGTACTTTTGTAGAAGATAGGCTGCACTCGACAAAGCGAAAACAAGTTTTCCTTTGTTCTCGTTTGCACTATCTTTGCATAAGATAGGCTGCACTCAACAAAATGAAAGCAAGCTCTCTTTTGTTTTCGTTTGCACTATCTTTGCATAAGATAGGCTGCACTCGACAAAGTGAAAGCAAGTTTCTTTTGTTATCATTTGCACTATCTTTGCACTCTAAATAAAGGATAATAATAAAACGATGCAGAATCAATTTTCAAGAACCCAACTTCTTCTTGGTAAGCCCGCTATTGATACGCTTAATGGTAGTCGTGTCGCTGTCTTCGGTGTAGGAGGTGTTGGTGGATATGCAGTAGAAGTATTGGCACGTAGTGGCGTGGGAGCTATTGATGTTATTGATGACGACCGTGTTTGTCTAACGAATGTCAATCGACAACTCCTTGCTACCACTCGAACAGTGGGAAAGTATAAAGTAGATGTTGCTGAAGAGCGTATTCATTCAATCAATCCACGATGTATCGTGCGGAAATATCAGACATTCTATTTGCCTGATAATGCCGATCAGTTCGACTTCTCTCATTATGATTATGTCATTGATTGTATTGATACTGTAACAGCTAAGCTTGATCTTATCTATCGTTGTCACGAAATGAACATCCCATTGCTTTCTTGTATGGGTGCTGCTTATAAACTTGATGCCACACAGTTCCGTGTGACTGACATCTTCAAGACTATTAACGACCCATTGGCGAAGGTGATTCGTAAGAAACTTCGTAAAACAAAGATTAAGCATCTTAAAGTAGTATACAGTCCTGAAGAACCGCTTGAGAGTATCGAACAACCAGAAATCTCTTGTCGTTTCCACTGTATCTGTCCCGATAAGGATATGCGTAAGTGTACTGACCGTCACACTATTCCGAGTTCTAATGCATGGGTACCCGCTGCGGCTGGACTTATTGCAGGTGGAGAAGCTGTGAAAGATCTTGTCAATCTTGCCAACACTATGCGTATCCGTCCTGAAGATGAGGCTACAAGCGAGCCTGCTCGTATCGCCCATGAACGTGCTGCAAAGATGTTGGAAGAGCATAAACGCCTTAAGGCTGAGAAGGCTGCAGCAGTCAAATAATGAGATTAAATTCAATATATAAAAGGGATACAAGTCTTTCTCTTTTCATTGAAAGCATATAGTTCTAAAACAACTATATAGAATATTAAAAGGATATTTGGTGACGTTCTGTCTCCAGATGTCCTTTTTTTTATTGTCGTTTTTCAGGTATACGATGATGTCGCATATAAATAAATGCGGAATCTTTCTCTGTGATTATTTTTGAAAATAGTTTGCTGTCATTTTTAACATTTCATGTATCGTCTTTATATCCAGTGTGTTATATCTTGTGTTGGAGTGATAGCAGTGACAGCAAATTTGAATATGCTGTATGTGAGGATATTCTAAGGAGTAATGTCATTAAATATATTATTTTGGACTTATCATAGTTTTCAATTTAATTGTAAAACTTTGATTATGTAGTAAAAACTACGATAATTATTTGTCATTTGTATTTTTTCTATAACTTTGTACTTGATGATTCAGGAATGAGTAGCAAGTAAAAAAGGCATTACAATTTCTTGAGAAAAGGCATGACATAGAAATACTTAGTGAATCAGAATTTCTAAATGGACTTTAAGTAATGGATAATAATGAAGGAAGTGGGACTTATTCTGTCTTAATAGGTCTTGGTGCTATTGTTTGTATTGGTATGATTATTTTTAATAGTTGTTCTGGTAGGAATAGAGAAGTTCAACCAACTTCTCAAGTAGATACTGTCTTGCCTATATTTGATAGCATACCTATAAGAGATAGTAGCCACTCATACTCAGTTCCTTCTGTGGTGCCAAGTCAATCTGTGAGCTCAAGTAGTGAATATAGCACCCCAGATGATGCCTATGATGAAGGCTACTCTGATGGTTACGAACAAGGTAGGGAAGATGGGAAGAAAGGATATGCTTATGGTGCAAGATATGATGATTCAAATAACTATGATAATTATTTTGAAACAAAGTATCAGGAAGGTTACGAAGAAGGCTATGATGAAGGCTACTCAGATGGGAAGTCCACTTATGAGGAAGATGATGAGAGTGAGGAAAATGAGTAGTTTTGTGTGTTTATTGTAAATTAATAAGTGCTGAAAGCACTTATTAATTTATAATGTTGTTTCGTTTAATCCCTCTTTTATTTTGCTGACTGGTGAAAAACCTAATGTCTATAAACCTCTGTGTACTGCTGAATGAGAATTATCATTATGGTTTATAAGTTATGAGTTAATGCCCAGCACATATTGTGCGGATGCTTAGCACCAATGGTGCGGAGGGTAAACTCCCTATGCAAATGGCTCTTTGTGATAGGGAGTAACTTATAGAATAACCTGTGTTTTTAGTGAAACAGCAGGGTAATTATAAGGGATATTATTACCAATTAATTCCAAATCCTATACTTGCAAAGATGACAGTTCGGTCTTTGAAGAGATTTGTTCGTGAGTTGTAATGGCGGACGCCCAATCCGAATCTTGGCTTGATTTTACAGGTTCCTAAGTCGGTGAACGCTATTGCCTCATAGTAGTCATATTTCCAATCACTATTTTTTCGTTTCATATTACTGCCATATCCGATTTGTGCACCAATATTACAATTTTCTGAGTGATAGACTACGTAGCCAAGATTTAAGCCTACAATGTGACTATGAGCATAGTCTTTTACACCATTTTCTTTAAAGAGAGCGATAGCGTTCTCATATCTAAGGTCTGCATATAGGTTATCGGTAATATTATAACCTAAGTCGCAACAGAGTTCGTAAGGCTTAAATTCTTTAGAAAGTCCTGTTCCTTGGACCTGCATTAAGGTTCTAAATGTCCCTTTCTGTGAGAATGCTGCTATTGGAATTAGTAATAGGAAAAGAAGGACAAGTCTTTGCTTCGTTTTCGAAACAAGGAACTCTACGTAAGATAGTTTTCTCATTGTAACTGGATTTAATTAAATATTTAATACTCGTTACAAAAATAGAAAATATAATGTTTTATGTCAAGTCTTTTTGGAGATAAAGTTTGAAAGTTTTTTTTAGGGTCTTCAGGATTTTGGAGTGATAAGGTTTGCCACTTAAGGTTAGGTTTCTGACGAAATGTCACACGGAGAAAAGGAGAGGACGGAGGATTATTAAAACAAAGCAATAGAAGTCACGGAGGCACCGTCGGTGCATAGAGCGACGGAGCTTGTTTGCCATTTCTATTAGCAATTTATACACAAAGCGTTTATCCCAACAGAGTTATCAGGAATCTGTACGCTACACCTCCGTCGCTCTTTGTGCCGTCGGCACCTCCGTGACATTGCGTTTACCTCCGTTCACTCCGTGACTCCGTGTGCCTATCACATAAGCCTTTTAGTTTATCACTCTATATTTCGGAAGATTTTTTTTAACGAAGTTCGGTTGTTGATAGGTAAGTGATACGTAGATTAGATGGGTTTGTCTGTGAATTAATTTGCTGTCATTCCTGTCACTCTCTATGAGTTCTTAAATGCTTAATATTTAGGACTTTAAATAAAAATGTTAAAATGACAGCAAAAAGAAATTATACTTATATTTGTATTAAAGCTTAACTCTTTGATAGTATTATGGTATAACGAAGAACACTCCCAACGAATGATTTATTTTGCAGATGGTGTTTCAAATTCATAATTAACCTTTATGGCTTTGTCACGTGAAAGTTGTCCAGGGTTGGTTCCTGGTTCTCCTTCTGGTACTTCACGATGATAGAAGGCATAGAATTGAGTCCACGCATCTAAGATTTTTCCGTTGTTATCGTGGAAGGACATAGGGATTGTTGAGAAAATAGGAAGACCATGGTAATCGACAAATGATTTCTGAATCAATTCGCTACAATAGATTTCTTTGTCATCAGGCATGTAGAAACGGTCGTATGGTCGACCAAGGTAGCTTAATGCTCGCTTCATAGAAGTATTCATGTCACAATCAACGATGACTCTGCCTACTGCAATGAGTGGCTTTCCTTCTTTTCCTTTTGAACGATTGAGGAAGTTGGTAAGAGGCGTAAGTGACACCGCTTTGCCGTAAGCTTCTAAAGCATAATCGGCACTATCCGTATGATGAAAGATAGCCACGTGGTCAATCTTTAGTCCATTAATACCTTGTGTTGCATCTGTGATAGGGTTGCTTGTCTCCTTCACAACGAACATGAGGTCGCCTTCGTGTAAGTTACGTAACGATATGTCTTCATCTTGTAAGGAATCTGTAGAGCAGCCAACTAAGAAAATAAGGCACAGTAAGAGAAGGTTTGATGGGATTCTTTTTAGTTTCATAATAGTTTGCTTCATGTATGTGTTATGTTTTAAGTTTCGTCGGGAGTATTCTTATAGGTAAATAAGAAGGCGACTATCTGTTATGGATAGCCGCCTTTTGTGTTTTATGTTAGAACTCTGCGTTCTTAGGAGTACGTGCGAATGGGATTACGTCACGGATGTTTTGCATACCAGTAACGAAGAGGATGAGACGCTCGAAACCGAGACCGAAACCACCATGTGGGCAGGTTCCGTACTTACGAGTATCAAGGTACCAATCGTAAATATCACGCTTCATGCCACGAGTTTCAATCTCTTCAACCAATTTCTCGTAGCTTTCCTCACGGACAGAACCACCGATAATCTCACCGATACGTGGGAAGAGTACGTCAGTTCCCTGCATGGTCTTGCCGTCCTCATTCTTCTTCATGTAGAATGACTTGATTTCACTTGGATAATCAGTCATGATAACAGGACGCTTGAAGTGTTCCTCAACGAGGTAACGCTCGTGTTCACTGCTGAGGTCCATACCCCAGTGAGTGATAGGGAACTCAAACTTCACGCCGTCAGCAGCAGCTTTCTGAAGAATCTCGAAACCTTCTGTGTAGGTAAGACGAGCGAAGTCTTCCTTCAATACACCCTCCAGACGAGCGATAAGCTCCTTATCAATCATCTTATTGAGGAATTCAAGGTCGTCCTTACAGTGCTCCAAAGCCCAACGAACACAGTACTTGATGAAATCTTCCTCAAGATCCATCAGTTCGTCCTTGTCAATGAAAGCAACCTCAGGCTCAACCATCCAGAACTCAGCCAAGTGGCGTGGAGTATTTGAATTTTCAGCACGGAAGGTAGGACCGAAGGTGTAGATAGCACCGAGTGCAGTAGCACCTAACTCACCTTCTAACTGTCCAGATACGGTAAGGTTAGTACGCTTACCGAAGAAGTCAGCACTATAATCAACCTCGCCACCCTTTGCAACGCGGTCAAGGTCGAGTGTAGTCACCTGGAACATGTTACCAGCACCCTCAGCATCACTACCTGTGATCAGTGGAGTATGGAAATAATAGAAACCATGCTCATGGAAATACTGATGGATAGCGATTGCCATATTGTGACGAATACGGAATACAGCACCGAAGGTATTGGTACGAAGGCGCATGTGACCATACTTGCGCATGTACTCAAAACTCTGTCCCTTCTTCTGCATAGGGTAGTCGCTTGGGCAGAGACCGTAGATTTCAATCTCCTTACACTGAATCTCTGAGGTCTGACCAGCACCCTGACTCTCTACGAGCGTACCAACAACGCTGATACAAGCACCTGTTGTGATGCTCTTTAGCTTGTCTTCGTCGATAGTCGAAGGGTCAACAACAACCTGGATGTTCTTAATCGTAGAACCATCATTCAAGGCGATGAAGTCAACAGCCTTGCTGCTTCTATGAGAACGAACCCATCCCTTTACGTTGATATCTTTACCAAAATCGGTGCAAGCAAGTGCATCGACGATTTTTGTTCTTTTCATTTGTTATATTGTAATTAGGTACTCCCCAAGTCTTTCAAAAGGAGAGGAATGTTGTTTACCAATCTGTTTAATGCTTCAATAATAGCATTGCTTGGTCTCTCACATCCACTTCTTTTGAAAGGTTTGGGGAGGTTTCTATTTTATTCAAACGCACCCATACGCAGCATGTCAACCTCCTTCTCAGTGAGGAAGCGCCAATCGCCACGACGTACATTCTTCTTAGTCAGACCTGCAAACTGTACACGGTCGAGTTTTACGACGCGATAGCCGAGGCTCTCGAAGATACGACGTACGATACGGTTCTTACCGCTGTGGATTTCAATACCAACCTGAGTCTGATCCTGTGGGTCAGCATATTCGATTGCGTCAGCCTTGATCTCGCCATCTTCCAACTCAATACCGTCAGAAATCTTCTGCAAGTCATTAGCTGTAACAGCCTTATCAAGGAATACGTGATATACCTTCTTCTTCAAGAACTTAGGGTGAGTAAGCTTTGAAGCAAGGTCGCCATCGTTAGTAAGGAGCAGTACACCAGTTGTGTTACGGTCGAGACGACCAACTGGATAGATACGCTCTGGACAAGCACCCTTTACAAGGTCCATAACAGTCTTACGCTGCTGTGGGTCGTCGCTTGTGGTAACATAATCCTTTGGTTTATTCAGAAGGACATAAACCTTCTTCTCCAATGATACTGGCTTCTCTTGAAAGAGCACCTCATCAGTACGCATAACCTTGCTACCGAGTTCCTTTACAACCTCGCCATTTACGGTTACTGCACCTGAAAGGATGAATTCATCAGCCTCACGACGTGAGCAAACTCCTGCGTTAGCAAGATACTTGTTCAAGCGGATTGGCTCATTAGGATCGTAGTTTTCCTCCTTATATTCAATACGCTTCTTGAGTGAATACTTTGCATGTGGGTCATAATCAGCACTGTGCTGACGATAGCCTCCCTGATTGTATCCGCCACGGTTGTTGTAACCTCCGCGATTGTTATTATATCCGCCACGGCTCTGGTATCCACCGCGATTGTTATTATATCCACCACGGTTATTGTTGTATCCACCACGGCTCTGATAACCACCCTGCTGACGAGGCTGGTATCCACCCTGACGTGGCTGATAACCGCCCTGATTTGCTTGATAGCTTGTCTTCTCCTCGCCCTCAGCACCATTGTTGGCGTTGTAACGTGGACGATAAGCCTGTGGCTGATAGCCATTCTCATCATTATTATAACGTGGACGATAGCCACCCTGTTGTGGACGACTCTGGTATCCACCACGGTTGTATCCACCCTGCTGGCGTGGCTGGTAACCGCCTTCCTCACCGTTACTGTTGTAGCGTGGACGATAACCTCCCTGCTGTGGACGGCTCTGATAGCCACCACGGTTGTTGTTATATCCGCCACCATAGCTATTCTGGCGTGGACGATAGCCACCCTGCTGTGGACGACCTGCACTCTGTAAGCCAGAGCCGAAGCCCTCAGGACGGAATCCGCCTTCGTCATTACTGCTATTAGCCTTGTCGCTGCTGTAAGCGCGTTGGCTGTGAATACGTGGACGTTGTGTACGTCCTGTGCCACGGTACTCTCTTTGATAGCCGCCTTGTTCGGCAGCTGAATAGCCCTCGCGGCTGTTCTCATTCTGCTCAGACTGAACTTCTTTGTTCTCGAATTCTTCTGCCATAATTGTTTTACTTTTAATTTGATACTACCAGCCTCACGGCCAATTTGTTATTACTTTTTTGTTGTTTTATTAAAATATCGAACTCCGTTTGATGGAGATACTCAGTTAAAATTCTTCTTCTTTGACTCTATGGGAGTAGTTACATTCCTGTATAGTTATATGGAGTGATTGCCATTAGTTCGGCTTTCACGCTGTCGCTGACGTTGAGTGTCTGCACGAATGCGTGTATTGTTTCCTCTGTCATCTTCTCGTTTGTGCGAGTGAGTGCCTTCAATGCCTCGTAAGGATGTGGATAGGCTTCACGGCGTAAGATGGTCTGAATGGCTTCTGCCACAACTGCCCATGTGTTTTCAAGGTCCTCTTTCAACTTCTCTTCGTTGAGGATGAGTTTGCGAAGACCCTTCAATGTGCTCTGTATTGCAATAACGCTGTGTCCAACAGGAACGCCAACATTACGCAAAACTGTTGAGTCTGTAAGGTCACGCTGCAGACGACTTACTGGCAACTTCTGTGCCAAGAACTGTAAGATAGCGTTTGCTATACCGAGGTTACCCTCACTATTCTCGAAGTCGATTGGGTTTACCTTGTGAGGCATTGCACTTGAACCAACCTCTCCTGCCTTAATCTTCTGCTTGAAATATTCCATAGAGATATACATCCAGAAGTCGCGGTTAAGGTCGATGATGATGGTATTGATTCGACGAATGGCATCAAACACGCTACCTAAGTGGTCGTAGTTGCTAATCTGTGTAGTCCACTGCTCACGTTCTAATCCTAATTTATCACTGACAAAGCGATTGCCAAAGGCACGCCAATCATGCTGTGGATAGGCTACGTGATGCGCATTAAAGTTACCTGTAGCACCACCAAACTTAGCTGTCATCTTGCAGTTGCGCAAGGTTGCGAGCTGCTCACTGAGACGGTAAACGTATACTTCAACCTCCTTGCCCAATCGAGTAGGAGAGGCTGGCTGACCATGTGTCTTTGCCAACATTGGTACGTCCTTCCATGCTTCAGCGTATTCCTTCAGTTGCGCAATCAGTTCCTCAACCTGTGGATAGAATACTTCTTCGAGGGCTTCCTTGACAGACAATGGCACACTTGTATTGTTGATGTCCTGTGAAGTTAGTCCGAAGTGGATGAACTCCTTGTAGTCATCGAGCCCGCCAATCTTATCAAACTCCTCTTTGATGAAGTATTCAACCGCCTTTACGTCGTGATTGGTAATACTCTCTATCTCCTTTACACGTGCTGCTGAAGCCTCATCGAAGTTGCGATAGATGTCGCGTAACTGTTCAAAAAGTGCGCTGTTAAAGCTTTTCAGTTGTGGTAAAGGTAACTCGCAAAGCGTGATGAAATACTCAATTTCTACGCGAACACGATAACGGATAAGTGCATACTCTGAAAAATAGTCAGCAAGACATTCCGTTTTGCTTCTATATCGTCCGTCAATAGGTGATACGGCTGTTAATGCGTCAAGGGTCATAATCTTATTTATTAATATGGTGCAAATTTAGCAATAAAATCAGTAAAAGCGCAAATAATAATAATAATAATATCAAAAAGGATGCAGATAAAAGCTGAATAAAACAAAAAAGACTTCACAACAATGTTGCAAAGTCATCCGTTTCAAGTTTTAAAGGTGGGCGTTGACGGATTCGAACCGCCGACCCTCTGCTTGTAAGGCAGATG
>ERZ772960.2420-NODE-2420-length-13561-cov-5.584037_pt1 | contig 13561 bp, 5 predicted proteins | sample MGYA00580678_ERZ772960 | MGnify/ENA primary metagenome ERZ772960 (study PRJEB29015, sample SAMEA2737930) | human oral metagenome | biome: human oral; feature: human-associated habitat; material: dental | place: China | collected 2059 ... | reverse complement strand
TAGAGCAGGAAGGACGCCTGTACGAGTGGTGCGATGAATCGATGAGTTGGCTTCGTGACACTTTCGGAGCAGATAACGTGGTCGCTGCCACGCTGCACGCAGATGAGGAAACGCCCCATATTCACGCCACGGTCGTTCCGATTGTCACGGGTGAAAGAAGGAAAGCCAAAGAGGAAGCCGAAAACGGTAAGCGGAAATACAAGACGAAGAAGAACAAGGTACGGCTTTGTGCCGATGATGTGCTTACGCCCAAGAAACTGGAGCAGTACCAGACGGACTATGCCAAGCGGATGCAACGATTCGGGTTGGAACGGGGTGTACACGGCTCGGTAGCCAAGCACCGTACCACGATGGAGTATTACAAGGAAATCCTCAAATCCACGAAGGAGAAGAAAGTCCAAGAAGCAGAACTCACAGCCAAGATAAAGGAATTGGAGAAGCAGGCAGGTAAGCTCCGAATGAAAGGTACGCTGTACTCCCTCTTTGGCAACTCCGAACTCGACAAGGCAGAGAAGCGTATTGCAGACTTGGAACAGGAAGCCGAACGACAGCGGTATCTTTCGGAAAAGGAGAAGAATGAAATCCGAAAGGAAGTCGTTCTCTTGCAGGACACAGTCAAGGGAAGGGACAGAGCCATTGCCGAATTGAAAGAAACCGTGCAGGTTTATGAGGAAGAGCGGAATTGGATAAAACGTTTTTTCAATGGCTTCTATCAATTGCTGAACATTCGTCTGATGCTCCGAAAGATGGATTTCTCTGACGACAGAATAGCGGAGATGTATCGCACGGAGACTCCCCAGCGAGGTACGGCTAAAGCCTATTCGGGGCTGTACAAGAGAGAGTTTACGGAAGAGGACAGCGAAATCCGTATCATCAAGGATGAGAAGAAGCGACCACTTCTAACTATCAACGGGCTTCCCATTACCGATTGGTGCGAACAGAAATGGAAACAGCTTATCAATCGTAACCGCTCGCAACGGCTGTAAAACCGAAAATCCCCTTTCTCTTTCATCGTTGTAATTCAGCCTCGACAAAACTTTTCAGGAAGAAAATCACGCAAGAACGCTCACTTTCCCTCGCAAATGTGTATCTTTGCAAATGGTAAAAGTGAGCGTTCTTTGGCTATTCAAAACAATGTACCTTAAAGCACTCTGCTCATTTCTAAATCGTTACCCATATATCTACGACAAAAAGGTAACGCTCTATTATCCAACGAGATAGTTTGCAAACAAAAAATCTTAAAGGAGAAAAAATATTTTCTTGCGGGAGAAAATAAATTTATATACGGGAAGAAATAAATTTATATACGGGAGAAAATTTACGGGCATACGGGAGAAAATTTTACAGCTTACGACAATCTGTGACTGCTATTGTGAACCGCTTGAATGGATATAGGGATGCACGACGCGTGCGTCTGCTCAAACAAACGTGTATATGTGCTTTCAATCTATCTTTGACGAACGTACAGGCCGCGCGTCTCTACAGCCCCGAGACAGTGTGACAATGAATGACGAGCGTCTACTTAACATCGTCATCGCACAATAAATCGGTGTTCACATGCGTTATGAAATTATATTAAAAAGAAGATTAAAGAACGAAACAGAACAGTATGATAGAATATATCAAAGGGGAACTGACCGAACTTACACCGGCTTTGGCCGTTGTCGAAGCCGCAGGTGTGGGCTATGCACTCAATATATCGCTGACCACTTACAGTGGCATTCAAGGCAAAAAGGAGGTGAAACTCTATGTGCACGAGGCCATCATGACGGGCGGACGCGACGATAGTTTCACGCTTTATGGCTTTGCCGGCAAGCAGGAACGGGCGCTTTACCGACTGCTTATCACGGTTTCGGGCGTGGGAGCCAATACGGCTCGCATGATGCTTTCGTCGATGAGTCCGGCCGAACTTTGCAATGCCATCGCCAACGGCGACGATAAGATGATTAAATCGGTGAAAGGCATCGGACTGAAAACGGCGCAACGCATCATCGTTGACCTGAAAGACAAAATCATGGCGGCCGGTATAGCCGACGAGTTGCACGTGGGCAGCGGAAAGGTGGGCGCCATTGTGAACAATGCCGTGAAAGATGAGGCCGTGGCCGCATTGACCATGCTTGGCTTTTCGCCTGCGCCGACGGCCAAGGTCGTTGTGGCCATTCTCGAGAAGCAAGCCGATTTGCCGGTAGAGCAAGTGGTGAAAGAGGCTTTGAAGCAGTTGAAATAAGCACGAATTTCGTTCATTGAGTGGGAAAAAGGCATACGCATTATTGGGCTTTCTGATGGCATTTGTCATCAGCTATGCTTTTAGTATGCCCTTTTATCAGCATGGAGTCGTCGGCTCGCAAGGGCGTTCGGGGGGGCAAGAACAGCCTCGAAAGCCTGAAAAAGACACCGTTTCGTCGCCGAAAAAGCCGCTTTGGCGCGTCCAACGCACGTTGCCGGTGACGTGGCACGACCTCGACAGCAGTACGCTCGACCTTCAAATGCCGCTCAATCTGCGCCGGCAAGTGTTCTATAACGACACGCTCGACAGTTATTTTCTTGGCAAACGGCTTGGCGGAACCTATCTTGCTGCGCCCATCATGATGTCGCCCAAGGAATATTTAGACTGGAGCGGGCGGCAGCAGCAGCATGCTTTTTTCCGCAGTAAGAACACGGAAATCTACGAAACCAAAGGTAAAGAGAAGTTTGATTTCAGCGATATGCACTTCGAACTCGGTCCTGCCGAGAAGTTGTTTGGGCCGGGTGGCGTGCGTATCCGAACGCAGGGAACGGCCGAATTGAAGTTCGGGGCCACGATGAAGAATGTGGATAATCCGGCATTGACCATCAACCGGCGCCGCACCACAACGATGAACTTTGATGAAAAAATCAATCTCAATGTCAACGGCAAGGTCGGCGACAAGGTAAACATGAACTTGAACTACAACACCGATGCTACCTTTGACTTCGACGCACAGAACCTGAAGCTGAAGTATGAAGGAAAGGAAGACGAAATCGTGAAGCTTGTCGAGGCAGGCAATGTTTCTTTTCCTTCAAACTCGTCACTTATCAGTGGTGCCACGTCGTTATTCGGCCTGAGAACCGATTTGCAGTTTGGCAAACTCAAGATGCAACTCGTCGCATCACAGAAGAAAAGCTCGTCGAAAAGCGTTTCCGGGCGGGGTGGGGTACGGCTTACGCCTTTTGATATCAGGGCGACCGACTACGAAGAGAATCGCCACTTCTTTCTTTCACAGTATTTTCGCGACCGTTATGCCTCTGCCATGCGGCAATTGCCCAATCTTACGACGGGAATTCGCATCAATCGTGTGGAAGTTTGGGTGACTAACAAGACGGGAACGACCAGCAACACGCGCAATATCGTGGCACTGACAGACCTTGGCGAGAACGTTAGGGTGAGCAATACGCATCTTTGGAGCACATCGGGCATGGTGGTGCCTGCCAATGCCGCCAACACCGAGTACGCTGCAATGACGGGAGCCTATGGGGTGGCCCGTGATATAAATCAAACCTCGGCGATACTTGATGGTGCCGGACTGACAGGTGGTGCCGATTATGAGAAGTTGGAGAGTGCGCGTCTGTTGAATGCTTCCGAATATTCGGTCAATCAGGCTTTGGGCTATGTCAGTCTCATCACAAGTATCAATACAGATCAGGTTGTGGCTGTGGCTTATGAATATACTTATGGAGGGGTGACCTATCAAGTGGGAGAGTTTGCGGGCGACCGCACTGATGTGAAAGAGGCTTTGTTCGTGAAATCGTTGAAGAACACCGGCAATAATCCCTCGCAAGGCAACTGGAACTTGATGATGAAGAACGTGTATCGACTCGGCGATACTGTAGAGAAAGAGAAGTTTCGTCTTGATGTCAAGTATCAGAGTGACACGACCGGAGTTTATCTCAGCTATATCCCGGAACCGAAAGTAAGGCAACAGCCGATTATCAAACTCCTTGGAGCAGACCGTCTTGACAATAATAACCGCCCAAACAGCAATGGCTATTTTGACTATGTGGAAGGTTACACCGTGAATAACGGGAGGGTGTTCTTTCCTGTAGCGGAACCTTTCGGGCGCGATTTGTACCGTGCGCTTGTCGATAAAGGGGTAACAGCGGCTGTAGCCCGTAAATATGTTTTCACAGAACTCTATGACAGCACGAAAACTATAGCCGGACAAATTGCAGAAAAAGATAAGTTTAATCTTGTGGGTCGCTTCAAAGGTTCTTCAGCCAACGTTATTTCACTTGGAGCCTATAACATTCCGCAAGGCTCAGTGGTCGTAACTGCAGGTGGTATGCGGCTGACGGAGGGGACAGACTACAGTGTGGATTACAGCGCAGGCGAGGTAACTATACTCAATCAGAGCATTCTTGATGCCGGAACGGCAGTCAATGTGTCGCTTGAAAGCAACAACGACTATGGTATGCAGCGCAAGACAATGTTGGGTATGAATTGGGAATACGACTTCTCGCGCAACTTTCAATTGAGCGGAACGCTGCAGCATTTGTCGGAACAGCCGCTCACCAATAAGGTTAAGATGGGATCTGAGCCACTTAATAATACGCTTTGGGGATTGAATATCAATTGGAAGAAAGAGAGTCAATGGCTTACGGATATGTTGGATAAGTTGCCTTTCCTGCATTTGACACAGCCTTCACAGATAAGTTTTACAGGCGAATTTGCCCAACTTATTGCGGGAAGCAACACCGGAACACAAGATAATGCTTCTTATCTTGATGATTTCGAGAACACCACCGGCAAGATTGATGTCTCTACACCTACGTCATGGATTATATCCAGCGTGCCTTCCATGTTTCCGGAAAGCAGAGATAAGACCACATTGGCAAGTGGTTTCAATCGTTCTTTGTTAGCATGGTATAATATAGATCCGCTGTTTACGCGTCGCAGTAGTTCACTTACGCCCGCTCATTTGAAGAATGACTTGGAACAACTTTCCAACCATTATGTGCGTGAAGTGGCAACACGTGAGCTCTTTCCCAAGAAAGATTTGAATAATTACAATGGTTCTTCTTCAACATTGAGTATTCTTAATCTTGCTTATTACCCGAATGAGCGTGGCCCTTATAACTTTAATCCCGACCTTAATCGTGACGGTTTGCTTTCTAATCCGGTGAAACATTGGGGAGGATTGATGAGAAAGCTTGACACCAATGACTTTGAGCAGGCTAACATTGAGTATGTTGAATTTTGGTTGCTGGATCCTTTTATCTATTCCAAGCGGAAGCCCAATGCACATGAGTATGGAGGAGACTTCTATCTGAACTTTGGCGAAGTGTCTGAAGACGTGCTTCGTGACGGAAAGAAGTTCTATGAAAGTGGTATGCCTGTAGATGGTTCGCAGCGTTATACGACAACACAATGGGGAAAGATACCGACTTCGAGCACGGTCACCTATGCTTTTGCTACTACCAAGAATGCACGTGCTTTGCAAGATGTGGGATTCAATGGACTCAATGATGAAGAAGAACGTGCTTTTCGCTCCTATCAGAGCTTCCTCACTTCCGTTCAGGGAAGAGTGAGTGCGGCGGTGTGGGATTCCATCTATCGAGATCCTGCAAATGATGATTACCATTATTTCCGAGGTTCTGACTATGATCAGATGAGAGCCGATATTCTTCGGCGTTATAAATATATCAATAATCCGCAAGGTAACTCGCCGGATAGTGAGTCAAGTAATGAACGTTACGACACATCATACAAGACAATGCCTGATGTGGAGGATATCAATCAGGACTATACACTTAATGAATATGAGAAATACTACCAATACCATGTTTCATTGCGTCCCGAAGATATGGTGGTTGGAAGCAATCATATTGTTGACAAGCGTGATGCAAGCGTGAAACTGCGCAATGGGAAGACCGAGGAAGTGACGTGGTATCAGTTTCGTATTCCGCTCAGTGAATATGAAAAGCGGGTCGGTTCAATCTCCGGTTTTACGAGTATTCGCTTCATGCGTATGTTTCTTACGGGATTTAGGCACCCGATAGTGTTGCGTTTTGGAAGCCTTGATCTTGTGCGTGGTGACTGGCGTGTCTACGAACAGAATTTAGATAGCAGAGTCGGTTCGGGAAAAGTGGCTGTCAGTTCGGTTAGTATAGAGGAAAACGGTGATAAAAGTCCCGTTAATTATGTCTTGCCTCCGGGGATTAGTAGGGAACAAGACCCGACACAGCCACAGCTTGTGGAAAGTAACGAACAGGCTTTGAGCTTTAATGTGCATCACTTGAGTCATGGCGAGAGCAAAGCTGTGTATAAAAACACTGCAGTTGATTTAAGACAGTATAAACGTTTGCAGATGTTCGTACATGCAAATGCATTGGAACAGAACACCACACAGCTGGCCGATAACCAGTTGGCGGTTTTTATACGCTTTGGTTCAGACTATAAGAATAACTATTATGAGTATCAGATACCATTGAAACTTACTCCGGCAGGCAAATATAACCTCTATTCGCCATCAGACCGGGCCGCCGTTTGGCCGCAGGAAAATATGGTTGATATCCCATTAAGCCTTTTAACCGACTTGAAAAAGCAGCGTAATATGGCCAAAGCTGAAGGGAATGCGAGCTTTACACAAGCGTTTACGGCCTATGACAGAGCGCATCCGGCCAATCTGATTACGGTGATGGGCAATCCTTCTTTGGGTGCAATAAAGACAATGATCATTGGTGTGAGAAACCTTTCTGCCGACATAAAAAGCGGTGAAGTATGGGTCAATGAGTTGCGTTTGAAGGAATATAATAATAAAGGAGGCTGGGCTGCCAACGGAAATCTAAATGTTCAATTGTCAGACCTTGGAACTGTGAACGTGCAGGGAAGATATGTTAGTGATGGTTTTGGTGGACTTGAAAGTACGGTTGCTGACCGTATGCAGGAAAGTCAGTCACTCTACAGTGTGACAACAAACTTGGAACTGGGTAAATTCTTTCCGGATAAGGCTAAAGTTTCTGCACCTTTATATTATTCGGTCAGCCATGAAACAAGTCGACCGCGTTACAATCCTTTAGATACGGATATGACATTGAAAGATGCTTTGCAATCGGTTGCAAAGAACGAGCGTGATAGCCTTGAGTCTATTGTTGTGACAAAGCGAGTCAATACCAATCTGTCACTCTCAAACATGAGAGTCGGTATTCAGACAAAGACGCACCCTATGCCTTATGATCCAGCCAATTTCTCGTTTTCCTACAGCCATTCTCACAGTCATACGAGTGGTGAAACCACCGTTTATGAAAATGAGGATAACTGGCGAGGTGCAATAAACTATAATTGGTCACCAGTCTATAGGACGTGGGAACCATTCAAAGGTATCAGGAGCAAGTCGAAATGGTGGGACATTTTTCGGAAGTTTGGCTTCAATTGGTTGCCACAGAATGTTGGTTTCAACACGGAGATGACTCGTAGTTACTATGAACTTCAGGAGCGGGATATGGAAAATCTTGAGGCTAATCGCCTTCCAGTGACTTTCAATGAACAGTTTTTGTGGAATCGTGATTTCATGCTTCGTTGGGATTTGACGCGCAATTTGCATATGAATTTTCAGAGTGCAACGCGCTCACAGATAGAGGAACCCTACACTCCTATAAATAAATTGCTTTATGCCGACCGTTATCAAGCTTGGAAAGATTCGGTATGGACGAGTATCAAACAGCTGGGAACGCCACTTGATTATCAACAGACATTCACGCTTTCTTACCAGCTTCCGTTGAATTTAATCCCTGTTTTTGATTGGATAAACACCGATGCACAGTATAATGCAAACTATACTTGGGTGAGAGGAACGGAAACGGAGAACCACATCAGCCTTGGAAATACGATAACAAACAATAGGAATTTGAATTTGAATGGCAGTTTTAATCTGGAAAGGCTCTACAATCATATTCCGTTTTTGAGGAAAACCAATGAGCGATTTAATCGTAGTGGATTATCTGCCCCACAATCTCCTACAAGAAAGAATCGTCGGTCTGACAACAGAAATTTGCAGGCTTTACCTAAGAACAAAGATGCATTTGAACGGGAAATCATATTGCGTTCCGACACGACAATAATCCTTGAACATGCTAAGCAAAGCCGACGAATCGTGGTAAATGCCCGCACGGAAGACGGTCATCAATTCAAATTAAGGTTTAAGAAAATTGATGATAACAGAATCCGTATAATGAATAAGGTCGACTCTGCACTAAAACTAAAAGTCACGGTCAATCTGAAAGCACCATTGGAGAAACAAGGTTGGTATCGAACGGCACAAACCATGGCGCGCATACTGATGATGGTGAGAAACGTCAATGTCAGTTATCGTAACCAATATGCCATGACCTTACCGGGCTTCATGCCTAACATAGGAAAGGCATTCGGGCAGACTCGCGGTGGCGGATTACTCTCTCCGGGACTTGATTTCGCATTCGGCATGATTGACGACTCGTATATTGACAAGGCACTCAGCAGGAATTGGCTGTTGATGAACGACTCCATAGCGACACCTGTGGCCACTACCTTGACAGAAGACATTCAACTACGGGCAACCTTGGAGCCTTTCCGTGACTTCAAAGTTGATTTGAATGCGACCCGTGTTGCAACCAAGGCCCGAAGCATACAATATATGTATGCCGGGAAGCCTACGACGCAAAGCGGGACCTTCTCTATGACAACTATTTCCTTGGGAAGTGCATTCGAAGGAATAGGTAATGCAGGCAATGGCTATCGTAGTAAGACCTTTGAAAGATTCTGCAACTTGCTTGATGCTTTCCGACAACGCGTGGAGAGTCAATACCGTGACGCTACATACCCTGCAGGAACAAGTTTGGCCGGTCGGCCGTTTAATGCTGCAAATGGTACAGTTGAACGGTATAGTGCCGATGTGATGGTGCCAGCTTTCCTTTCAGCCTATACGAATATGGGAGGAAACAGCCTTGATATTTTTCCTTCATTGCTTAAATTGCTGCCCAACTGGTCTGTACGTTACAGTGGATTGGTGAAGCTGTCATGGTTCCGAGATGTGTTTCGCAGCTTTAATGTCAATCATTCTTACAAGAGCATCTATACTGTCGGGGCTTATTCTTCGTTCAGTAGCTATCAGGAATATATGAACGGGCTTGGGTTTATCAATGATGCCACAACCGGGAACCCCATTCCCTCAAGCATGTTTAATATTTCAATGGTGAGCATCAATGATGCTTTTTCTCCACTCTTGGGGGTTGATATGACTTTTAAGAGTGGTATGACGGCCAAGTTGGAATACCGTATGGTGCGAAGCTTGAATCTCAGTATGACGAGTGTCCAGATGAACGAGGCTCGGAGTAAAGACTGGGTCATCGGGTTGGGTTACCGATTGAATGATTTTAATCTCTTTGGTCTCGGTGTCCGTCGTAAGACAAAAGGCCATAAGAAGAATGCAAATGCCGATATGCAGCAGCCTACGACGGAGAAAACGCACGGGGGGGTAAACCATAATTTGAATCTCAACCTTGATTTCAGCTATCGCAAGCAGGCTTCGCTGACGCGCGATATTGCCACCGTGACCAGCAATGCGAGTAGCGGAAACTCCGCGTTTAGATTAAACTTCACGGCGGATTATACGTTTTCTCGCATGCTGACAATGAGCTTCTACTATGACTTTCAGAGCAACACGCCACTGTTAAGCAGTAATAGTTACCCCACATCTACACGTGACTTCGGATTAAGCGTCAAATTCTCATTGACACGCTGATGAATATTTTATAAGATAAAGCTAAATGGACAAAATAAGAATTGAAAACGCAGCGCCCCATCAGGCATCAACCATTGCCTCCTTGGTGATGTTGGCCATGAATCATGATTGTTGCCAATATTTCGCAGGCCCTCATCACACGTTGGATGACTTTCATCGAATGTTGACAAGACTGGTGAAACGGCGCGATTCACAGTATTCCTATCAGAACACGTTGGTCGCGCTGGCCGGGGAAGACGTTATCGGGTGCTGTGTGAGTTATGACGGTAGCCGGTTGCGTGACCTGCGCCGTGCTTTCTTAGAAGAAACACGGGATAGTTTCGGCTTGGACCATTCGCATATGGCTGATGAAACGCAGGCTGGAGAACTGTATATAGACACTTTGGCTGTTAGCGTCGGCTATCGCGGGCAAGGCATTGCGACCTCCTTATTGCAAGCTACTTGCGAAAAGGCCGCGGCTCTCCATCTGCCTGTCGGCTTATTGGTTGACAAAGGGAACCCCGAGGCAGAACGTCTTTACAAGAGTTTTGGCTTTCGCTACGTAAATGATGCCGTGTGGGGCACTCATCCCATGAGGCATCTACAGCGTTGCGATGACGGGTTGCCAGTTAATTATAAGGACAACCACGAAAACAACCTTACTAATGAATTGGGTTAATAAGGGATATTGTGCTAATGGAAACATAGCCCTAATTGAAAGGGGAGATATCATTAATTCGAATTGCCCACGACCTTAAATTAAAAAACGACGTCCCTAATTAAAAATAGGAACGTCGCTAATTGAAAAGAGCACAATGTCTAATATGGATTATCTCCCTGTCTGATTGAAAAGAGAGGAGGAGATTATCGAAAGCAGACGGCTACCGCGCTTTCAGATAAAGGTTGACGTATTGATAATTAGCCTCGGCCTTGCGGAGCAACATCCCATCAATCTGATTGACGGGCTGCTCGTCGAACGTACCGTCGGAGAGTGGACGGACGGTGAACTGTCGAACATTGCGCACCGGGGAAAGCACCGTCAGGCGGTTGGCCTCATAATAGCCCAAGTCTTGATAAGTGGCCATGAAGGCGCGGGGGCGGAACGATGAGGCGAGAATGTCTTTGCCTGTAAAACCGACCTCGGTGCGCAGATGTAGCAGTGAGAGCACCGTGGGCATGACGTCTATCTGCGAGCACACCTTATCTATATAGGCAGGCTTGACCAGCTTCGGCGCATACACGAGGCAGGGGATATGGTAGCGGTCGATGGGCAACGAGGTCTTACCTGCACTCGAGGCACAATGGTCGGCGATGACCACGAAGAGCGTATTGGCAAACCACGGCCTGCGCGCTGCCTCGCGGAGCAGCTGCCCGATGGCATAGTCGGTGTAGCGTACGGCAGCCTCTCGCGTATGTGGGTCGCCGTCGACATGTATTTTTCCCGCCGGATAGGTGTAGGGACGGTGGTTGCTCGTGGTCATGATCTGCGCAAAGAAGGGCTTTCCCTGCTTTGCATCGGCATCAAAGACACTGAGACTCTTGTGGAAGATGTCTTCGTCGCACACACCCCAGATGTTAGCAAACGTGATGTTTTCGGGCAAAATGTGCTTGCGGTCGATGACCTCGTAGCCATTACGGCCGAAAAAGTTGCCCATATTGTCGAAATAGCTGTCGCCGCCGTAGAAGAATTGCACGTGGTAGCCGAGCCGCTTCAGCACCATACCCACAGAAAGATTGCCCATGTTGTTCTGCTTACGCTTGATGATGCTTTCGCCTGAACTTGGCGGAATGCACAGCGACAGGGCCTCTAAGCCACGCACCGTGCGGTTTCCTACGGCGTAAAGCCGGTCGAATACAAGGCTTTTGTCCATCAGACTGTCGAGCGTGGGCGTGAGATTCTGCTTGTTCCCATAGCGCGTGAGGAAGTCTGCGCTCAGGCTCTCCACCGTGATCAGCACGATATTGGGCCGGTTGCTTGCAAGACTGTCGCCGATCGTCTTGCGCCCATTGCTGTCCAAGCCCGCCTCACGACGGTAAATGGCCCGCGCTTCGGCCTCAGGCAGCATGGGATAGAACTTGTCATAGTCCAATTTGTTGCTTTGAAAGGCGATGCAGAAGTCGCAGATGCCATTCTGTTCAAGCTGTGTAACATACTGATTGTCGCTCTGCAGGGCGTGGGTTGCCCAGACTATGAGATAACCGAGCAAGGCAAGGACCGTATAGCAGCCCAGATGCACGGCCAGTAGGCGCGGCGTATAGAGCTTGGTCAGCCGGAAACGCGTCTTTCTGGAGTTCCAAAAGACAATCCCCACCGTGGCAACGAGTACGCCGATGAGAAGCGGAACGACGGCATAGGACTCCAAAATATTGCCTATCACCTCGTTGGTATAGACCAGATAGTCCACGGCAATGAAGTTATAGCGCACGCCGAACTCCTGCCAAAAGATGACTTCACCCATCGAGATGAAAAGAAACAAAAAGACATAAAGTCCCCATGTGGCGTAGAGTGTGACCTTGCGCCAAGTATCTCGTAGCCGTGAAAGCAGGAAGCGCAGCGTGAAACTGAAGAGTTTCCAACTCAAGAACGCCTTTGCGATGAGGGGCGCACCGCCTCCATATTCATCAAAAATAGAATGACAGCACAGCGTATAAAGCAGTCCTGCCAAAAGAAGAAGCTCAATGAGCCAACCGCCGACCTTGGAATACTTCCACTCGTTCAAGCCCAAATAGACGAAGAGCAGCGGAATGAAGAGCAGAAGTCCCGTTCCAAAATCAGACAAGACGCCTATACTCAGAAGCCGAAGAATGCTTCCGAAAGTATAAGAAGCGTCATCGGGAGACAGCACCATCAAGACAATCCTGAGCAAGAAGCCCACGACAAGATACAGTCCAAGGAATTTGCTCATCATCACATAGAGCGGATTTCGTTCAATCGTTTTCGTATTCTTTTTCATATTGGTTTTAATTTTTCGGCAACAAAGTTACGATAAAAATCCATATATCAAGACTATGGGGTCGATTAAACGTTAAAAAGACATATAAATCCATGTACCTTTCTGACCCTTTATCGCCAAAATTCAAAAAAAGAATAAGAAAACATAAAGCTCGAAAGACGTTTATGCGCTTCTGTATTTATTCTATAACTTTGCAATCATGCAAACCCATCGCAGAAACAATACGGAGAACAAATGAAGAAAAAGCTTTTCTTTCTGACAATGATGGCGGCCATGACTGCGACGCCAGCCATAGCACAGCGCAACGGCGTAGTTCTTGACATGGAAACTCGCCAACCTTTAGCGGGCGTAAAAGTCTACACGAACACCAATAAGATGTATATGACCGACCGGCAAGGCCGTTATTCCGTTGCAGACCCGGCCTCGCGGAGCGTTACTTTCTCGCATAGTCGCTACGTAAACCGCACGGTCAACCTGACAAACATCAAGGATACGGTGTTGCTTTTGCCTAAAGCCATCACGATCAACACGGTTGTTATCACGGCAAAAGCACCTAGTGTTATGAGCAACAGCCCTGTAAACCTGCACACACTCTGGGGCAATGACCCACTCAGAGGCCCCTCTTCACCCTCCGGAATGAACTTCCTTTGGTTTCTTGAAAAGCGCAGTAAGGTGCCGGGCAAAGTCATGAAGAAAGCCCACGAGGCTGTGGAGAAGTACACACCCGACCCAATTTCACCAATCAAAGACAATGAAAAATCAGAGACATTACCTTGAACAGCAGGTCAAGATGACCGCCGCTATCGGCCGACTGAAACGACATAACCGCTATTTCATCATGGGTGAAATAGCCCTTTTCATGCTTATCGTTGCCTCGGTTGCCGTTTTTGCCAT
>ERZ772960.2416-NODE-2416-length-13572-cov-14.053784_pt1 | contig 13572 bp, 13 predicted proteins | sample MGYA00580678_ERZ772960 | MGnify/ENA primary metagenome ERZ772960 (study PRJEB29015, sample SAMEA2737930) | human oral metagenome | biome: human oral; feature: human-associated habitat; material: dental | place: China | collected 2059 ... | reverse complement strand
ACATCCCCGCGAGTTTAAAATTAAGTCTTTATACAATAATGACTTAATTTTAAACATTGCACTTAAATCTAAGGAAACTGTCCAAAAACTGAAGTTTTTGGACAGCCCTCTCCTGATCGGTTTGTCCTATTAGGTCAGGTGAAAATAAACGGATTGTTCCGCTATCTTCTCTGCGACGGCAGCGCAGTCCATGCCGCTGGTATCGATGATGAGGTTACTGCTATTGCGGTACAGTTCGGTGCGGCGCGCATATAATTCAGCAAAAAGCCGTTGCGCTTCCGCTTTTTGGTCAACAGGCAGAAAGCGCAAGAAAGCCGGATAATACCCTGTTTGCAGCGCATCGTGTGTCAAACGTTCAAAAAGCGCCGCTTCCTCTGCATAGAGAAAAACCCGCAGCGGTATCGCTGCAATGATGGCGGACGCTTCCGCGTTATCGCAAATACCGCCGCCCGCCGCAATAACGGCGCTGATAGTTTTTTCTTCGATTCCCGCTGCAAAATCAAGACCGCAGCACTCGCGTAGAGCGGCGGCTTCGGCAGCGTGCAGCGCAGATACCCCCGATTGACGGTAGAGCTGCCGCGGCGTTAAGCCGGTACGGATACGGATAAGCTCATCAGTGTCATAAAAGGAGAAGCCGAGCTGTTCCGCAAGGAGCCGCCCTACGGAGGTCTTTCCTGCACGGCTCAAGCCTAAAAGTATCATGAAGTTCAGGATAGCGGCGGTGCTAGGCGCTCAACGGATGCGGCGACGGACAATCGGGTTCGGGCGGCGTGATAAAGCGCAACAGCATTTTCAGCTTTTTAATCGCAGCGGGAAGCGCAATCCGCAAGGGGCGGGGATGCGTATCATCGGGGTTTAGCGCTAAGAGAGCCGACGAAGCGGCGCCCATATACGGCGGAACAGCGCCGAATAAGCGCATCATCTCTTCTTGGCTGTATTGCCGCCCCGGTTGTACCGCTTGAGCATCGAAACTTTCATCCGCGGCCGTGTTTTCCGCTTTAGCGTACATTTCATCCGCCTCTTTAGCGGAAGGCTCCATATATCGGCACGGTTTCCAGCGGATAGTACCGTCTTTCCCGTGATCGCCGGAAAAACCGAAAAGCCTGCATATCAAGCATCGGCCGCCGTATACCGTGCAATGATACGGGCTGTCGGGATCAAAAAGAAAGCAGCCGTCTCCGCAGGCAAAAGAATCTCTTTCCGCTTCGGCAATACGGTCAGCCCGTTCAGTTTGATGCTCCAGCATCCACGCCGCAAGGTATAAAGCTTCGACCTCGTACACCTCCGGCTCAAAATGAACGCAACAGCTGCCGCATCCGTTGGGGCACTGCATAGGACTCCGTGCTTTCCATATTTTCTGATCGGCGTCTATATCGTTATACAGTGAATGGATCGCTGTCAAAATATCATAGATAACGGTACCGGCAAATTTTTCCGCTTCTTTTATCATACCGTAAATTCTTTCACCTTATTTACCAATATTCCGATACTTTCTTTATTTTTTTGTACCAGATCATTTACTTCTACAACGGCATTATTTATTTGAATAGCACCGGCAGACATTTCATCCATGCTGTTGGCAATAACCTGTGTCAATCCGTCCAGTTTATTCATTTCCCGTGCAACTTCTCCGCTGCCCGATAGCATTTCCGACGAACCGACCTTCACCGTATTCGTGGTAGTATTGATATCTTCAATCGCAATCAATACTTCTTTATTTGCATTCATCTGCTCCTGCATGGAACGTGTAATAGAATCTTCCTGATCGGAAATTTGAGTAGCAAGTTCATATACCTTATCAAAGGTTTGTTCGGCACCGTTACCGGCAGTTATCAGAGTACGAATAATTTCGATGGATTCTTTTAGAACACCGCCGATTTGCTTTCCTTGCGCATTTGATTCTTCTGCAAGTTTACGGATTTCATCGGCGACAACCGCAAAGCCTTTGCCGGTCTCTCCCGCATGAGCGGCTTCAATAGCGGCATTCATGGCGAGCAAGTTTGTCTGGCTTGCAATATTTTGAATAATGACGCTCGCTTCCAAAAGAGAGTCGGAACGTTCCGCTATTTGCTGAACTACCGAGTTTGCCGTCTTAGCGCCTTCTTTCCCATCACGAGTCATCGAATACATTTCTTTTATCAAATTGTTATTTTTTTCCAGTGTTTGTGTAATGGAGACGATACTTGCCGCCATTTCTTCGACTGCAGCGGAAGAATGAGCGACGGAACCGGCTTGTACTGTAATTTCCTTATCCAATTTCTGAATTTGTTCGATAATGTTTTCAACGACATTACCGGTTTTTTGAACACTTGACGCCTGAGTTAACGTTTGCCGTTTAATGCTTTCAACATTTGCACTGATTTCGTTTATCGCACTTGCCGTTTCGGCCATATTATTATAAAGGTCATCCCCCACATGCTGCATGGCTTTCGACTCATGAATGAGCGAATTAACCATAGCGGCAACCTTATCCATCGTCGTATTAAAATCGATCATTAAACGGCCGATCTCGTCATGTTTCTTAATGTAAAATCGACCTGTCAAATCGCCGGATGCCATTTTTGTAAAGATAAGCTGTATTTTCCGCAAATAGCCCTTTAAGCGTTTTGAGAACCAGAAAATCAGCCAGAAAAATGCCATCAGCATTCCCGTCCCGACCACTACCATACTAATAACCATCCGGTAAAAACTTTCCAATATTTCATTATTTTTAACGAGTATCCCTATTTTCCATCCCAGTTCATCGATTGAAAAGACGCGGAGACGCCATATACTGTTATCGATAGTAACCACTTCCGCTTTGGTGCCGGCATTTTGAAAGTTTTTAAGATATTGATTACCTTCATTATCCAGCTTGGTGAAGACCAAATCATGGTGCATCGGATCGGCTAAAATTGTGCCGTCATTTTGGAATAACATAACGTACCCCGTTTTTCCGACCTTGAGCGAATCGATAAATGCAGTAAGTTGTGCCAGTTTTACCTCAATACTTACACATCCGACAAATGCTCCCGCTCCGGATACTACGCGCCGAGAAAAACAGATAACGGAAGAGCCTATCGTTGACATATAAGCGGGCGTTACAATGGTATCGCCGCCGGCAGCTTCTGCCTGTCGGTACCACGAACGCTTCCGAGGGTCATAACCTGCCTGTATACTATCATCCCATGAAGTTGCATAGCCGCCCCATTTTGATCCGAAATAGACCTCTGCAGTATCGAGATAGTTGTCATGAATGCGCTTAAATAGCGCTACCATCGCTTGCTCGGTACTGTCTTTTGGCATATTTTTTATGATGACATCTTGTTTTGCAGCCATATAGCTATTAATTGTTTCATCGGCTGCCCGCACGGTAGGATGTTCTGCAAGCATTTTTACCGTATTTTTATTGTTCTGCATGAACAAGTCGATCATTTGCTCTATGAGCTCAAATTGCTGCGATGAAGTTTGATCATATTGCCTGATATTCACTTGATATACTTGAAAGCCGATTATAGCACAGGCACAAACGACCAACAAACAGAGTGAAAAAATACCGATAAGTATTACCTTGGTACGCAGCGACATCGTTTTTTTCCCATTATCTATCATTCTTTTCCTCCTAATGTATGCTGTCCAATGTGCTTCCGCAAGAATGGGTATCTCTACTTTCCAAACAATCCGCGCTGCCCTGCCTTAACCCATTTGCCGGGCATACGCGATAAAGCAGGCTGGTTTATTTGTGCTGCCAGCCATTCGATATAAAGTGCATTGTCTTCTCCGTCAAGGCGGACAAGCATTGTTTGCAAAAGAGCATTTTCTTCTTGAGAAAGAGTCGCGGCGCTTGTCTCCGCCGTCCGTACAAATGCCCCTGATGCGGCGGAGACCGGAATATTTCCGCATGAGAGCGGAACATCCCGATGTATAAAAATTAATTTTCCCGATTTTTTATGGATAAAGTACCGCATGAGCGTATATGCCAGCTGCATATTTGCGGTTATCAATTCGGTAACAATCTTATCGGTATGTAATATGCCGGTATTGGAATATAATTCGGTATATGCCGGCGCATCAAAAATAATCAGTGCAGTTTCAATATTCAACTGTAAATTTTTAAATTGAAGCGGTAAAGATTGTAGGGAAAATGCAGACTGGCGGTTCCATAATAGTACCGGTCCTATCGTATTCTCCTGCTTTTTTTCCTTTACCCGTTCGGAATCGGAGGTAACAATTACACGTTGCCCCTGTACCCGTAAAAAATCGGCAAGACTCAACGAAAAGTTCAGACGATCGTCTGTTATCAGTATATCGGCACTCATAGTTGATAGTATATACCGAATAAATAAAAATTTAAATAGCGAAACGTTTATTTATTAGAATATAATTTTTTAAAAAACTTTGAATGCCGAATATCCAATCTTGTACGGTGTCTTAGTCGATTAGAGCCGCCTCAACCATATATCGGAAAGAATCGCCTGCGGCGGAATATTCTTTTTTTTCAATGATAAAAATGATAGCCCGGGAGGCATCGTCCATCAGTATTTTTTTAACCACATAATTTTTAACACCGCTTCTGCCGTAATCGGGACGTCCGACTTCTTTTTTTACCTTAGTTCCGTTCGGTTTTGTTTTCTCTACTGTTAGATAGAATGAACTTTCCGTTTTCGATTTTTGAGTCATATTCAGCACAACCGTGTACTCATCGCTTGTTTGAAAGTCGCGGAAAAACAGTGTTTGATTTCCTTCCGTCGATTCGGTCTGAGCATAAAGTACCCGTCCTTGCCGGGTTTCTGAAATGTCCCATTTACTCAGCGAAACCTGTGCTCTATTTTGCAGTGCGAGGAAGGTCGATTTACTTTCTTTGCCTTCCGTCTGCTTCGAAGGAGATGTTCTAAAAATACCGTTGGGAAGAAAGGTATTGGCAGCGATATCGACGGCATAAATTTCGGCATACGCGCGGTAGGTTTTATCCTGTAAACCGTATTGGCCGAAAGCAAACTTGCTTCCGTCGGCAGAAAAGCCTAAATTAACAAAGTTCGCAATATCTCCTGCATAAACGGCAGCAGCAAAGGCAGCCGTGATAACTATCATATAAAATTTTCGCATAACAACTCCTGCGCGTAAGAAATCCGTAAAACGCTTCCATACTTTTATCGGAATATAAAATGCAAACTTTACTACTGTCGCCAGAGTCTAAGCTGCTCTTGTATCAACTTTTTGCTTTCTTCCAAAACTTTTAATTGCGCTTCTTTTGTAGTAGGCGCAGGATATATTTTAAGAATCTTTACCCGATATGCGCCGCCGCGTAAGTTTGTTGCTATCCGTGTTATCGAAGAAATATTCCACCCGCCGTCAACCGCAGCAACAACTACCGGCATAGGCACCTTGGATAAAAACCGCCGGAAACCGGCCGAATGAAAAGTTCCGACTTCGCCGTTCTTTGAGCGGGTACCTTCAGGAAAGAGAATAGGTATCCAATTATTACGCACCACCCGTTGAGCAAACGAATCCATTGCCTGCATCGCCTGACTGGGACTACCGGTACGCCGTACAAGGCAATGCTCGTCGCTTTTCAGCATAACGGAAACTAACGGTACATGGTCTGCAAGTTCTTTCTTTGCGACAAACCGTACCCGTTTCCCGCCGAGGTAGTTCATATACACCACAATATCCAATAAACTTTGATGGTTGGAAATCAATAAATACTGTGCAGGCAGCTGCGGCACAAGAGCGTAATCACCTCTAAAATGGAAATTAAGATAAGCGGAAAGAATCGAAAAGATACGGTGAGCGACAACGGTTGAAATATGTGCATTGATTTTTTTACACCACGGCCGGTACACGGTATAGGCGATACGGTCCAATAACGCCCATCCGGCTAAAGCGGTGATGCAGCATATAATACAAAAAATACCAAGCATAAAGTCCCTGTCAATACAAAAAGTTTTCGACAGTATAGACTATTTCTTCTAAAGATGCAAAGCATTGCTTGGTTTTAGGGATACTGTCGATAAAAATTCTCCCGTACTGTTTAACAAGCGCCCGCTTGTCGAGCAGCGTTACAATGCCGCGGTCGGTTTGCGAGCGCATCAAGCGGCCGAACCCCTGTCGGAATTGCACGACTGCTTCGGGAACACTCAGCTGCATAAACGAGCTGCCGCCTCTTTTTTCGATAGCATCCGCACGGGCGCGGAAAAGCGGGGCGCTCGGAACGGCAAAGGGCAGCTTGACTAAAATAACATGACTGAGCGCCTCGCCCGGTACGTCGATTCCCGCCCAAAACGAGGCAGTCGCAAACAGGCTGCTATCGATATGTTCTTTAAAGGTTTGTAAGAGGCGGCTGCGGTCATCTTCTCCCTGCTGTAAAAGCTCCATATCGGGCAGCTGCTTGCGGGCGTACGCACAGGTTTGTTTTAACGACTCGTAAGAGGTAAACAGGACAAGCGTTTTCCCTCCGGTCATTTCGATCAATTTAGTAACGGCGGTGTTCACGAATTGCTGAAACTGCTCGTCGTCGGGAGCCGGCGCATCGGTCGGGATATTCAAAAGCACATTTTTGTCATACGGGAAAGGAGATTCAAAGGCGCCGGTGCGTACCGGTTTGTCGGAAAAAGGATGCAAACCGACCCTGCCGAGCCAATACGAAAAGCTCGTGCCGATTTTCAGCGTTGCGGAAAGCGCAATGACGGTATCGAAGGGGGTGAATACCGCCTGCCTGAGCAGCCCCGACATATCCACCGGTGTTTGATTGAAGTACGGCATTTCCCCCGCAGAACTTTGATACTTTTCTACCCAAAAGACGAAATCCGGCAGCTCCTTCCATCGGAAAAAGTTTTCGAGCGTTTCGGAAATATCCTGCAGCCGATGCAGCGCAAGCGAACCTTCCCGCACCGCTTCTTCATACGGGGAACCTTCATCCGGTTCGGCATTGGTAATCAGCGCCGCGAGCTTGACATTGAGGATATTCAGCTCCGCGTAAAAATCCTTGCAGGCGGTAAGCAAAGCCGCCGTTTTGGATGCCGGTACTTGAGTAAAACCGAGGCTGCTCACATTCCCGCAAAACGAGAGCGCCCGCGCCTCCAATACGGAATAGGCTGCTTGAGTCTTAGCAAGCGCTGCGATAATAGCAGGCATCAACTCGGCTTTAGTTGAAACCGCGGTAATTTTTTCGAGGCAGCCGGCGGCTTTTCCTTTTTTAGTGCGGGAAAGCGTTGTAATGCAGCGGCTTAAATCATAGCGGGAAAAGGTACGCGAAAAAAATCCGCTTGCCGCCTCTTCAATCGTATGAGCCTCGTCAAAGATGATTGCGTTAAACGGCGGCAGGACAGCGGTCGAAGCATAACCGGCGCCTTCCTTTCTGCTGGCAAGGTCGGCAAAGAGCAGATGGTGATTGACAATTAAGAGCGCCGCCTTTTCCGCCTTTTTACGCAGCTTCATCACAAAACAGTCGGTATAAAAAGGGCAGCGCTGCCCAAGGCAGTTATCCGATTCGGAGCAAATCTTTGGCCACAGCCCTGCGGCGGGCATAAACGGGAGTGAAGAGCGGGCGCCGTCTTGGGATGTTTGCGCCCATTTTTGAATAGCTGCCAACTCTTCCGCCTCTTGGCTAAAAAGATCCGGCTCCCGTATCGTCTGCATGAGCCGCCGCAAACAGAGGTAATTCTGCCGCCCCTTAATGAGCACCGCCTGCGGCTGTTCCGATTGTCCGCCGCATACACCGAGTATTTTTAAGGCGTCGGGAACATCTTTATCGATGAGCTGATGTTGTAAATTGATGGTGCCGGTTGAGATAACAATGCGGACTTTGTTGGCAAGCGCCCATTCAAAGGCGGGCAGCAAGTATGCTAAACTCTTTCCGACACCGGTTCCCGCTTCAAAAACACCGATAGCGCTGTCGTTAAAGCAATGGGTTATTGCACGGATCAGATCGAGCTGTGACGGGCGTTCTTCATAACGGTCAAAAAAAGACGCAAAGCTGCCGGTTTCTTCAAGATAGCCTGCAATTTTATCGGCATTAAGGCGGCGGTATACTCGTTCCTCCGCTTCATCTTCGTAATGCATGAGCGTTTAGTCGCGCAGCCATTCTACCGTTGCGGTATCGTATTCAACGTTGATAATAGCCGTTTCATTGTACTGAATCTGCGCATCGACCTTTGTGCCTGAAAGAATTTTTTTATCGGGGGATACCAAAAAACGCCACTGCGGAGGATTGGTTTTTTGCACTGCTTGACGGGCAATCTCATCGGGTAAATTGAGAAACTGCCGAGGCTGTAAACTTCCCTTTTGCGTTACCAGCAAGTATCCGTTATCAATTTTTAAATCGAGCGAGACGGACACACCGCTTGAAAATACCGCCATTCCGCGGCCGCCGCGCAAGATCATCACACGGTCGAGTCCCGGTTCCCCCTTCCATGAACCGGCAAGCGAATCGACGGTTTCGATGTATCCGAACTCCGTACTCTGTTCGGTTTGCGGCATGGAACGTGCAAGTTGTTCCAATGGAACCGAAAAGTCAAAGAGGTTGAACACTAAAAGCCGTGAATCAAGGAGAATTTTATTGACATTATCGTATACTTTTGAAATGATCCGCGTCAGCTGCTCGGTTCGTCCTTTCAAAATGAGTTCAAGTTTAATTCCTTCCGGTACCTCTTCCAATGCACCGAAAAAAATGTAGTCAATAGCTCTGTCTTGCGGAAAATCTACCGGCACGGGATCCTTACGCAAATCAAATATGGTATATGTTTTCAGTTCTTTTATAAAGGAAAAGACAAGATTATCGACCGTTTGAACGGTTTGTTCGGGCAATACCGGCGCTTGTAACTGATAGACGGCAACGCCCGGCAGCGCCGAAAGCGCCGGCGGCAGGCTGATAAGCAGCAGGAGAGCTATGTATACTGTCGTTTTTTTTCCGTGTTTCATGCTTATTATCACCTGTTCTTTAGGTACAATTCCCGTTGCATATCCCGTTTAATATCCCGCTCCTTTATGTCGGCTCGTTTATCAAACAGCTTTTTCCCTTTACAGATGCCGAGCATAACCTTAATCCGTCCCCGTTTTAAGTAAAATTCAAGCGGAATAAGTGTATAGCCTTTTTCTTCCGTTTTTCGTGTTAACCGTTTAATTTCATCTTTATGCAGCAGCAGTTTTTTAGGACGGTCGGGATCATGGTTAAATATCGAAGAATACACATATTCCGAAATATGAAAATTCTTCAGCCATACCTCATCCCGTATAATTTCGGCAAACGAGTCGGGAAATGAAATCCGTCCGTCCCGCACCGATTTTATTTCGGTACCTTGCAGCGCAATCCCGCATTCCATAGTTTCTTCAATAGAATAGTCAAAATGCGCTTTTTTGTTCTTTGCGATAATTTTTATCGGCTCTCCGTCCATCAAATTCATTATATTCATCTGAAAATACTTGTCAACGTAGAGACAAAATGGTACTGTATTTACAAAAGGTATTCCGATCTTCTTATTTTGATGTGTCGGCATCGATGGTAAAATAGGTTTTTTATGTTTTTTCAACGGTACAAATTTACTTCATATACGGAACGGCGGGAAAAGCGGTTTAAAATTCTCCGCACCGCTTTTATTATTTTCTTAATTTTTATTTTATACCAGCTTATAAGCTCATATATTATCACGACGTACCGCATTCAAGCGGATACGATGCAGCCGTCTATTTTCTCCGGCGACATGATTATCACCGCACCTTTTTATTCCAGTCAAAAAGATATTGAGCGTGGTACACTCGTAATGGTGGAACCGATTACAAGACCGCATCAAAATTTCTTAAAAAAAACAGTGCAAAAAATCATTGCATTCGTTACTTTCCAGCTGATTAATCCGTTTGCCGCCAATCAACCGGCGCAAGCAAAGCCTTTTGTCCGGCGCGTTGTCGGCATTCCCGGTGATACGGTGTATATGGAAGCGTTTGTGCTGCATATTAAAACAAAAGACGGCGGACATTTTTTAACCGAGTTTGAAGTGACCGACAACGACTATAACGTTAAAATCGAAAACCTTCCGGAAAACTGGGATACCTCACTGCCGTTCTCCGGCTCTTATCCCGAAACGGCGCTCAAGGAGGGGGAATACTTTGTGCTGTGCGACAACCGGATTGCCTCAAGCGATTCCCGCCTCTGGGGGCCGTTGCAGGCGGCAACACAAATCAAGGGGCGCATATTGATGCGGTATTGGCCGTTTTCTCATATTTCGGTTTTTTAAGCTGAAACAGTGAAACCGTCCGGTCTTTACATTCATATTCCTTTTTGTACACAAAAATGCCGCTATTGTGATTTTTACTCGATAACACAAAAGGCAGACTTTCGCCCGTATCATCCTAATCCTCGCTTTATCGAACGGTTGCTGCAGGATGTTCATTATTTTAAAGAACGCTATGCGGTTGAAGCATGGAAAACCGTCTATATCGGCGGAGGAACGCCTTCGCTGCTGCACCCCGATGATATCCGCACCCTCGCAACCGGTATCCGTGAAGGACAGACACTGCCGATTGAAGAATTTACAATAGAGGCAAATCCCGAAGATATTCACGAAGAATGGCTTGCAGCCTGCAGCGGAGGTGGAATTAGCAGGCTTTCCATCGGCGTACAAACCTTTGATAACGATGTACTGGCCGTAAACGGGCGGCGCGGTTCAAGGGAAAAAACGATAGCAGCTTTGGAGACGATAAAACGCCGATGGCAGGGGGGGCTTTCCTGCGATTTAATTGCAGGATTGACAGGCCAGAGCGCGGAAAGTCTTGCCGACGATATCCGGCGGCTGATAGACTATCGAATCGAACATCTCTCCCTCTACGGACTTTGCAGCGAAGAGTCGCTTCCCGACACCCGCGAAGATTTTATTTCCGGGCTTTTACGGGAGAACGCCGCGCTCTTAGCTGCAAACGGATACGTCCGGTATGAAGTGTCGAATTTTTCGTATCGGGATAAGTACCGTTCCGTTCACAACCAAATCTATTGGAATATGGAACCGTATGCCGGAATCGGCCCTGCTGCGTGCGGCACTTTGATAGATGAAGATTGCAATGGACGCTTTATCGCAGCGGAACGGTTTGAAGGGATAAAAGGTATCGGCAAATGGATGACCGCAGCCGGCCGCGCTTTGGTATATCCGTGCGAACATATCGGCCGGAATACCTTTTTGGAAGAAGTTTTACTGATGGGCTTTCGGCTTGCAGAAGGGATTAACCGTGCGGCCTTTGTCCGGAGATTCGGTGCGGATATTACCGCCTTTATCGGAGAAACAATCAGCCGCTGGGAAAAACACGGGCAGTGCCGCATCGAACCTAACCGCGTATATCTTACGGAAGAAGGCCTCATGTTCCTCAACCGCTTTTTAGTCGATGCTCTGTTGGAGCTGGATACCTTGCGGAGTGAGTATAAGCGTGATACACTTATAGAATGAAAACTATCAATAAAGATTTACAGTCTATTACGGAACACTTCCCTTCCGATTTTACGGAAAACGAAAAAGCGGCAGCGAAAACGCTTTTTTTAAAAAAGCTTTCGCTTTTAACGCACGAGTTTTACGGCGGAAAGCTGCAAACCGTCCCCAAATGCGGGATTTACGGATTTAATTGGTTCAACGTCTGGTATACGCCGGGTGTATCCGCCGTTTCTACCGGCATCCGCGATAATCACGACAGCTCTTTTATGCTTTCTAACCGAGGAAACCTCGTAGCGGTTGTCAGCGATTCCACCCGCGTACTGGGCGACGGGGATTGTTCCCCTTCCGGCGGACTCGGTGTTATGGAAGGTAAATGTATGTTGATGAAGTATTTAGGCGGCGTGGACGCCTATCCCATCTGCATCGATTCTTACGTTAAACCAAATGAAGAAAAGAAATACAACTTCCCTGCCGGTAAACATTGCCCCGATAAGATTATCGATTTTGTAAAGATGCTGGAACCGAGCGTCGGCGCGGTTAATCTGGAAGATATTCAGCAGCCGGACTGTTTTAAAGTTCTGGACACGCTGCGGGAAGAGTGCGATATTCCCGTTTGGCACGATGATGCCCAAGGGACAGCCTGTATTACGCTTGCCGGTTTACTCAATGCGCTGAAACTGGCGGGTAAAAAAATCGGAGACTGCCGCATTGTGTTACTCGGCGCCGGCGCTTCCAACACGACGATTGCACGCCTCATCCTGCAGGACGGCGGAGATCCCGCGAAGATGATTGTTTGCGACTCTCAAGGCGCGCTCCATGCAGGCCGCGAGGACATTAAAGCCGACGCACGCTATTACCGTAAGTGGGAGCTGTGCCAAGCGACAAACCCCAAGCGGATAAGCGACTTTAACGAAGCGCTGAAAGGCGCCGATGTCCTAATCGCCCTGTCTAAGCCGGGACCCAACACGGTAACCAAAGAGCAGATTGCATCTATGGGCGACAAACCTATCGTGTTTACCTGTGCGAATCCCGTCCCGGAAATTTGGCCGCATGATGCCAAAGCCGCCGGCGCCTTTATCACCGGTACCGGACGCGGAGACTTTCCGAACCAGATCAATAACTCCGTTTGCTTCCCCGGCATCTTGAAAGGAGCGCTGCTTGTCCGTGCACGGAAAATTTCCGACGGTATGGCTATCCGCTGTGCGCATTCCATTGCCGACTATTCGGAGAAAAAAGGAATTGATCCCGAAAACATTGTGGTAAAGATGGATGATGAGGATGTCTTTGCCGTCGAAGCGGCCGATGTCGCAATGCAGGCAATAAAAGAAGGCCTTGCCCGTATCACCATTACATGGGATGAAGCGTTTAAGCAGGCTAAGGCCGAAATTGCCGAAAGCAGAGCGCTGACCCAGCAGCTTATGGATAGCGGATTTATCAAAGAACCGCCGCAAGACTTTTTTAATCAAGCCATGGATTACGCGATCGAACAAATCAAAAATCAGCGTACCAAATAATATCTTCCCCGTACCGGCTGCCGGTGTTTTCATACTCGGAAACACCGGCATTTTTTTAGAAAGCAGGGACAGCCTCTTTTTCCGTTATGGGTTCTTTATGCATATCGTCTAACGCATCGGTATGTTGTTTCCCATTTTTGAACTGAGGCTTAAACTCGATATGTTCGGCTACTACTTTAATCTTGCTGTAGTGTTTGCCGTCAGTACCTACCCAGCGGTCTTGCTTTAAACGCCCGACAACCCGCACTCCGCGGCCCTTTGTGCAATTCTCCCCGCAGAGTTCCGCTAATCGCGCCCATGTTTCAACATCAAAAAACGAAGTTTCCTGTGTCGTTTGATCTTCCTGCTTAAAAAAACGGTTTGAAGCAATAGAGAACATACAGAGCGGGGTGCCTTTAGGCGTTGCCTTTACCACGGGATCGCGAACCACATTTCCCTCAATAATCAACGAATTCAAATTGTGCATAACCTGCCTCCTAAAATCAGAGTACCGAATTCCCGCTCGCCGCGGCGCCGGTCTCTTTTGATATTGTACTTACTATATAGAGCATTCATTCAAAAATGGCTTGAAATTTAATGAGTTTTTTGAAAAAAAACCGATATATAGTGTGGAAACGAGGTTGTTATGCTCTGTATCTATTTTGAAATTCCTTATGAACGGCAGCTCT
>ERZ772960.2414-NODE-2414-length-13580-cov-2.911423_pt1 | contig 13580 bp, 12 predicted proteins | sample MGYA00580678_ERZ772960 | MGnify/ENA primary metagenome ERZ772960 (study PRJEB29015, sample SAMEA2737930) | human oral metagenome | biome: human oral; feature: human-associated habitat; material: dental | place: China | collected 2059 ... | reverse complement strand
TAAGTCCGAATACGATAAACGCGCCCACACCAAGTGCAATCATATACACAAGATGAGTTTTGTTTACGGACGCGAACACGGAGCGTATTTGGTCGCCGAATACTTGAATATCCGGTTCCGCCGCCGTTACCAAAAATCCGATTACGAACGCTGCACCAAGCAGCAGCGGAAGATTACGTTTACTGGTAAGTGCGGCGCCGCTTCGTTCACCTATAGGCTGAATTCCAAGCTCTACGCCTACTAAAAAAAGCGTAAGTCCCAAAATCAAAAGCGCACCGCCTATCAAAAACCGGCTTATAAGTCCGAACTCGAGCGGAGCTGCGGTAAGCCCCAAAATAAGAACAATCGCCATTACCGGCACAACAGATGTAAGCGTTTCTTTAAATTTCGATGTAATACCCATGAATGATTTCCATCTAAAGTGCAGATTAAAAAATTTAATCCGCGCTGTTATTAGACCTGCCCGATAATTTCTTTATCGAACGGGTTTATTCAAAATCGTTATTTCAAATAGAAATACGAAGATATTTTCTATACAAAGCAGTGCCAGCCTTTGCGTTCAATGCCGCTTACCCAGTCTGCCGCAAGTTTTTTTGCGCCGTCAAGGTCATGGTCTTTGTAGTTGCCGCATTCTTTTTCCGTAGCTGCCGGAACAGGTTTGTCCCATGCGGCAACTTTGCGCAAAACATTCATCATTCGGGCGGCAACATATTCTTCGTCAACATCGCCGAAAAGCGTAAAATAAAATCCTGTGCGGCAGCCCATCGGAGAAAAGTCGATAACGCCGTCGATTTCATCGCGGATATATTCTGCGATTAGGTGTTCAAGCGTGTGAATTGCGCCGGTCGGCATGAATTCCTTATTCGGCTGACAAAATCTTATATCGAATTTCGAAACAATGTCGCCTTTTTCTCCGAGCTTTTTTCCTGCAAGGCGCACAAACGGCGCGGTAACTTTGGTGTGGTCAAGGTTGAAGCTGTCAACGTTATATTTTTTTTCCATAAAAACTCCCGTTTATAAAGATTCCTACGATTCGTGAAAATACGTTTACTCGGGGAAAAATATTTTTACCCGCAGAATTACGGCTTCTTTAAAAACTTGTTTTATCGCTGCCGCCGATTTTAGCCGATATTGCGGTCATATTTAATACCTTTTGCTGCAAATCTTTATCATTTGCCGGATTTAAATACGGTGTTATGAGGCTATTCCGTCTTCATTCCAATGTGAGTTTTATCGGCTTCTTCGCCGAAAACGATTCCTTCGTTTATTGAATTTTTACCGTTTGCAAGATATATCGACAGTAAAACGGAAATTATCATCAAAGCAAAATAAAAAACAACCGATGCGATTTTTAATATTCTAAAATAAGGCGATGCCGCATTTATCGAAAGTTCTTTTATCGATATCAGAGCGTCTTTTACGGACAGCTTGTCATTTTCCCTTTCCAAAGCATCGAATGTTTTTAGCGTAGCCGACGTGTATTTTTGGATTCTTGTTTTTATTATATTTTCAGCAAGCGTTTCAATGCCTTTGACTTCTTTTTTATCGAGAGATTTTTCAAGAATATTTTTAATTTCTTGAGTACTCATTTGCTTTGACAATGCACCCGGATAAATTTCATTAACTTCTCTTTCAAGCCGGTTTATTTCCGCATCTATAAACGAATTTAAATGATTCTTTACGATTCCGAGAGCAACAAACAGCATCATAAATACTAAAGACAGAATCGTATTTAAAGTTCCCATGAAGATTTTGTAAGTTTTGTTTTCGATTTTTTTTACGAAAATAAAATTCAACAATAATGCTACGGCTAATGCCGTAAAAATTACGATAAAAGTCATTTGAAATCCTCGTTAATGTAGATTTTTGTTTCTTGACTTATGCAGCCGTTTTTTATGGAAACCGAAAGAGGTTCCCTGTATACAAGGAGATTTTTGTATTCTTGTTTAAGTCCCAAATCTTTTAACACGGCTTTTACAAGCAATCTTCCGCATGGAGCTTGCATAAAAATCTTAAATGAGTCAGGACGAAATCCGTTTTTATTTTTTCCTATAAGTATTTCGTACTTAATTTTTTTGTCTTTCCATGTTGAAAATAGCTGTGCAGCTTGTTTTATGAAAAGCAGGGCTATTAAGACTTGCGGAATAATCAACGGTTTTGACACTTTGAACAAAGGAATCAAGACGGTTATTATTCCGCAAAATAACAAAAAAAAAGAATAAGTATTCAAATATAAAAATCTGAAAAACTTATGCATTTCCTAATTGGGCTGCCGAGATTGCTTTATAGAAAGCATCAACGGTTTTTTGTGCGGCTTTTTCATCGGCACCGGAAAGCATTACGCTTGTTCTTTGTGTAAATCCTTCGTAGTAGAGGTAGAATGCAGGGCAGAAGAATCCGCACGTAGCTTGTCTTATATATCCGATTTCTTTAATGCTGCTCGGAAGCAAGTATTTTACGGTTGTTCCCTTGTTAAAGCAGTAGCAAACGATTTCTTTTGATACTTCAACAACCCTTTTGTTTGTGATGACAAGATAACCTTCAATCCTACGGCCCAATATTTTGGCAATGGATTTTTCAATCTGCCCCAGAGCCATTGCCATAGGATTTGAGCTTGTAGCCCAAAGTTCCGCCTCAATCTCCATTACAAGAGATTCTCCCTCTTCAAGAATTAATCCCGACTTTAAATCCGACATATCGGATTCCTCCTTACTTTTATTTAACGGTATACGCCGTTAATTTTGATTTTATGCTTTTAGCTTTGCATACCGCAGTTGACTCCGTATATGCTAAAGAAAAGCACCGATTTCTCCAGTATATATGACATTGAAAAAATTTCAAAACATTTTATTTAAGTCGAATGTCGAATTTCTCTATTTTTATAAATATCGTATACAGCTCATCTAAAAAATTAAAATATGAAGATAGCTTTGGATTCCAAAAGGCGGCGGACGGTGGAACATAATGCGAAAGACATAATCGGTTTCCCGTCCGCCGACTCTGTTGGGACGGACATTGCTATCCAAGTTTTCCATCAGGAAAACTTGAGGCGGCGGGAAATAAGTAAAAGTTTGTAAAACCGGTTTTTACCGCCGCCCGGCCGCTGAAATTTTGCACGGCAAAATTGCGTAAAAATATCCGCCGGTACCCAAGTGAAAAATCTGCGGGATATGACAGATTTCACAAGTTTCGAGAACTCGAAACTTGGAGCGGACGGTAAACTTGTTGCGTCCTTTACGTCCCGTTTTACCGTCCGCCGCTCCCTTGAAATAACGGATTTAAGGCTTTGCCTTAGAAAAACGTTTGCTTTGAGTTTCCAAAACTCGAAATTAAACCTAATATTTACACTTTTACGAATACCGCATTCTGTGTGGGGATGTCGATTTTTGCAGCTTTGAGCATAACTTTTTGATTCAAATCCAATGTTTCGTCTTTAATTTGAACTTGCATTGCAAGCGACGGAATTAAAATCAGAGAATCGCCGTTTCTTCGGTCAATGCAAACGCCTTCTCCCGTCCATTCGGGATTTTGCAGCAAATACACGAGTTTCCAGTGCATTTCGCTTTGTCTGGCGGCTTTCCGCGCGGCAACGGAAGCTGCATCCCCCTCGCTTATGCGCAAAAGCATATCGTCTTTTCCGATCAGTTTGCGTCCGTCAAGAAAGGCGCGAAGCTGTTCATGCGCAATAAGATCTCCGTAACGGCGGAGCGGACTTGTAATTTGTGTGTAGAGAGCCAAACCCAAACCGGAATGCATTGCGGGAGTTATTCCAACCGAACGTTTATGCGAGCCTTTTAATATTTTAAATCTGCCGGCTAAGTCTTCCGGATCCGTATCCGAATCCTGTTGCACATCGGGAGCTTCCTGACTGATATACGGAAACGGAATATTGTTTTTAAATGCAAAATGTGCCGCGCCTTCACCTGCCAAAAGCATCATTTCGCGTATCATCGAGTCGGATTCAAAGCGTACAAGCGGCTCAATGTTAACTTTTTTGGATTCCGGCTCAAGACTTATATGAACTTCCGGCATATCGATTGTAATTGCGCCGGATCTTTTTCGCCGCTCTTCGTTTTTACGTGCAATCTCAAATAACGCGGAAAGCTCCGCACTGTCTTTACGGCGGTCGGCTTCTTCATAAGTCATTCTTGAAACATTTATCCGCGTCTTAAAAACCGCGCATTCTTCAATGCAGTTATTCGAATCAAGGAGGATTCTAAATGAAAGTGCAATACTTTTTGACTTTAAACCGAGCGCATAGTCTTCAAGAGAAGACTCAGAGAGCATTCTAACCGCCCCTTCCGGAATGTATAACGTCGTTCCGCGCGCTCTTGCACTCCTATCGGCGGCACTGTCCGGCATAACAAACGCTGCCGGATCCGCAATGTGAATCCAAAGATATTTACCGTCCCATGAAACCGCATCATCGGGATCCGTCGACCACGGACTGTCGATTGCATAAGCAGTTTGTTCAAGCTCAAGGCGTTCTTCTTCGGGAGGAGTTCCCAATCCTTCTTCCGCGCTCGACATGGACAGTCCTGCGCGCGTAGGATAAGGATTTTTTGTAATATCCCATACGCCGGTCTCAAGCAAAAGTCTATGCGCATTCTCCGCAGTTTGTGCAATGCCCGCATCGGCCATGTTTTTGGATTTTTCCGTTTTACCGAGCGCGACGGCTTCTATTTCTCCCATAAATTTTGCATCTTCGGGAAGATTGAGCTTCTTTAATTTCAGCCGATTTATAAATTCGGCACGGATTTCCGCAAGATGTTCTTTTTCATAAAGTTTTTTATTCAATTCTTCGATTTCTTCCGCAGTGCGCGGAAAAAACATCAGCTTTCCGTTTTTTATTGCATTTTCATCAAAGCGAAATTCCCGGCTGTTTGTAAGACTGTCAAAAAAGAACCAGCTTTGCGCCGCACAAAAAGAATTACTGCACAATTCCGCAAGTTCTTGAAATTCTATTGCGGAATTTGCAGTTTCCGCATCCGATAAAATCAATTCGTGCGCTTCTGCAATCCGTTCGGAAAATTTATCGGTTTTTGCATCCAAAAGCTCTCTAAGCGACGAAACCGCTTGCGTATGGAGCGCAATCATATCTTTTTCGCGAACCTTTTGTTCAGCATATTTGGCGGCTTTTCCCGTATCGGTCGGAGCTGCAATTTGAAATTCTATCAGATATTTATCACCGTCGGCTTCTTTTATTACCGCAGGCTGCCTTTTATACAAAACCGGAAGATTTTTTATAAACATAGTGCAACTATAAAATAATCGAACAACATGGGCAAGGCGATATGAAGTTTATGATAAAAAATATATTATGGAGAGGAACGTAAAAACTACTTTGATTTTCAGTAGTTATGTTCAGTTTTCAAACTCCGCTTCATTTTTGCAAATGGTTGACGGTTTTTAACCGATTTTATACTATTTTTTATACGAATTTTAATGAAATCTGTAAAAAACACACGGCTTTTACGGGAGTTTTAAATGAAAAATATAATCGAATGGGTGGTCTTTGGACTCGTAATTACGCTGATATTTTCTTTGATGAAAAGAAATAAGAAAAAGGATTTGGAAGCCAATGTCGGAAACACATTGAAATTGCCGCTTTATGTGTTTTTTATCGGACTTATCGACTTTCTTTTGTTCGGCGGCTTTGCATTGTTTTCAAATCTTTTCCCGAACGGAACCGAATCGGTGGCGACCACGGCGATTTTTATAGGTTTTTCGATTCTCGGGCTTTTTTTGGTGTACGTTTATTTTGTTGAAAAATATACATATGATGAAAATGAGATTATTTACAGGAAAATGACTTTCAGAAAAATGAAAATCGAATGGAAGTCCGTGGAAAGCGTAAAATATTCTTCGGGAATGCAGTGGTTTGTGATAAAACGCGACGACGGAAAAAAAGCCTATTTTGCCGTCATGCTAAAAGGAATGAAACCGTTTTCCGAAATGATTCTAAAAAAAGTCAGCCACGAAAAAATGAATTACAAAACGCTTGAAACCCTTGAATCAATAATGAACGGAAACGTCGTCGGCAGCATATAAATTAAGGAAACTACAGAAAAAAGGACTTTTTTAGAATCGTTTATCCGTAGACCTCGAAGAACATGTTTATGATAAAAAATATGCAATTAGCGGATTCAAACTTGCAGGAGTCCGTATGCCGTCCTTGCGGGAATAAAACCCGCATGATATAATGCGGCATTCTTGAAAGATACGGATATTTTGCGCACTTTTTAAGAATCTTCTTTATGAAATCGTAAAATCTGGAGATGGAATTATGAGTGATAATTCTGAGCTTGATCCCGAAATTGCGGCTCTTTTAAGCGGCGGAACAACGGATAATATTGAGATTACTGAATTCGAACCCAGCTTCAATGTGAAGAACTTTTCAAAAAAATCCGCATTATTTTCTGCAGATTCTCAAGAAGAATCTGCCCCGAAATCGATTCATAGGGTTGATTTAAGTCAAAAAGGTTTTGAACCGATAGAAAATCCGCTCAGCGACACTCCGTCGGATGTTTTTGACGATACTCAATATTACAAAACCGTTTTGACGGGCGAAAACGCATCCGCACAGCGCGTACATCAAGTCCTTTCAAAATACCTGACTTGCCAAGATCCGAAAGACAGAACCGTTTACCGGCAGCAGATTCAGTCGGCATTTTGGGAACTTGTGCGGGGAATGGCTCCTAAAATGGGAGATTTGACATTGCCCATGCCTAAACGTATGTTTTTGCGTTTCGGAGTGCTGCTTCCGTCGTTATTCAGAACGGAACAAAAACAGTTTTTTTCTAAAATAATATATGAAAATATTTATCAAGAACCGGTTCTTTACGTTGATGAATGGTTTAAGGAGATTGCATCCGGCAGGCTGACGAACTCCATGACGGATGAAAAACGCACTCCGGTAAAAGCATCCAGCGCGGAAGAAGCCGCAAAATTCGAGCAGACCCGCCTTATGCAGCTTCAATCGAAAAATTCCGGCAAGCTGCAAAGTGCGGAAAACTTGCTTAATATAAAAGAAAACGAACGGAACGCGCTTGAAACGGAACTTAAAGAAAAAGTTGAAGCGATATGCGAACATAATGTTTATGTGGGACTTTCTCCGCACAAAGAACCTTACAGCGAGCTTCAAAAAAGATTGTTTTCCGAAATCACCGACCGTTTGCATCGTCTTTCAAAAAACGATAAAGAGCTTACGAAATGTCTAAAAGAATACGAAGATGCCAAAGGTGTTTACAACAGCGTTGAAGACAAACTGACCGATGCGCCGCAAGAAACCGTAACCGACGCAGGTGCCGTAAATGTGGAATTTGAGACGGTACGCCAAATGGCAAAGATGACCGTAGGGCGGCAGGGCAACCAATTTCCGATTTTTACGAGAGAATTTTATCACTGCACGGAAAAAGGAACGGGAACGAGGGAAAACGTAATTGAAATTCTCCGCTGGGTGGAATCTATCGATCCGGGCGCGTTTTGCAGAATTCACAAAAACATTGCGAACAGAATCGTTCCGTATGTGCTGCTTTTGCCGACTTACGGAGACCGCGGCTTTTGTTGGGAGCCTTTTGACCGCTATAACCGCGTAACCAGCCGCGGACGTATTGTAATTCCTATGTATCCGCGCGATTTGCGTATCGCCATTTTGACGGCGGTTGCGGACTTGCGCTGGCAGGTTGCAAAAGAAAAAGCATCGTATTACTGGATGGAAGAAGGTCTTACAGGGCAATATTATCAGTTTATCGACCGCCAAAAATTAAAAGGCGATTTGAAAGCGTTTTTCATAGAAGATTACGTTTTGTGGATGACAAAAGAATCTACCGGCGTTCAGCGGCTGGATAAAGAAGTACGCGGCATTTTCTGGCGGAATATGCCGTTCCCCAATGAATTAAAGCAGGAATTGCGTAAACGCAGTCTCGTTTACGACGAACTTTGCATAAAAGATAACAACCGCGCAATGAGCGACGGATATTGATTTTTGCGGAGATACGGCTCCGCAAAACAAATAGAATAGGTCGAATGTCGAGTTTTCCGAAACTCGACATTTTTATTTTTTAAGCAAGTCCAAAATCTCGTTTTCCGGCAGCGGCGTACTGTAAAAATATCCTTGAAAGAATTCGCAGCCCATTTCCTCAAGAGATTTCACCTGCGCTTCCGTTTCAACACCTTCCGCAAGTACCGCCATTTTCAATTCTTTAAGCATGGCGATTGTATGTTTTAGAGAAATCGCCGCTTTTTCTCCTGCCTGAGAAGCCCAAACGATTGATTTATCAAGTTTTACCGTAGAATACGGAAATTCCATTATACTTGCCTGATTGCTGTAGCCGGTGCCGTAATCGTCCAGTGCAAATTGTATTCCCCGATTATTTAATTTTTTCATGAGAATCATAAGCTGCTCTCCGCTGTCTATCGCGGCGGTTTCCGTTATTTCAAAATCAATCATGCCGTGCGGAATTTTATAGCGGTCGATTATATCCAACAGCTTTTCGGAAATATTTTCCTGCATACACTGGACGACACTTAAATTTACGTGGATTTTATTAATACCGTATTCTTCAGGATGATTTGCCTGAATAAAACGGCAGACTTTTTCCAAAACGATTTCTCCGATAGGAAGAATATCGCCGTTTTTCTCCGACATCGGAATAAATTCTTCCGGCGGAATATATCCCAGTGCCGGATCGTTTATGCGCACTAAGGCTTCCATACTCGTGTACGAGCGCTCCGTTATATTGAAAATCGGTTGATAAAAAACCTCAAAGGAACGGTCTTCAACGGCGTTTGAAACGGCTTGTTCTACATTCATTTGTCTATGCATATCGGAGAACAATTCTTTATTACCGACGATTATACCGTTCTTCTTCGTACCGCAAGCGTCTTTTAAAGAGTAGCTGATTATATCCAGAATATCGGACAGAGACGTTCCATGCTTTGGATAAGAAATAGCGCATAAATAAATCTGCAGTTTTACATCTACGTTTTTGATTTTAAAAGGTCTCCCGAATCTTTCGATAACTTTTTCATTTAATTCCGTATAATCGCAGTCGCCGGGAAGTAAAACGGCAAATCTTGTAGGACCTATCCTAAAAACGTTATTTGAAGCATAGTTTTCTCTTAAAAATTCCGGAGCTGCCGCCAAAAGATCCGTTCCGTTTTCCATTCCGAATTTTTCGTTTATATAATGCAAACCTTCTATTTGCGCACACACAATCGAGAATTTTTCTCTATTTGCTATAAAATTATTCACGATTTTCATAAATAAACTCCGGTTATATGTATTCATATCCGTGTCTACATATTCCAGAGGATTTTGCATCGTAAGATAGATAAACAACATGGCAAACGCAATCGCAATTTCTTGAAGCAAATAACACGAATAAAAAACCTGTACGGCACTCAATGCAAAAGTTTCTATCGTATAAAACAATACTGCGATTTTTTGAATTCTTGTAATAACTCTAAGATTTTTCATTATTATTATGCAGCTGGTAAATATATAAAACGCCGCACACGAATACGTACCGATTTGCCCCCAGCCGCGTAAATAATTTCCCTGTTCGTCGAATTTAAATGCAAAGCAAGTTACCGGCGTTGTCAGAACAAGCAGCATGGTTATGGAATACGGCAAAATTATAATCAGTCTGCGCGCCGTTGTAAGTCTGCCCGTTTCAAAAACCATTGAATACGTAAAAATACAATACATGCACGGGACAAGTCCCTGAACAAGAAAATGAATAATATGTGCAAGATAATTCAGAGGAATATAAGACTTCATCAGATAACTGGCTGCAACTGCACTCATAATATCCGTAACGGTAGAGGCAAGGGCAACAAGAAGAAGGGCTTTATAAAGACGTTTGGAGCGCGTGGAGATCTGCCTGTATGAACTATAGATTATAAAAATCATAAGTATCATAAAAAACGCGACTAAATCAAAGTTAATATTCCATTTCATTGCTATTCCGAAAATTTTATAATAAATATGTTAAAATCAAGGAAATATTTTATAAATTGATTTTCGGCATTTTACGTAAGATAGATGAGATTTCTTAGAGCCGGTAAACATCTCCAGTGATTTTAAATACGTTCTTAATAAATCCGACACCCGCAAACTTTATCAAAAGCCGAGTATTGCCGAATTTTCGTGTTTTGTAACGAAAGCGAAAAACACAATCGATAAATGATGTCTATCGAGCGGGAAAACCCGGACGTGTTTTTCAACTGCGTTATTTTAACATGGAATACGCATTGTGAGAAGCAAATTGTCTTTAGCAAATCTTCATCTCACAAGCGGGCAAAGAAATCCGTTTCGGGCAGCGGATTGCGATTTTTTGCGAAATCGGAACTTTATATCGATTCCAAATATTCACACCATTTTTGCATAAGGATTCCGAACGCAACACCTACATTTAAAGATGCTTTTAAGCCTTTCATCGGAACGGACACTCTCCCGTATCGAGCACGTTTTAACGCTTCGGGGCTGCATCCGAGTTCTTCCGAACCGATTATACAAATTCCTTCCTTTGGGAATTTAAATTCGGTAATCGGCGTACCGCCCGTTTCCAAGGCAAATACCGGCACGTCTTCAGGCAAAGAATTTAAATCGATTCTTTTCCAACCCATAGTTTCTATACAGCCCATAGAACTTCGCTGCGCACGAGGCTGTAAAGGATCCGTACAAAACGGCGAAATATAAACGTTTTCCGCACCCATTCCTTCCGCAGTCCTAAAAATCGAACCCATATTAAACGGAGAGCGAATATCTTCCGCGTAAACACTTACGCCTTTGTAAAAACTTCTCGCCTGTACCGCACCGGTTTTATCCCGAAAAGAAGAATGCGGCGCAATAACCAAATCCCATTCGGCAGGAAACGAACCTATTAAGGCAAGAAGATGATTGCGGGCGCAGTTGCATAAACGTAATTCATCAAACGATTCCGAATTAAGCAGAATTTTAATTTCATCTGCGGCGGCGGGGGAAAGTTTCGGATCTTTTAATAAAATTTCGACAAGTTTTTTAGTGTATTCCCGCCTTGAAAGATTTTTGAATGAGTATTCGTGTCCTTTTTCCGCAATTCCTGCAATATCTCTTTCAAGCGCACCGAACGTAAGTGCAAGTTTTCGTCTTTTATGTCCGCCGCTAAGCTGAAAAAGTTTTTCAGGCTCAATCATTCTAGTACGCTTGTTTCAGCAAATCGAATAAATCGTCGCTTGTCATACTGCGTGGAAGATTGTTTACAAAGTCAAGTTGACCTGCATCTTCTGCAGCAAGCGCAAGCTGTTCTATAGAGATTGAAAGTTCTTTTAAGCGAACCGGAAGATTTGCTTTTGCAAGACGTTGACGTATGTTTTCCGCAAATAACTGCACAGCCTGCTCTTTGTGAACATCGGGAGGCAGTACATTCATTATATGTGCAAGTTTTTCGATTTTATCGCTTTTAAATTTTCCCATTTCTTCAATTATATAGGGAAGAAGGATTGCGGTTATGAGCGAGCGGGAAATTTTAAAACGCGCATTTATCGCAAGAGCCAATAATCCTGCCGCCCCGATTGAACTTGAAGCCGAAGCAAGCGATGCCATACAGCCTGCCTGCGCCTGCAGTAATTCTGCAGGTGTTGTAATTTCAAGCGTTTTTGCACCGTCAAGTCCGTATCCCATAAGTTCTACGGATTTTTCGGCAAACATATCGCTGAAAAAATTCGCTTTTTGAGAAAGATAAGCCTCTATTGCAATGCAAAGCGTTTCAAGTGCTATTGAAGTCCGCTGATTTTCAGTAAGCGTTAAAGAAAGATTCGTGTCCCATAAGAAAAGTTTGCATACGCCGTTCTGGGTTTTAATCAATTTTACCTGGCGGCTTCTGGAATCGACAATCGGGAGAGTTGATGTAAAGGCATACGGCGCACGAATCGTAGTCGGAACACATATAAGCGGCAAAGAAGCAGCCGTCGGTACGGAGCCGTCTGCATAATCATAAACGGGATGATTTTCATAAAAAAGAGCTGCCGCACAACCGCCGGCATACATCGCTTTTGCCCCGCCGATTGCAATTATTCCGTGTATGTGGCTTTCTCGTGCAAGCGTAAGAATTTGAGTAACCGTTTCGGTGTTGGCACCGTCATTTAATTCGTCAAAGATGAAATATTCTATTTTACGCTCCGCAAGAGGTTGTAAAATTTTTTCCGCAAGGTTGACTTCTTTAAGAATCGGGTCCAAAACGATCATAAAACGCGAACCCCATGTTTTTATTTGCTGGGCAATGCGAGTTACCGTGTAGGGTCCAAGCATTATGTTCGGTGAAATCTTAAAAATAAAATCTGTCATTTGCCACTCCAATTTTTATCTTACGCATTGTTCGTTTCTTTAAAAAAAATAAAAAGACGGGAAAAATAACCCGTCTTTTGTTAATGCATACTGCATTATAATGCCCGCCTCGATTAAATACCGAAACTTTCCATAATACGGTCTGCTGCAGACGCAATAACGGCATTATTAAGATAAGACGGATCTTTAATCTTCGCTTTTATTTCAGCTACGCGATCGGCACGGACATCGGGAGTTTCTGCGGCAATCTGCTGCATATAATACTTTTCAGCCATCGCTCTTGCGCCGTCGGATACGGAAATGCTGTCCGAACCGAAGCTGGATTTTTCAGTCCCGTTTGTACGGCGGGTATTCTGAACATTGCTTAGAGGATTCACTCCTCCGATTTTGTCTATCATCATTTTAGTCCTGCCCCTCTGCCTTAATTATCGACAGATTCGTCAAAATTTTGAAGTTTTTTTGTTCCCGAAATAAAAATTGCAAATTCACCTTTTATCGAATCCCGTCCGCTAAAATTTTCAGCAATTTCTGCGGCTGTTCCTTCGATAATTTCTTCATGCAATTTTGTCATTTCACGTCCGACTACAATTCTGCGGTCTTTTCCAATATCGGCAATATCGTTTAATAACTTTACAATCCTAAAAGGGGATTCGTAAAGTATTACGGCATCACCCGTGCTTAAAAGTTCTTTAAGCCGCGTTCTGCGTCTTCCGCCTTTAGGTGAAAGAAAGCCTTCAAAAATTAAAGTCTTTCCGCCCGCACCTGCGACACTTGCAAGAGCGGCAAACGCAGACGCTCCGGGAATCGGAACAACCTGAAAGCCTGCCGCCCGTACGGCTCCTGCAAGCAGTGCACCGGGATCGCTTATACCCGGAGTTCCTGCATCACTTGCATACGCTACATTTTTTCCCTCTTCTAATAGGGAAATAATTTTCTGCGCTGCAATCAATTCATTCTGCGCCCTGCAGGAAATCAGCGGTTTACGTATTTCAAAATGCGTAAGCAACTGAAGCGTATGCCTCGTATCTTCACAGGCAATTACATCCGCATTTTTTAATGTTTCAATAGCGCGAAACGTTATATCGCCTAAATTTCCAATTGGAGTCCCAACTATATACAGTACCGGCACAAGAAAAATTATAACGGCAAACGTAAAATCCTACAAGTGCGCGGCGGACGGTAGAACTGGATAATAAAGACATAACCGGTTTCCCGTCCGCTGCAATTTTGCATAACGCAAAATTGCATA
>ERZ772960.2413-NODE-2413-length-13584-cov-4.395521_pt1 | contig 13584 bp, 12 predicted proteins | sample MGYA00580678_ERZ772960 | MGnify/ENA primary metagenome ERZ772960 (study PRJEB29015, sample SAMEA2737930) | human oral metagenome | biome: human oral; feature: human-associated habitat; material: dental | place: China | collected 2059 ... | reverse complement strand
TCTGGTACTGGCGGCGGTCGCCGAACTGGGGCGCGCTGTTCGCCGCGTCGCGGAAGGGTCCGTAGTAGCCCGAGGCGTACTTGACCGCGTAGCTCATGATGGAGACGGTTTCAAAGTGGTTCGCATCGAGCGCCTCGCGGATCGCGGCGACGCGCCCATCCATCATGTCGGACGGCGCGACGATGTCCGCGCCCGCCTTCGCCTGGCTCACGGCGACTTTCTGCAGAAGCGCGAGTGTCTTGTCGTTGTCGACGTAGTGACCCGTGAGATGCCCGCAGTGCCCGTGCGTCGTGTACTGGCAGAGGCAGACGTCGCCGACGATCACGAGTTCCGGCACGGCTTCACGGATGGCGGCAATCGCGCGCTGGACGGGGCTCGCCATATCCCATGCGGAGCTGCCGTCCTCGTCCTTGTAGGCGGGAAGGCCGAAGACTTCGACGGCAGGAATGCCGAGCGCATGGATTTCCCTAGCAAGCTTGACGGCATTTTCGACGGAGAGGTGGAAGCAGTTCGGCATGCTTGGTATTTCCGCGCAGACGTTCTCGCCGGGAACGACGAAGATCGGGTAGACGAAGTCTTTCGGCGAGAGCTGGTTCTCGCGCACCATATCGCGCATCGCGGGGCTGATGCGCATACGGCGGGGGCGAAGTTTCTGTTCGGTCATAATGAACATCTCCTATTGAAAAAGACAAGCTTATGTCAGAGCGGAACGGTTCGCGTGCTGTCCTAGCAGAGCCTTGCTTAGGCCTTATCGCATCCCGTCAAGCCCATCGGCTCAGCACGATTCCATGCGTTTTGGATGGCCGCGACGAGCCCGTCGATCGTGTACGTCCCGGCGACGATATCCGGCGCAATGCCGAGCTCTTTTGCCGCAGCTGCGGTCACGGGACCGATGCAGGCGGTGCGGATGCCCTTCAGGGCGTCTGCCCCGCCGAGGATCTTGCAGAGGTTTCGGACAGTCGAGGAGCTCGTGAAGGTCACGAGATCGATCCCGCCCGACGTGAGCCTATCGCGAAGGGCATCGGCGTCGGCATCGGCGGCAACGGTTTTATAGAGTGCCACGACGTCGACGTCCGCGCCCTGCTCGCGCAGTTTTTCGGGCAGGACCTCGCGTGCTTCTTCGGCGCGCGGCAAGAGGATCCTGGCGTGCGGCGGAAGCTTTCCCCGCAGAGCCTCGATGACGCCCTCAGCGCGAAATTCCTTCGGCACGCAGTCCGCTTCGATGCCGTATTCCCTTAGCTTTCCTGCCGTCGAGGAGCCGATGGCGGCGACTTTCGCGTAGCCGAGCGCACGCGCGTCCCTGCCCGCAGCGAAGAGGCGCGAAAAGAAGCGGCGGACGCCGTTCGGGCTCGTGAATACGAGCCAATGATAGCGGCCGATTTCCCGGATTGCCGCGTCCGCTGCCGAAAAGCCATCCGTCGGCCTTTCGATGCGAATGGCAGGGACTTCAAGGCAGCTTGCGCCGAGCGCCTCGAGCTTCTGCGTGAGACGCGAGGCCTCGTCACGCGCGCGCGTGACGAGGACGGTCCTCCCGAAGAGCGGGCGCTGGGCGAGGCGGTCAAACCACCGGAGTTTTTTGCGCAGGCGTACGACTTCGCCGACGATGAAGATGGCTGGCGGCTTGACGGCGTTCTTTCGGACGTCTTCTGCCGCATTTCCGACGGTCGTCACGAGGACGCGCTGCTCTGGCTTCGTGCCCCAGCGAATGACGGCGGCAGGCGTATCTGCCGCACGGCCGTTCTCGATGAGCTTTGCCGTGATGTGCGGCAAGTTCGCGACGCCCATCAAAAAGACGAGCGTATCGACGCCCGTCGCAAGCCCCTTCCAGTTCATGCCGCTCTCCGCCTTCGTCGGATCCTCATGCCCCGTGACGACGGCGAACGAGGTCGCGACAGCGCGGTGCGTGACGGGGATGCCCGCGTAGGCGGGCACGGAAATCGCCGACGTGACGCCCGGCACGATCTCAAACGGGATGCCGTTTTCCTCAAGCAGCATGCCCTCTTCGCCGCCGCGCCCAAAGACGAAGGGATCGCCGCCTTTCAGGCGCACGACGGTCTTCCCTTCCTTCGCCTTCAGGACGATGAGCCGGCTGATATCCTCCTGCTTCATCGTGTGATGCGAGGATGCCTTGCCGACGTAGACGCGCTCGGCGTCCTGCGGCGCAAAGCCGAGGATGCGGTCATCGGCGAGGCGGTCGTAGATGACGACGTCCGCCGCGCGCAGGCAGTCCACCGCTTTCATCGTGACGAGACGCCAGTCGCCTGGACCTGCTCCGACGAGGTATACCATAAAAATCGCTCCCTTTTATCCTTCTGCGGATCGCGCTGCGCAAAGCGTCCGCTTTACATTGCCGTCCATCTTTATCCGCATGCTTCAACGGCGTCCTTTAACGGCGTTCCAAAAGCAGTCCGATTTCATGCAGAATGGAAAGCCCGCCATCGTCCAAAAGCCGGTCGGCGAGACCGCGTCCGAGCTCCTCCGCCGTCTCTGCCGCGCCCTCCATCGCAGCGCGGTAGAGACGTGCGCCGTCGAGCGACGCGATGACCGCCTCGACATGAAGCCCTGCCGCGCACGGCGTCGCGTAGACGCCGACGGGCACTTGGCAGCCGCCCTCGACGCGCGCGAGGAATGCCCGCTCGGCACGTGCGCACGCCGCCGTCTGCGCGTCGTGCAGGAACGCGACCCAGCCTGCGGCCGCCGCATCGTCCGCGCGCGCTTCAATCGCGAGCGCGCCCTGTCCGACGGCGGGCAGGATCGTCGACTTCGGCAGGATTTCCGTAATGCGATCCGCAAAGCCGAGGCGCTTCAGTCCCGCGACGGCGAGGATAATCGCGTCAAAGCGCTCCGAATCGAGCTTCGCGAGACGCGTATTGACATTGCCGCGCAGGTCGCGGATATCGAGATCGGGGCGCGCGTGGAGGAGCTGCGCCCGGCGGCGCAGGCTCGACGTGCCGACTTTTGCGCCCTGCGGCAGATTGCGAAGCGTTCGGTACCGCGGGCTCACGACGGCGTCGCCGGGGTCTTCGCGCGCCGTGACCGCGCAGATCGTGAGTCCCGCCGGGACTTCGGTCGGCATGTCTTTCAGGCTGTGCACGGCAAGATCGATCTCGCCCGCGAGCATGGCATCTTCCAGTTCCTTGGTGAAGAGCCCCTTGCCGCCGATCTTCGCGAGCGGCGCATCGAGGATCTTGTCGCCCTTCGTCGTCATGCGGCGGATCGCAACGGCAAGCCCCGCGTGCTGCTCGCGCAGCCGCTTCGCGACGTACTGCGCCTGCCAGAGTGCGAGCTTACTGCTCCGCGTACCGATAGTGATGGTGTCGTTCTTCACTGCTTTCCGTCTCCCCTATCGTATCGAGCTTGAAGAGCGCCCGCATCGCATGGGTGTAAAACGCTTCCTGCTCCGTTCCTGCCGACGCATTGAGCTTCATCATCGGCATGCGCAAAATCTTTCGGACGATCATGCGCGTCATGTGTTCGATCTGGCGCCGCTCCTGCTTCGTGAGGTCTGGGAGTTTCGAGCGCGCGCGCCGTACCTCGCGCACGCGGATACGCTCGCAGCGCTCCGATAGGAGCGCCATGAGCGGGCGCAGCGAGAGGTACTGGAAGCGCGCTTCGATCGCCGCGAGCTCTTCCTCGACGATCCTGCGCGCCTCGACCGCCTCGCGCCTGCGCGCTTCGACGTGCGCGTCGACAACGGCTTCGAGCGCGTCGATGTTGTAGAGTGTCACGCCCTTGATCTCGCCGACCTCGGGATCAACGTCGCGCGGCACGGCGATATCGATGAAAAAGAGCGGCCGTCCCCTGCGGCGCGTCATGAGCTGCTGCGTCTCCCAAGGCTTCACGACGTAATGCGGCGCGCCCGTCGAGGTCACGATGACGTCGACATCGGGCGCGCGCTTCAAGGCCCCCTCAAATGGCACGGCCTCCCCGCCGAACTCCTCCGCGAGCTCTTCCGCCTTCTCGATATGGCGGTTCGCAACGTAAATCTTCTGGACGCCGCGCGAGACGAGGTGCTGCGCCGTGAGCTCCGCCATCTTGCCGGCCCCGAAGATGAGCGCATTCGAGGCGGAGAGATCGCCGAGCTCCTTGCGTGCGAGCTCGACGGCGGCATAGCTCACCGAAACGGAATTGTATGCGATGCGCGTCTCCGTGCGCACGCGCTTGCCCGTCTTCATCGCACGATGAAAGAGCGTGTTTAGGACGGTGCTCGTCGCGCTTGCCGTGCGCGCCATCGCGTAGGCATCCTTGACCTGTGACAAGATCTGTCCCTCGCCGAGGATCAGCGAATCGAGGCTGGACGTGACCTCGAAGAGGTGGCGGATGCACGCCGTATCCACGAAGTCGTAGAGGTATTCGTCGATGTCTTCCTCCGTGCCCGTCAGGTCGAACAGGAACTGCTTGAGCGTCTCCGTATCCTCCGCCGCATCATCGACGACCGCGTAGACCTCGGTGCGGTTGCACGTCGAGAGCACGACCGCCTCACTGATCCCCTCGTATGCGTCGAGATGCGAGAGCCCGTTTCGCACCGCCTGTTTGGTGATGGAAAAGCGTTCGCGCACATCGACCGGCGCCGTCTTATGGTTCAGCCCCAAGACTACTAACTGCATTTCTTACTTCGACCTCCGCACGGCGCAAATCGCCGTCTTTCACTAAGTCCAATACACAAGGGCGGAGCGCCGCACGCCAAAATGCCTGGCGCGCCTCGCCCGAATCCAGTCTTTCCTTCATTTCCCGGCGAATGGTCCCGAGAAGGTCCAGCCAGTCGCCGAAGACAGGCGGAAACGCCTCCTCCAGCCGCTCGCGCAGCGCGCGGGAGAGAGCAGGGCTCACGCCGTCCGTCGAGACGGTGAAAAGAAGCCTGCCGCGCCGAAAATGCGCGGGCACGGCAAAGTCCGTTTGCTCCGGGTGCACCGCCTCATTGACGAGTGCGCCCACGCGGTGCGCTTCCTCTTCCGCTGCCGCATTTGCCGCGGCATCGCGCGCCGTGCAAAAGACGAGCACGGGACGGCGCGTCTCGATCATCCCCGGCGCGAACGGCGCCTCGATCCACGCAATGCGCTGCTCCTGCGCAAGCGCGGCGAGCGTCTTCGTGGCCTTCGGCGCAATGACCGTGATGCGCGCGCCTGCCGCGAGCAGCCCCTTCGCCTTTCGTTCGGCGACCGTCCCGCCGCCCACGAGGACGACAGGCTTTCCGTCAAGCTCTAAATGGATGGGATAGCGCAAACCATTTCGCTTCCTTTCCGGTCCCTTCTCGTTTCCCGTATTTTTCCTCGCATTCGCATGTCCCGCATGCATCCTCGCCCGCAGCTACACTGTGAACCGTTCTCAAAAACGAATCCGATTCATCTTTTGGCTCATTTCATTATAACCCAAGCCGAAGGAAAATAAAAGAGGGCGCATCCTGCTCCCTCCAAAAAATGGATCCGGTTTATGCTCCGATAGGCACAAATGCCAATTCCGCTCAGTCGAGCGTGATGATTCGGTTCTTGAGCACGTAGACGAGTGCCTGCGTGCGGTCATTGACCTTAAGCTTGTGGAAGATGCTCGTCAGATGGTTCTTGACCGTTTTCTCCGAGAGTCCAAGCGCTTTGCTGATGTCCTGGTTCGAGAACCCCTTTGCAATGCACTGCAGCACATCCATCTCGCGTGCCGTGAGCCGTTCGCTTCGCCCCTCGCGCCATTGCTGGTCCGCCATGTGCTGCACGTCGTCCGACTCCGACAGCCCGCCAAAAAGGCGATCGGCGAGCTTCGGGTAAACGAACGCGTTGCCTTCGTTGACGACGTGGATCGCATGGATCAGGACCGACGGCTCGACGTCTTTCAGCAAATAGCCGAGCGCACCGTTCCGAAGAAGCTCCAAAACGTAATTGTCGCTGTCGTGGATCGTCAGCGCGATGATCCGCGTCTTCGCGCCGGCTTCCTGCAGCTTGCAGGTGACTTCAAGGCCGCTGAGCCCCGGCATATTGATATCGAGGAGGAGAATGTCCGGCTGCAGCATGACCGTCCGCGCGAGCGCTTCCTGTCCGTCTTCCGCCTCGCCGATGACTTCCAGGTCGTCCTCGAAGTTCAGCACGCGCTTGATGCCCTGGCGCAGAAGCGCATGGTCATCTGCAATCACGATCGATATCGCCATATTCGTTCCCCTTCCCTCAATCCATGTCCACGACGTGCGCAGTCAGGAAGATCATGACCTCAGACGCAGTCCTCTGCGTGCGCACGCTGCGGAAAAACGCGCCGAGTATCGGAATGTCGCCGAGAAGCGGGATCTTGCTGGCAGCGCGCGTTTCCTCCTTGCCGATAAGCCCGCCGATGACCATCGTCTCACCGTCCGCGAGACGCACCGTCGTGTCGGCGCTGCGCTCCTGGAACCGATACGCCTTCATATCCTCGACGTAGTACGGCGAGCTGACCTCGGTATGGACCCGCGCCGTGATCGTGCCGTCCGCGTCCACGCGCGGCAGATAGCGCAGGATGATGCCCGCTTTCTTGTAGGCATACGTCGTCGTCGTGACGGAATCGGCAACCGTGCGCATCGGAACGGGAACTTCGCCGCCAATGCTGATGACGGCTTCGTGCCCCTGCATCGTCGTGATGTTCGGACGTGCGAGCACCGATGCCTTGCCGTCCGTCACGAGCGCTTGAAGCTCCGCCTCGTAGTAGAGGCTGAACGGGCGCGCTTCCGGTGCGTGCCCGAAGCGGATGGTGCCGGGCGCACGATCCTTGCCGTACCACGACCAATCCACGCCCAGCTTCTTCTGCGCGTCCCTTGAGAGCGCGACGACTTTCGCCTCCAGCGAGACCTGCTTTCCCGGCACGTCGAGCGCACGGACGATCCGCTCGACCTCGTGCGCCTCAGACGGCGTGCCAAAGAGAAGGATCGAGTTTGTCGCCGTGTCCACGCGGACGCGATCTTCGTCCTCTGCAGCAGGTCGGGCAACGCTGCCGGCCTCTTCCTTCGCTCCGCTCTTAGCTTTACTATTCGTCGCTTCCCCTTGATTTCCTTCCCCCAAAAGGGATAATTTTGCCGCCCTTGCAAGTTCATTTGGATCGGCATAGTGGACGGGGTAAACATAAGCCCTGCGAAAGCGGCGTGCTTTTTCTTCCGTCGTAACGAGGAGCCCGCCCTCCGTCTGCACGAGCGCAAAGCCTTTCGAGGCAGCGACGAGGCGAAGGATCGACTCCGGCTCCGCCGTCATGTTGACCGTCACCGTGCCCGCAACATCCGCGTCCATGACGAGGCTCAGATTGCCAAGGCGCGCGAGCGACAGCATGACCTGCCGCACGTCGCCGTCCACGACCTGCATCGCCACAGGCTCCGCCGAAGCGTCCGGCAGCAAGGGAAAGGCGAATGCCGTAAGCAGCAGAAGGAGGAAAAGGACGCGCCTAGACAGGCGGCAGGCTGAGCCGCAGCGAGCCTGCCTGCCCGCGCAGCGTGACGCCCGCGGGATCGATGGATTCCACTTCATAGCCTGCAAACACCTCCCCCACCGCGCGCGTTTCCGTATCGCGCCCATTCGAAAGGATCGCCATGCCGCGCGAGCCCGTATAGGCGACCCCCTTCAGCAGGACAGCAGCGGGCGGTGCCTCCCCGCGCGCCGCCGCAGAAGGCTTTCCCCCGTCTGCCTGGATGGGCGTAGGAGCGGGAGGCGGCATCGGGGGCGCATCCGTCCGCTCGCCCGTCTCCTGGGACGGTTTTTCCTGCACCGTGCGGTTTTCATGGCGCAGGGAAAAGGGATTTCCAAGCGCGCTCGCCGCGACCGCCTCGCCCCCGCCCTTGACCGCGATGCGCGCGGGGCTGCCGTCCTGCCGGGCAAGCGCCTTCGCCGTTGCGGAAGGACGCGCTTCTTCCTGCCCGTCTAGCTGCATAAGAACCCCGAACACCGCAAACGTAAGGGGCACTGCGAGAAGCATGGCTCCGCCAAGGATAAACTCGCGCTTCATTCGACCACCTCAAAGACTCCCCATACGACAAAAAGGCCCTGCATTGCGGCAGAGCCTTTCCTCTATCCCGTCCGCAGACGTTCCTTGCCTTTCCTTACTTGCCCTTGGCTTCCTTGAGTGCCTGAAGCTTCGGTCCCATGATGCGCTTGTACGACTCGACGCCCGGCTGGTCGAATGCGTCGACGTCCGCGAGCTCGCCCTCATAGGCGACGCTCATCGCGAGCATATAGAGGAGCTCGCCGAGGTGGTACGCATTCAGCGTCGGCAGCGTGAAGCAGGCGTTGTAGCGCTTGTTCGACGCGAGCGCGTCGGCATTCGACTGGCGCGCGACCTCGAGCGCCTCGCCCATCGTGACGCCTGCAATATCAGCGAGCTTCTGCGCCTCGGGGAACGCGTTCGGGATCACGAGATCGTTCTCCCACGCGGCGATGCGGACGAACTGCACGACCTTGTTGAGCTTGCCCTGCTGATGCTGCTGCGTCTGCGAGTGCATATCCGTCGTGCCGACCGCGACGCACGGCGTGCGCCCGTAGCAGACTTCCTTGCCTTCTTTGTTATACTGCTTGCCGAGCGACTCCGCGAGCAGCTGGATATACCACTCGGAAACGGACTTCAGATAGTCGCCATAGGGCATCATGACTTCGATGTCGCGCCCGTGCTTTTCGGATGCCGCGAACTTCAGCGCCGCATTGAGCATGGCGGGGTTCTGCCAAATATCCTCGTTCTGACACGCCTTGTCCATGTCCTTCGCGCCGTCGAGGAACGATTTGATATCAAAGCCGATGCACGCCGCGAGCGTCAGCCCGACATCGCAGAAGATCGTGAAGCGTCCGCCGACGCCATCGGGAACGGCGAACTGCTCCCAGCCCTTTTCCATCGCGAGCTTCTTGAGGAGCGTCGGCTTCTCCTCGTTCGGATCCGTCACGGCGACGACCTCGACCTCGACGTTGCCGAACTTCTTCAAAGCCTCGTAGATGACCATGAAATTCGACATCGTGTCGAGCGTGCCGCCCGACTTCGAGATGAGCAGGAGGAGGACCTTCAGCTTCTTCTGCGCGTGCGTGCAGGAGATCTTCGACATGGCCTCGATGTGGTGGATGAGGTCGCCCGTCGAGCGCGGATCGATGTTGTTGCCGCTGAAATAGACGCGCGGGAAGCCGCCGCGCTCCTCCTTCGAGAGCGCGTTCCAGAACGAGCCGCACTGCACGTCGAAGAGCACCTTGTTGCCGAGGTACGAGCCGCCAATGCCGAGCGAGACGACGACGTCGACGTTGTCCTTTACGTGATCCTGCAGCTTCTGCAGGCGCGCGAGCGAGGCGGGGCTGTTGAGATGGCCTTCCTCGACGTAGGGCAGCTGGGAGAAGAGCACCTTCTCCGGCTCGCCGTCCTTCGAGAGGTGCGCGCGGATGAAGCCCTTCTCGCGCATGACCTTCATCGCCTCATGCGCCTTCTTGAGGTCCTCCGCGTAGCTTTTGAGGTCAGCTTCCGTGACCTTGCCCTCGCCGTAGAGGTTGTCGTAGTCAAACGTAAAGCCGGATTTCAGTTTCAAACTCATTTGCAGCACTCCTTTCATCCCCATATCCTTTTGCCTGAAAAACTTGGATACGTGTATTATATCATATATTCTGCCTATTGTGAATGTACCCAAAACGTAAAAATGCCCCGCCCGAATCGAATCGGAAGGAAAGGCGGAACATTACGAGCAGATTCACGCGCGAAAGGACAGGGCGTCAGCGAATCCGGTCAAAAAAAGCGCCTTTTTTCAAGGCCGTCAGCAACAAGCCGGCCGCCGAAGCCCCCGCTCCCGTACTGATGAGAAACGGACCGACAAACATAAACAGAGTCGCATCCGCATTGCCCAAAAGATATGCAGCCACTGGATACGACAGCACCGCCCCCAAGACGCCCGTACCGAAAATCTCCCCCAACAATGCGGCTTTCAAGGAATGAAAGCGCCGATAACACAGTCCCGAAAGGAATGCGCCGCACATACTGCCCGGATACGCTGCGAAAGTGCCAATCCCCATCAGATTGCGAATGGTGCTCGCGGCAAAAGCGACCATCACGCCCGCGCGCGGCCCTAAAAGCACGGCACAGAACACATTCACCATATGCTGAACCGGCGCACAACGAGCAAAGGGCAAGGGAATCACCACCAGAGCGCTGCCTGCTGCTGCCACGGCCGTCAGCATGCCCATCAGCACGATGCTGCGAAGGCGGCTTCTTTGGCCGCTTCCAGATACAAAAGCTGCACGTTTCATGAGCCGCCCCCCCTTTTACAAAAATTCAAAAACTTTTATTATTATATCACGATAGAACAATTTCGTAAACATGCCCCGTCTCCTATTCTATGCGATAACTTGCGTTGAAACGCCGGCAGAGGAAATTTTGCCTTAGACAAAATTGGATTCAAGGCGTTATAATGAAAAAATCCACTACTGGAAAATGAGGTGCATCCATGCAGGACAAAGACATATTCGCCCAGATCGCAAAGAAGCCCGGCGTCATGGTCATCTCCATCGACGAGAAGCGGAACCGCATCGGGCTTCCCTTGAAACAAGACCCAGACGATGCCATGCAAAAGGAGGCAAAGGCATGAGCCTGCTAAGTAAGACCATTGCACGCATCGCGGTGAAGAGCGCGGCGCCGGCCGATGCCGCGGCGGCGCGCCTCGCCATCCTCCTGGAGGGCGGCGACAGCGCGCTCGGCGCATACCGCGACATCCTCCTGCGCTACATCCGCGCGCTTGGCAGCATGCATCCCCCCGCGCCGAATCCCTGCGTCATCATCGCCTGCGCCGACCACGGCGTCGCAAAGGAAGGCGTCAGCGCCTATCCGCCCGAGACGACGGCGCAGATGGCGCGCAACTACCTCGTGAGCCGCGGCGGCGCGGCAAACGCCTTCGCGCACTTCGCAGGCGCAGGGCTCGTCGTCGTCGACATGGGCATGAACGCGCCAGCCGATCTCCCAGACCTATTAGACTGCCGCATCGCCTGCGGCACGAAAAATATCGTCGAGGGCGCGGCCATGACGCGCGCGGAGGCAATCGCCTCCATCGAGGCGGGCATCGCCATTGCGCAAAAGGTCATTGCGGCAGGCTGCAACTGCCTGCTGCCCGGCGAAATGGGCATCGCGAACACGACGGCGAGCGCGGCGATCTGCGCCGCCCTCTGCGAGCTGCCTGCCGAAGCGGCGACGGGGCGCGGCACGAACATATCGGACGAGCGCCTTGCGGCAAAGATCGCCATCGTGCGCCGCGCGCTTGAAGTGAATGCGCCCGACGCCAAAGACGGCATCGACGTTCTCGCAAAAGTCGGCGGCTTTGAGTTCGGCTGCATGGCAGGCCTTATCCTCGGCGCGGCGGCAGAGGGCGCAGCCGTCTTCCTCGACGGCGCGAACACCGCCGCCGCCGCCCTCCTCGCGCAGTCGCTCGCGCCCGCCTCGACGGACGCGCTCCTCGCCTCCCACCTCGGCGGCGAGGCATCGCACGCGCACAGCCTGAAGCGGCTCGGCCTCACCCCGTATCTGCGCCTCGACCTCTGCCTCAGCGAGGCGTGTGGCTCCTCCATCCTCTGCCGCATGACGGAAGCCCTGCTCGCCCTCTGGCAAACGCTCGACGAACCGCGCGAGAGCCGCGCGGAGCCGCGCTTTGCCCATACGTATATGCCAAAGGAAGACCCCGCCGTCACGGACAAGACCTTCGACTTCTACCTGCGCACCATGCAGGATCTCGACACGGCCGCCATGCGCGCCTGTCAGCAGCACATCGACAACCTCGCCAAGCCCATCTACAGCCTCGGCGCACTCGAACAGATCGCCGTCGAGCTCGCGGGCATCATCGGCGAGGAAATTCCCGCGCCCGAGCAGGATATGGCTCTCCTCTGCTTCGCGCCGCGCCGCCTCTCCGCCGCGCAGGAAGCCATGACACAGGGCGGCTCGGACGCCGTGGACGCGACCGTCGAGATCGCCCACCTCAAGGAAGGCGCGCCGCCGAGCGCCGCGTTCAACTTCGGGCGCGAGCGCGGCGAGGCGCTGTCGCTCTCCTACCCTATCCTCGCACTCGCGGCGACGGAGCTAGGCGCGGACATCCCCCTCGGCACGATGGGCGCAGAGCTCGCCGCCGCGCTCCTCACCGCCGACGGCGCGCTTCGCTATGCGCCAGACGACTTCCTGCGCCACGCGCCTGCCGCCTACCACGGCGTCATATCGGCGCTCATGGGCGCAATCATCGCCGCCGCGCATAACTGCAGCTTCCTCATCCTCGACGACCCCGCAACGGACCTCATCGCGCGCTATACCGAGCGCCTCTGCCCCGCCGTCCGCCCCTACATCCTGCACGCGCAAAACACGCTGCTCACGGCAGGCGCGACTCTCCCCGGCGGCATCACCGCCTGTCTCGCCTCCACGATCGTAGGCGCATCACTCTCCATGGTGAACAATATGAAGACCTTCGCTGAGACAAGCGTCAGCGTCGCCGCCGACGGCCCGGGCGCAGGCAAGCAGTACGAAATATGATTCCCTGTTATACAAGGGAAAACGAAAACACAAACGGCGACTTATCCACAGTATGCACAAACGAACCTGTGTATATTGTGGATAAGTCGCCGTTTTTCTGTGTATTTCGCCGTCTCTTTCCAGACAAAATCCAGAAAACCTGTGGATATCTCGAATTTTTGCTTGCCATGCTGTGCACAAAAAAAGCACCGCGCAATGCGGTGCTAAAATCTCAAATGGCAGGGGTAGCTGGACTCGAACCAACGAATGCGGGATTCAGAGACCCGTGCCTTACCAACTTGGCGATACCCCTGTGCTACGCTGTTCAACGAAAGCTATTATATAGGAAACATGCGCCTATTGCAAGCACTTTTTTCCTTGCTTCGATACGATGGTAATATGTGCGCCGTTCGTCAGGACGGGAAGCGCCGGACCCTTCAGCAGCATCTGCCCCGGCATAGAGCCCATCGCATTGAACACGAGCGTGCAGTGACCTTCCTCGCGCAGGTTCGCATTGACGTCGTCGCCGACCTTCTCGACTGTGAACTTGATGTCGCCCATTATCAGCGTGTCACCCGTCTTGATGTCCTCCTTGAGCTCGCCCTGCGTATGCTCGATGACCATATCTGCAAGATTCGGGCGAATCCCCTCATCGAGCAGGATCACGCTGTTATTGTTCTCCAAAAAACTGCGCGCCAAATTTCCGATTGCCGTAATCTGGACGTCATACTTCGTTTCCATGTCCATTTCCTCCTACAAACTTCCGTGCCTTATGGAATCATCGATTGTGTTCAGCCATTCTCCTTTATAGTATAGCACGCAAGGCAAAAAAATCAATGTACTTCTAAGACATTCAGAGATATTCCGTTTTATCAAAACACTGAAACGACTAGCCAATGGCATGGGAATGCGCATGACAATCCGATTCGAGCCCTTAAACGCCTGAACCTATGCACACAAAGAGGCGACCGCAACGAAAACCGTGCGGTCGCCTTTTTGCGTTATCTATATCCTTGATGGATGCTTGCCGTTACAGCTTGAACTTATGTACGCCATCCTGGAGCTTCTGCGCGAGGTCGGCGAGCGTGTGGCTCGCCGCCGCGATTTCCTCGGTCGACGCCGCCTGCTCCTCCGATACCGCGCTGACGT